>JGI24158J21664_10011751_pt1 | contig 11631 bp, 8 predicted proteins | sample Ectturendosymbi3_FD_21664 | JGI IMG/M metagenome (IMG submission 21664)
TAGCATGATTCCAGCAACCAAGTTGTGCAATTGGCCGTTTGCTTGAATGCCTAGTGCCATCTCATGGGCAAGGTCAGTCGCAGCAGCAAAGCACGAGGTAAACAGAATACCCACGAGGGCAGAGGCAACCTATATTTAAAAAGTGTTATTGCATTAGCATTGCAATGGGGGATTCAGATTAATCGGAGCACCATGTCAAGCAGCAACCTGCATCGTAACCCCCAGCTTTTCCAAGCGAATGAAGCAACGCTGACATAAAACCCAAATATCTGGTTGCATGTCCAACCATTAAAACAGCTTAAGAAAATGGCATGTACTCTGTGATAGTGCAAACCCGCCTGTAGCAAATGCTGTACGGTTTGACTGAAATGAAAACAACTATTCGCTCGGTATGATTCTAGGAATTGCTTGATGAAATTTTTCGTAAGCATTTTGTGTAGCCCATGTCTAAGTTTATTTTTTCTGAATATTAACGGCTTAAGACCGGTTGCTGTTTTTGGTAATAAACTTTTCATGCACATGTATGTTGGTTCTGTGCTTATCAGGTGAAACGGAACACAATAATAAAAACTCATGCAATTAAATGTAATGCAAGTTTTTTAGAATTAATGTAGCAAATTCATAGTTCACATTTGGGGGTGAAAACACGCGTATGGACGAATGCAACGATGGGTTTAACCAGACTTTCCTATACCATCAAAACCTTGAAAGAGATGCTGACTGCTTTCTTGCTCTTTAATCAGTATCTTTGGCGAAACTTAAAAGTGAAAGTGTGACAATTCGAGTCGTCAATCGATTCGAGTCAAACTCGAGATTAGTTTTCGAAGGAATCGAGTATGTGTGGGAGTATAGCGGATCGAATCAGCTCGGGTCACTGATTTCGGAGAAATCTTGACTTGATTCAGCAAGATGCACCTCGTCGATAAATTTTCTATGGGGTAAGTTGCTATCGCACTTGTTACTCTGTTTTCCGATATGAACTGTTATAAAAATACTCTTTTCTGCTGTGCATGCATCTACATAAGAAAAAATGAGGACCTCAAAATGAGTCGGCAGCAAGTTGTGACTCGACTCAGACTTGGCACATTATAGTCAAAGACTCCAATCGGCTTAAATAGAAGCTTATTGCAAAACACTCAAACTGGAATTGGAGTTGAAGCACTTAGTAGTTGGACTCGATGTTAGATTTCATAATATGAATCCATCTCTGCTTGAAGTTGCAGAGATTGTGTTGAAAGAAGTTTTAAAATAGCTTCAGGTCAACTAGAACTTAACCAACGCTTTAATTAGTGCCATTCGGAACGTTGTTCAAAGTCACTTACAGTGTTGGAATAGTGTGAAATATGAAGTCTTACAAAGTCGCAAAACAAGCAACAGTAGTTTTGTTTTACATTGTTTTTATTTGCCTAAGGTGAAGACATTTATTTTTATCTTGGCCAAAAAATTTCTGTCGATCGCCATCATCTGTACTCAGCGATACAAACAGCAACCGACTGACAGCAGAAAGAAAAGTTTCATTTCTGCCGCGAAGAAGTATTTGCCAGTGAACGACGGCAATTTAGGAGCGGTTCAAGCCACAGCATATGGTGGGTTTATGTGCACAGTCCCGACCTTCACTTCTTGACTCGCACTCACTAGTTTTGATGCGCGCCAACAAAAACAAAACCAGCGCATAACATGTCGAAAGGTGTGTCTTAAAAGATGATTCGTCGAATGCTTTTCAGGACAACGACCGAACAGTTCTTGTTATCTAAAAATAAGCAAATCGCGCCAAATTAAAAGTAAACGTGACTTTATGACCTTGGTTCGATCGGTAGCGCTGTATGGCGCGTACACTACGACGGTGACAGCAATTTCACGGTAGATCGAACCTTCGTAAAACTAAGGCAAGTTGCGGAAATCTGGCAGATTTCCTCTTTTTCGCTCATCTCGCCATGCACGTACATGGATTATGCCACGGGTGTGGTGATGAGCTGGAGATTGGAGCGACACTTTGAGGTCACCATCTCTCTCAACATGTTATGCGGCTTGCTTTAATTTGAACAATGGAGTACATCTTTCATGTCACCAACCACAGCTTTACCGTAGTTTCAAGTTAAAAATAAATGTCCGTTAGCAAATTAGTTTTCATTTTTTTCTTTCCTCTGACTAGATGAACTATAAAACGTTCTATTATAGGAAGCACTGCATTAAAAACTGTTATAAAATGCGTTTTTAAAACAGTGTGCCAAAAACTGTCCCTGCGATCGTACCAATTCAGATGAATTGCCAGTTTCCGCTCAATTGGCAGTTGTCACCGAATGTATTTCCTATCTGTTCTCTGAACAAAGTCAAAATATGGCAGTAAAAACAAGAGTCTCAAACGCCGAGGCGGTATTACTTTCTCAGCACCAGCCATATGGCCAGGAGTTGAAAAAATACAAATATAATTGATTTTCACGCTCCAGATTATTGTTCTAAAGAACGCTTGCGGTAAACTGTGGCTGTTTTCTAAATAAAATAGCCTCTGTAAGCAATTTAGAACTCACGACGCCCTGCGGATAAACTCGTATTGGAACTTCTCCGTAATTTCAGAGCTCAAGGTGAGTCAGTAACCTTACTATTCACCAAGTGAAGTCTGGTTTTGGTTTATTCAGAGGTCTGCTGGTAATGAGACACGTCTTTTGTTTCTACTTTCAACGTTCAAGGTCGCTGCTACTTGCGCTGAGGAATGCCTTCTAGATATTTGTGAGTAAAGTCAAACCGGCTTGGTTCAAGAACGGAAATTGTCGCGATAAGCGGGTAGGAAAGGCAACCATGGAAAATTTTCTAAACGAGCAAATCTTTGCAGCTCAGAGGCGGACGAAAGCTCTCAACGGAATTCTACAACTTCAATCTCAGCAACAGCAATCGCATACACATGTCATCCTTTATCACAGTGTTGACATTGTTCGGTAGTAACAAAAAAATGTTTCCTTGAGTAAACATTAGCAAGCCGCAAAGCTGCTTCGACAAAAGAAGTAAACCTATACCATCTCATTTTAGTAGAACCGCAATTTCGTTTCAATCTATCAAAAGCTGTGGTCTATATAAAAATCACATCAGAGGTTTTCAGGATAAAGTCAATTTTAACGATCAGAAACACACTTACAATTTTGAACACTCACAATTTCATAGTATATTAGAGGTTTTTTAAAAGTAAAATCATCAATACGCCGGAATAGCTGTTGTAGCTAGATTTTTTAAAAGTGCATCGGTTTTTCGAAGCTTTGTTTCTGTCATGACGGTCTGCGGTGGTCAAAGGCAACACGCAAACCCTTCCTCACGTGCTATTTCGGTGCTATGTTTTGGGTATAGAAGAGCTTAGGAAGTGGAGCTGTTCAGTCCACATGCCATAGTACTCACAGCAAAGTTGTAAAGTGATCCATAACTTCAGGGAGTTCAGAAAGATCAAGAGCCGAGCAATCAATACTTGATCCAACATCTCCAATTCCCCAGCACTGACAACCTGCGAGAAATGGATCAAAAATAAAAATGTTTGCATATTGCGCGTATTTTGCCATTTGATTCCAACACAATCAATAAACAGCGGTTGCAAATGGCAAAATCAGAGCTTGGGCTCGGCACTGTTTGAAATTTGGCTAATTTCGCAGTCTTCGTATAACCTTATCGTTTAAGCGAGGGTTCTCCTCCAGTGAGCCAAATCAGGCCCGCGAAGCGAAGCCATTTCAACCGGCCCTGGGAGACATTTTGTCAATAATGAAAAGACGTCACATTTACGAAAAACATGTCGATTTGGCAGAATGTAACATATTCCGAAACAAACACATTACGTAAGATGTCCGACCCTCGAACTGTTGTGCAATGGCTTACGTGGCCCTCAGGTAAGAAAAGTTTGGAGACCCTGTCTCAAAAGGTTACTCAGCACAAAGTATCGCAGAGATTCAGTGACTTTACCAGTGCAGTTTAAGCGATGGTTTTCGTGACATCACCACAAAGTCGCCTGCAACTGTTGCAACGTTGCGTTGCGACCTGAACAAATTTTGCGTGGAACGTGTCTTCTCTTGCGCTGTGTTGTCTACTGATGCATGATTACAAACCTGCAGGACAGCGATGAGACGACCCTTGGTTGCGCCGAGCAGGTAGTTTTCTGTTGGAAAGTTCTTGTTCGGCTAGCGCAGGTGTTTTCCATATGCCGGAAATCAACAGAAAGGCGATCGATAAAAATTCCATAGTCTTCGAAACAGCACCGGCAACCCGGTTACAATCCAAAGTTTGTTCCAAAGCAAAAGGATGTCAAATATCTTTTCAAACTTGAGTGCTACTGCTTTAATATCTTAACATGCTTTGTAGCTACTATGCCTTCACCAGCGATGTGTATCCCTTGCTAGTAAGAACACCAAAACATAAATACAAACTTTACCCAAATAGCAAAATCGTCAAGAGACACCAGAAGTGTTTGCGCCACATATTCGCAAAGATCACAGTAGAAATGAGTCGATTCTGCATTCCTACTGTGCAGAGGTGATGATTTTACATCACTTGCATCAAACAGTGTATCTTAATGAGTGCAGAGAAGCAGGCTCATAGAAAGCTCCACCGCATTCAAACCTCATACAAAAGACTAGAGTGCAAAGAAATAAATCAAGTTCACACTAAGCCATGCACAGCACAGTCGCCGGTAACTACACCATCACCGACTGCTACTGATCACTGCACCAACAAGTGCAACTGAACAGCGGAAAAGAAAAAAAATGTTTTGAGCTCGGTTTCAGTGACAATTTGTATTTCGAAGTTTTCAGTTATATTACATTTCACATTTTCAGCATTTCCTAACACAACAGCTGGAAGTTGAAAAATGCTTGTTCAGTCTGTGGAATAAGTAACCTAACCGTCCACTGCGTTGGTACAACATTTTGCTTTAAACCCACCCCGGGTAATTTTCGTCTGTTAAACGTTAACATTTTCAGTTTCACCTGCCTTATCTCCATCTTCCTGAGCACGGCATAGGCTCGTAATACAATCTTCACTGTCACATGTTGTTGCCAACTGAATGTCGGAGATTTATCCATTATTATCAGCCTCGGTCCAATGCAGTGCGCTTTCCCGAAAAAATGTCTGTGTTTTTGTTTGGAGTGCTTACTTGTAGCTGGTGCTGCATTTTTCCCACAAGCGGTTGCAATGACATCTTCACTGGGAATTTGTTTTTTAATTTGCGAATATCATCAACCAACTCACAACGTTAATTTTCATCTGAGTTATTCGGACTTGTGCGGTGGCATCCATTTATCGGGATTACTTAAAAAATAATAGCAATTTGGAAACCTTATCTCTTTCCCTGACCACCGATCGTCCGATACAAACAACTGCATGAAGACGCGCAGCCTGCATGTCACGCACATGCACTTTCTAGCACGCGCCGGATGTGCACTCGCAACCTATTTTACTGTCTGCTTGCGAGAACGTTCCACTCGGAACCTGATGCTTCGTCACCGGCGCAAGATTTGCGACCAGGGCGCGCTCTTTAATAAACCTCGCAGCATGACCTCAGCTCAATTTCACTTTTCGCGGTCCACACGACCCGCTCCCATCGCCACCGCTGTGACGGATGCGCGATGCGAAGGCGAAGAAGGATTGGTATAGACACCGATCCATCTTTGAATGACCGCCGCATCAGCTTCTGAAGCGAAAGCGTACATTCTGCTACTATGGGATCATACTCCAGAACTGTTGCTTATCCGTTAATCTTTCAGCTGCTTAAATGAACTAATGCGGCGCTTGTGTACAACAGCGCCACGCATATCGAGCATGACTGGGACAGTTGCAGCCTTTGCTCCTCACTTCGTTTTCAAATAACAGCAAGTGTAGAAGAGCAATGTACACGAAGCTTAGCTGATCTCAAGAAGCGTTTCGTTAGCATTGCTAAACAAACTTTGACTATGGGAAATGACTGACAGTTATTCTAGCATACCTCTCGGGCTTAACGCGTTTCGCATTAATATTTGTGTGTAAGCTTCGATTTTGAAACAGTAAGTCTATCTCTTACACTTTTGTCTTAAGAACAGAAAAGTCGCCATTCATCAGAAAACGTAAAATTCAACATACATCACAGTTAAAATGTGTAACCCACTGCAACCGCTTCTAGAAACTTCCTACAGCACTTAGTTTTAATCGCTTTTGACGATAATTATTAATTTATGAAAAGAAGTCGTATCGCCCAGGGTACTGTTACACTGACTGAATGCAAGAGTTAAAGTTGCCACTGATAAACGCAAGTACTCCAATAATTTCGTCAAAAATTACCGAACACACAGTACACTGCACCTCAAGAAGTAAATCTAGAAATAACTCCAGCGATGGAGTGCGACTGATTGCTGCACCGCTTGGTCCACAAGTGGGACCGATCAATAGCAAGCGAAACGTGAGCGACTGCGAGCGGTGGGTTATTTGCTAGACTGAACCTAAAGTAAACTGTTACGTATGCTAAACAGTAAGCTTTCACACCATCACCTTCGGTTCTTCGTGTTGGACAGATCCAGTATGTTTTCCTACCATATGTTGGGGGTTGTGATGTTGACAATACTGAATTAAACCAATCTTACAATTTTGTGACCATAAAAGACTGGTAGTCTGATCAAGGCTATAGAAGAAATATTATGGATTCGACGGGGTATGTTGACTTTTTCTGTATTGTACTTCGTTCGGATTCGTGTTGAAGTTCGACAAGAAGCGGTAAGCAGAAATTACAACGGGATTTGTAACGGTTGATTTGCTTTTAGTTGTGAGCAATTAAGAACCAGTGGCTTTGCCCCTCTGTGAAGAGAAAAGTGGCAAAAACAACTTTTCGACTTCACGCAGTAAGAACACAGGTGTGGTAATTAAATTAGCTTTTATTTCACGTGTTTATTTCAGACTTGAGTCCCATCTCGCATTGACTGGTAGTAGTCAACAAAAAATAATACAAAAATGTCTACATGCAGCGCAAAGAAAGATCGAGCAACACAAAAAAACAAACATTAAAACTGTGCACCAGAGACTGGAGTATGCACAGTGTTTCGTATTTTCGAGTTCAACGTAATTGTACGCAAAACTTACGCCATAAGGAACAATTGTTCGTTTGTTGATTCTGCAAATTGATTGTTCGACTGATGCTGATCAACAAAGGAAATGAGCGAAAGCCGATCAATAACACCAAGTTTAATGAACTGCTTGATTATTTTTAGTCGTAATTGTTGGTCGTAGAATCTTGAGGCAATACTCTTAGCACTCCGATATAGCTGAAGCCATGTGCGTGGGAAGGGAGGGCAGGGGAGCCAAGGATTTTGAGAATTTCAGCAAAAAAGGTTGTTTTCTTAGTTTCTAGTGGGAAAAACAAATTTCACCACCTTCGCCCCCCCTAGAAAATTTTTGGAAAAATCCCCCTAGTGGCCCCCCTTGGAAAAAATTCTTCCGACGCCCATGGCTGAAGCATTCGAGGGGATTTGGGTTGCTTTACAGAAGCAAGCAAATATTTTTTTTAACGGACAAACACACAGACCGGAGTGCACGTGTTTGTTATTTCATTAAAACTTGCGCACCTTGCAAGGCCTAGCGAAAGACGGCGCCGGCCGACATCGGTGGTGACAGATATGTCAGGTTCGCCTGTTGAACGTCAATCATTAACTCCTCGACTGCTGTTGCTTAGCTAGCGATTAGATATGACGCCAATGCAGGATGTTTTCAGACCAAACACTCTGAACGATAATTATCACACGACATGCCAACATAAGCGAGGTTTGAACCCAAGCTGTCATAATGATTTACTGCTGCTTGTAACACTTGTGCAATGCACTTAAGTGATTTATGCGGTCTTTCGGGGAGACGTATCTTGCAAAAGATAACGCGGCTCTAAAGCTTGGGCACCTTTTACAGGCCAGATAATAGAACTTTCGTTGCCTATTAAAACTATTCTTTTTTGTGAAATTTGTCTGCTTGTAGTTTTGACTCGCAACGCAGAGCAAGGACCTTTCAAAATATGTCACAAACAAAATCACTGCGCTCCAGGCAGATTCAGTTACAACGTAACCTCTCGTGTACCACATACGTACTGCAGGTTGAACGGTCTGCCACCACTGTTAATTCAACACGAAGAGACCATTTTGCTTCTGTACTACGCATTAACAAACCGACAGGTACTACAGTTGACTTGTTGGCGATTGAGAGCGTAGTAACAAATTCGGCACATGCACAGACTTGGACACACAACTGTGTATCTGCCCTAATCTTTGTTAAAAATAAGGTTTTCCTATTAGTTTGCCAGGTGGCAGTTCCGTTTATCAAAAATGAGAACAAATCACTTTTGGTGATTGTGCATGATTTCGCATATCAAATAACCAATGTTGCCATGGCTAGTCGTGGTCTTGGAGTGAAATATGAGATACGGTAGACACTTTTGCTGCATGCAACAATAAACCTGCAGTTATTAGGAAATATGAGTACATGCCAGTGATATTGGAATATTTGAGCATATATTTCTAGAAACGAGAACAAAACACGTTTTAATGTAAAGAAGGTAGCTAATCATCGTAGTTTGTCGTTGGTTGTTGCTTGCTTCATCTGATGAAGAAATAACATCCACCGTTTGGTTGGGGTCCTTTGGTAGACGGCCATGCTGAAAACTGCTACCAGATAAAAATCCTTGGTCCTCGAGGCCTTCAGGACGTCATTAAGTGGCGTCCAGTACTTCACGATATACTTCAAGCCACCAGGTTTGACATGTCCACTGCCGAAATTTCACACGTGTAGTTCAGACCAAAGGTGGCCGGAGTAACATTTTCAGACTCTAACTCCGCTACTGTTCTAAAACTTTCGAATCATGATCCAGATCAGGCTCCAAATTGTTTTCAAATTTGAGAATCCGACTCCTGTTCGAACTCCGCAAACCATCAGCACAACCAAAAATCACATCTTTCCTAAACTTGTTTTCCTTTTTGTTTAGACCATGCACACTCCCCTGCTGCCGAAAAAAAGTTTACTTCGAATCCTGGGCCGGTGTTTCAAAAATTTTTGACTCTGGCTCCGGGTCCGAAAAACAACGCAGAATCCTATACCAAGTGCCGGATTCGAGTCGGATACCACAGTCGAATCCGGCACTTTGGATCCATGGCTACCTCTGCTCAGAAACAAGAATGGTAGATCACGTGGACAACAACATAGTGGCTCCCTTTCTCAATAAGAGTGCCTCTTGTTTCACAGTATAGTCCGCTCGAATAAGTGCAGTATTTGTGAAATGTCACGGCAAGAGAAGAAAACATAAGGCAGACCAGAGAAGGTAACGGCGCTGACGATTTTTTTGGTAGTATCCCGGTTTACAAAAGCGAATTGCCGTTTTTATGCTCTTTTGTTTTTTTATTTTTAAGGAAGGAAAAAGCCACCTAAAGTGTTACGTCTTGAAATGATCCCCGTATGTAACATGATCAAGTATTCTGTTATAAAAAGTTTTTGCAGCTTTGGAAACATTTGATTTCAAATTTGATAATGCGTTTGGCGTCGCCCTTTTCTCCCCTGTCCACTCCAACGCCAATTTAATTCTGCCACTGGGCCAAGATTGTCCATAAAAATTAAAATAGTGATCTTACTCTCAGCAAAAATCGTCACTGGACTTAATAAATGAATTAATTTTCTGTATTGCAGGAATCCAGATACACCCCCGTCTGGTGTTATCTAGTGTTACAAGATTTGTTGACCACATATTCATCGGCCTGTTCACGAAGATCCACGTAAAGCTTTCCAACACCAAAACCTGATAATTGCGTTCCAAGAGCAGCATCGTCAACTTGAGTTATGAAACTTCGAACTTTACTCGTAGGCTCACTGTGTACGAGCGACTGGTTAGATCCCTGCATTTATTAAACCGTTTATAATCGGAAAAGAAATCTATTCAAAAAATATTTTGGTGTTGGTTATCACTTATATGCAACATTGATTTATTTGAGTACAAAGTCACTGTGCGCTACAAGAAACCAGTCATTTGCATATACTCCAATAGAGAAAATGTGTTTCCTCTAGATATTGTGCTACTTTGCAGACAGACATTATCGGCATTCAAATGCAAAACTTTAATGCTTCTAAAAGCAAAATTTCGCTGAGAAGGACATTGTATAAAATGGAAGACTGTTATCACCGACGTTTGAAGTGTTTGGCAACCTGTTACCAGCCACCGCATGAGATAGACGCCGTAAAAGAGTCACAACAACTTCCTATAGATGTTCGTTGCACGACTTCCATGGATAACTCTTTCTGCAGATCGCAAAATGTAGTGTCACAGTATTCGCTGCTGTGAGTGCTCCTTGACGATAATAAACAGAGTCGTCAGTCTGAAGAATCGCTACAGGTAGAAGAGCCGTGAAGCCACAGATCAAATTTTAGACGACGCCTGCCCATGAGACCGCTGCATCCGGTCTTACTTGTTCCGCATTGGCCTGTAAGCCTCGATCAAGCGTGATTACTGGACACCACACAAGTCACGCCTAACTTCCCCTCAGCCCTGTTTTGGAAAATCATTTTTAAAAAACTGACCTTTAATGAATTTTCCTGACACTCGGAGACAAACGGAAGAGTTTTTCGAAAATATTCCCGTACGCCCATAAATAGAAGATTCGGGTCTCTTGTGACCAGAGACTTACCTGGTGTGTACTCGCCGGAGTGGAATTTGGCCCACTGAGGGGAATTTTTGTAAATTACTTACAACTGGCGGTATGACAGCATCATTGCATGACAATGAGCAACTTTGTGCTATGTAACACATAATTTTCCTCCAGGAAACTTGGCTAGCTAAGCAAACATTAGACAAACTGTCTGGCATCAGTGATAACCAATTTGCCTGTGGCACAGCTGAGGTGGATTACACAAAAGGCATAACATCTGGTAGACCATATGGTGGGACAGCAATTTTGTGGAACAAAAAGCTAAATGCGAAGACATTCACGAACCAAGACCAAAGTATCATTGGTCTGGAGGTATGTCTAGATACAAACTCTTTGAACTTCCTAAATGTTTACATGCCATATTGCTGTGATTCCAACTACGATGAATATGTAAACTATCTCAGTAAAATTTCAACAATCTGTGATGAAATTGACAGCCCAAATGTATTCATAGTGGAGGACTTCAATGCTTGCCCAAAAAAAATTTTGGTGAATTTCTATCCCAATTCTGCTTGGAACATTAATTGAAAATATCAGATAAAATCATCCTTCCAGCTGATTCATTCACCTATGTTACTGCTAAATTAATTAAGCGCAATGTACCTATGTGCATAGTAAGATTGTTGTTGAGTTGGTACAGGCAACAGACCATGTAAGTAAAATGGGGTACCAACTACTCATCCCCCTTCACTGTAACCAATGGGGTAAGGCAAGGGGGAGTTTTGAGACGATACTTATTTGCTGTTTACCTTGATGAACTCTCCATTCAGCTGGGATCAGCCAGGGTGGGATGCACCGTGGGAAATATGGTTGTGAATCATATAATCTTTGCTGATGATATATGTGTGTTCAGCCCCAGCATTCGTGGGCTGCAATGTCTTCTGAATATTTGTGGTGACTATGCTGCTGAACACGAAATCACTTTTAATTGCAGCAAAACAATTGGTGTTCTTTTTTGCCCAAAGAA
>JGI24158J21664_10011753_pt1 | contig 11631 bp, 6 predicted proteins | sample Ectturendosymbi3_FD_21664 | JGI IMG/M metagenome (IMG submission 21664)
GGTGCATTTTGTATAATTGCGGCAGATGGGTGGTATGGATACCGGGCGTGTCACTATGGAGCCTACATGTTTTTTTATCAGCATACCCACCCTGATTTTTCNTCAAAATATAAGCATACGCTACTAAGCATAATAGCNTTTTTGTGTTACCGGTATTGCAATTTATGTATATTAGAGTTTGAGTCNCGTTGCAATGATTTGTTGATACCGCGCTGTAGGGGGCCCGCATAATGCTTCTTGCACAGGGCCCGCAAAACCCTAAGGCCACCACTGGCTCAATGCCTTGAAAACAGCATCAACTTTTAGTATCTGTGCTTGTTGACAAAGATTAGACGAAGTGTTGATACACAACAGCTGCAAACAATGAGAAAGATTCATTCATAAAGTTATTACCATGCGACGTTTTTTTCAATTTTGTTCTAACTTGCAATGTTGTATTGGAGGTTCGGTGTCCGCACTCAAAATGTAAGATCTGGGTTGGAAGAATTTCTTTAACTCTTCATATGCTTTCAAATATTTAAAAATGTCTTAAAGCTATTTATATTTTGTTTTGATATGAAAGAAGCGTCGTTTTGCTTATAGATCAAAAGCAAGAGTTTTGTCTGTGAAACCATTTAGAGCTTGACTATTTGACGTACGTTAGGCAGTGACAGTGACCATTATCAAATATGTCCATATTTTCATTTCAGTTGCCAATTCTCAGCAATAAATGGTCATGTATTACGTAAAAACGGATGTAGCAAATATTTTGATGCTATTATTTGTCGTCAAATATTTTTCTTTCCGAAAAAATTTTTAAAACTTTTAAAAACGAAAAATTATGATAATACTGAGGTCATAGAAGTACCTGCTCAATTATAATTTTTGGTAACAAACGGTTTGAATTTCCTACTGTAAAATTACATTTATTCGTGATTACGTGTTTTTTGTTGAATCTTTTGGAATGGGCACTCAGATTAGAAAATTCGTTGTTTTGGATGTTTCCACTCTGTGCAAGCACTACAGCAAACATTAAGTATGCCCAAACATAAAATTGAAATTTTCTCAAAATCTACTGTAGAAGTTTGCCTTGTAACGAAAAATTCTGATCAATTCGACACAACATTCATTTAACCAACCTATACATAGTTAAATCGCTATGTTGCAATCCCTCTATCGTGAATTTGCTGCATGAGTTGTAAACAAACAGAGGAACGATATTTACGTACAAAAACACTTTCCGAATGAAACATTGTGCTTTACCTATTCAAATAAATGCGAGGATATCGAGCTCCCGATTCAAGACTGACAAAATGTGCGATACGTCAGAGCAGAAAAGCAAAACATGTATAGGTGATGTGCAAGCAAAATGTCGACGAGAAAAAATCACTGCTGCATCCTTAAAGCAGTTAGTATGTTTACATATTTACATAGTCATAAGATGATAAAAATCTCATAAATTTTTGTTTAGGCCAAAGCAGTAAATACCACTGAAAAAAATTGCTTTATGCTTGTCCGTTTGGTCTACAAAGAATTGCATGTTTCGATGTAAACTTAGTGTGCTGAAAACTAAAATCCACATACTGCAGAAGCTGAAAAAGAGATATTAGATGTTTTAAAATTAGGCATTGTAAAGTGTGTCTAATAAAAGAGAAGGATACATGTTAGACTAAAGTTTACTTCTTAAATTAGTAACTCATTCCACAAGCGCGCCTATGACGTGTTCTACGTAGTCATGCAACCCAGTGTTGTTGACAGAAGGTTTCTTTCAAGTCTGTGTCAAACTTAAATGCACCATGAAGGTCAAAATTGCGTTGAAGGATATCGGCATTTGAGCTAAATTAAAAAAAATTATGTAGCATCACAATTGTTTTAGATTTTGTATTCATTTTATGAACCGTAAAAAGACCATAAAAATTTCAAAGTAGTGCAATAATGATTGAGTGCAGAAGGCATTGGCAAGCACTTAAACTTCTTTCAAAATAAAAAAAAACTTAAAAAAGGAAGTTTTTTCGAGACCTTGTCACTGAGTCGCGGGGTTCTGTGTTTTGATTTGAAGATTGGCTTCAGCTGCTGTAAACGCTTCTGAATCGTTTCCGTTGTGATTCTGACCAATTGTGGAATCATAACTGAAAAGGAAACATCGATTAGAATGGCAATGGGTGTAGAAAATGCTTTACAATTCGGTAAAAACAATTCGGCTGAAATAAAACTTGCATGAAATCAAACCTAAATGTCTTTTGGGTAAGATATGTTTAAGAAATTTTTAAATATGATATGCATTTTAGAAAAAATGCAAAAATGTCATCGTATCGTTATGACGTTATTATTTTCCAGCATCAGTAACATAGACGACTTTTTTGCATTTTACTACGCTTTAAAATGGTTTTAACCTTTCAGGGCTGTGCTTACGTTCTGATAAAGACGGTTTAGGTCCATATGTTATACGTTATGCAGTCCATTACGATGCTTATGATTTTTGCTTAAACCTAATAGTCCCTAAACAGTCTTCAGCAAAGCAAAATAAAAAATTACTCGTTATCATGCAAAGTTGCTCCAACCTTTGTTTCCGCGATCCATTCTGTAGTAAACGGTATCCGTGAACAGGTCCTTTGAGGTGGTCACACTTTTCAAAACTAACGAAGAAACAGTGGTCGTGATTAACAAATAGTGTGCATAACTTTTCATTCAACGTTTTCTTGAACCTCTGTAACGCTGTTGCAAGATTTACCTTCAATATATTGTTCAAACCATGCAAGGTTTTTATCATCCGAGGCAGGCAACAAATAATAGGAAATAAACAAAAATCGATGTTACCCTTTTGAGCTCATGTTCAAATAAAACCGTCTCGATTGACGGTTTCAAAGTATCAATTCTATGAAAGGTTTTTACATGACATGCGATTGCTGTCTGAGACTGTCGTTGACCAAAGCTGTGTTCAAAGTGCTCAGCCTAGACTGCAACTGGTTTTAGGGATTTTAAGCGATGAGGTCATGAAAGTGGCTCTGATCTTTAATGGATATCAAATGGATTTCCTGTGTTTTATTTCTTGCAATTTTCAATACATCATCCAGATTTGAAACAACGTTAACGTTTGTTGGCTTGGATCATTTATTCACTGATTTAACACTTAATCAAAAATTACTGCAATCGCTTGAAATTAACTTCGTTTTTGAAAGAAAAATGTAGACTCCTTATCTGGACTGACTGTTTTAGCGTGCGCTAAAAGACATAAAAATGCTATATCAAGTATAAAACAACGCGGCAGTAACTGACAAACGACGTAGCTTTTATACTTTTCTACCAAGACGATTTGTAAACTTTAGTTCTGACTGAATTCACAAAAAGTGATAACGTATTTTGCAACGAAAAAGCAAAAATGTTCGGCATTTTCAAAACGCAGTTTCCTTCCCTTTACCCAAAGTTTTTCAATGCCCGAGTTGCTATTTTGAAGAAGGTGGAAACTTCTGTAAAATCATTTTTCGGAACATGGCCCGAGCGTTGAGATAATCATACCCTAAACCACTTGAAAATTTTCCTTTTTCGTGTTCTTGCTATTTATTTCGCAGGTAATTTTTGAAAGTTAAACATGTTGTGCATGAAGTGGCGTAGCAAGGGGGTGCCCAGGGCCCCCTGGGCCCCAGGCGGCACCTTCTCAGGAGCGGGACTTTGTTGATAAAAATTAAATTTTGAAAGGAGTTCAAAATTTCTAACTCTTCATTATGACTTTGAAAGAAAGTTTTTCAAACGGTCTCACTCTTTTCAGATTTTGTGTTTAGAAGCCCGAGACTGGTTGGCTAGCCTAAAAAACAAATATGGCTGTGGAGTGAGTAAATTGATGAATTGTTGACTCAAAAATCTAAGTCATAGTCAATGTGCTAAAGTACCCAGGCGTTTGTCTGGAGTTCATTACTTTTTGACACACTTACTTGGGGAGTAATTGCGCCCCAGTCCTTACACCTTCATCTCCATAAAAAGCCGTTTCCCCCATCCCGGTCAAACGTCCTTAGAACAAAGGAAAGAGATGACGTTCGACCGCAAATTACAAAACATTACTGATCTGGTATTTCGTGGTTTATATGACTCCTCCTCTGAAAATCTGATGAAAAAGGCCCTGCATGAAATCACGGCAAATATCCAAGGGTTGCCTAATCGTTTTTCTCCTATCGTTGGCTCCTTAGGAACGCCCCAACGGCACATCATAACATCACCTAACACCTAGGCATTGGAGACGAACATTTTTTTTGGGCGGCGATGGCTAGTCCGCCTTTCAATCGGAGGACTTGGTGTTCGATCCACGTGCAACTGAGTTAATCACCGTAGTGCTCTTTGGGAAGAGTGCTCCCTCAACAGCCCCGACAAGAAACATAGTTCAGGCGTTGGCGTATCGCTGCTTGCCGTCACCCAATTTGAAAAAAGACATTTCTTGGTACCAGTGGTGTGTTTAAGGGGAGGTGAGCGAGGCACTTGCCCTTTTTGGGCCCCCGGTTGAGGTGTTACCCGCATACATTTTCCTGACTTTTGGTGAAATACTTATCATCCACTCATCGCAAAGCAGATCATAAGTTTGGTACTCGGCTTTCAAGGCCCCTCCTACAGAAACTGTAATGTTCAGGTACTTTGCTTTCAAAGGGGCGCCCACATCAACTCCAATTTGAAGGTACTCTGCTTTCAAAGGGGACCCCAACTGCCACTGAAATGTGTAAGTACTCTGCTTACTTCATTGAAGGGGCCCCTGAAACAAACTAGTGTGTAAATACTCTGCCTTAACAGGGGCTCCCAAACACAACTGTAATGTGTAAGTACCTTGCTTTAAATGGGGTCCCCACAGCAACTGTAATTTAAAATTATTTGATTTCAAAGAGGATCCCGACAGCAATTGTAATATGTAAGTACCTTGCTTTCAAAGGGGCCACCAACAACAACTGTAATGTGCAAGTTCTATGCTTTCAAAGGGGCCCAGACATCAACATTAAATGTGTAAGTACTTGCTTTCAAAGGGGCCACCAACAACAACTGTAATGTGCAAGTACTATGGTGTCAAAGGGGCCCAGACATCAACATTAAATGTTTAAGTACCTTGCTTTCAAAGGGCCCCCAACACCAACTGTAATGTATATGCACCTTGCTTTCAAAGGGACCTCTAACAGCAACTGTAATGAGTAAGTGAGCTATTATATTTTCAATGGAGCCCCACCACCATCCCCAATGGTTAAATAAAAAGCTTCAAACCAACTTCCATACCTAAAAAAATTGTGAGTTAAAATTTCTTCCAAAACGTTCTGAAAAGACCTTATCAAATAAGAGCAATTAGTTATACCAAATGATAATTTTTTATACCAATTGATGATTTTTAGAAATTGAAGTGTTTGGTTTATTGATAAGTTTGTGAAAATGCCACAGTTAAACAGAAAAGATCCAAGTGGACCAGCAAAAAGAAGGAAAAAGTAAGAAAGAACAAAGCTGACGAAAAATGTAAAGGTCTCTTCGATAGACTTGGTACTAGTGAGCCTACAGAGGAGAGCACAGCTTCAAGCACCCGAGTTGCTAATAGTACCTAATAGCTATAACTGTCTAGTGCATAATCAGATGTCTAGTGCATAAACAGATGCACAAAAGCTCAAGTTTTGCAAAATTGAAATTGATAAATGCATGCTTTAGTTTAGAACATTCTAATGTCTATCCAAGGTTTTCGTTTTTATGTCTCTGAGTTGAAGAGGTTAGACAAATTCCTCATTTCTTGTGATGTGTACCTTAGTAAACATTTCCATCAGAAAATACGACAGGCAATTTTTACAGAAATGACCACACTATACCTTTTAATTTTAGAAAATTTTCTTCTTAGTTCACAAAGTAATTTTGTATTATTGCTTTTTGCTGCAAAGACTGTTAATAAGCAAGCTTCATTCATGCTTCTTATCAGGTAGAAGAAATGGCATGTTTTAAGTATTATGAGTACTCCATTCTCTGCAGATATTTCAGGTATTTTCAGTGGCTTCAATTTAGCCCATGCTTGAAGTCACAGGTTATTTGAAGCTTGACTAGTTAGTGGTTGGTTTAAGGTAGACTTCCTAGGTGATGTTAAGGATTTTTTGCCAGCTCTTAGCCAGTACAGCTTGAACCGTTTTTTCTTAGCACAGATTTAATCAATTGTGTAGGCTGCTTGCTAGAAATATTTGTGATAAGGTATATGAAGAATTATTTCATACTTTTGCACATTTTTCAAACAACTAGTGTCAAGGCAAGATCAGGGCAGCCTTGACTCATACAGCCTCAAAACTCTCCAAACCAAGTCTCAGGATGGATGATTTTGTATGTTATGTTCTTGCAGTTGAAATAAAAGAATGAAATTTGAAACAAATTTAGTATTTTATATCCTCTTGGCTGTTGTTTATAGTTTTGTGGATTCCAATAAAGACATGAATATAAACAAATTCAGGATACCAACTACCAAGGATTTCATCAAATGGGTAAAGTGTGAAGCTTTCAATGTGGTAAACTTTGTAATTTAATGATGGAGAATGCAGAGAAATAACGCACGAAAATAATTAAGTGGGGGCGATCCCAACCTGCTATTGCCTAACATTCATGTTTTGNCAGCCGTGTCTTCCACACTTTCAGTGTTTTCAAAGTTGTGCATCATGAACACCCCTTTGGATTTTCTCCTGCTATGTCAGTCATGCNGTAGTCGCAGAAACGTATCCTACGGTGGCTGTGTCTTAGGCTTGATTAAAAATGCTTATCACGGTTGGCTGAGTATGATGACGTCATCAGAGGGGCCCTTTTCAGTCTTGCCTCGGGCTCCCCCAACCTTAAACCCACCACTGCTTGGTACATCTCATACTATTTTTAAGTTCAGCGAGATATTTCCAAGAAGTGCAATAAGCTGTAGTCTGGTCATTAGGTGCGGTTATCAACAGTGGCGTATCTATGCAAAATGGCGCCCATTGCAAAGTTTAAATGTGCGCCCTTTTTGGTAATTTGAATATTTAATGTAGGCACAAGTTTTTCGAAAGACAAACGTTGAAGTAAATGAACATTTCAAAACAGAAAATGTATGTTTCTTTTTGATTTAATCGTTTCCGCAAATAAAATTGTAAATTGTCCATCATGACCATAATATAATTTTATGCGCATTTATTTTGGTTATAAAGATTATAAAACATCCAAATAATAACGATGCCTAATTTCTTATTGCACTGGCTGATCACCGCTTGTACAAACGCAAAGCCTCCCTATTTAATACCTTCCGGCGACGGTTCTGTTGGTAACGAACGAAAGCAAGGAATAGCACTATGCACGTGTAATTTAAAGAAGCCCAGGGGGTAGTGCTGAAATAAGAGGTGTGTATAATTTTCTGTTCTCTGCGTTCTCCCATATTCCTAACAAAAGAGCCATTGGCGCGTCATAATCGTATTGTTCCGTGCCAGACGCTTGAACTACGTGATGTGGTCTACGCGGATAAATATCTTAGGGCCACACAGGGTTGCAAGTTTGGCTTTTTTGAGGCCAAATTTGTAATTTTTGGCCTTTTTTAAACTTATTTGACTTTTTTATTTTTGAAAAAAGGCCAAATGAAATTTGGCATTTTTGACCTTTTGGCGAATTAGATTTTTTATGTCGATTTGGCAGATTTATAGATGATTTTGGCAGATTTCTGAGCACTGGTAGATGTCTGGACACTGTTTCTGGACACAGAATGATAAATTTTCATTGGAAACTCTGTACGAGAATTAACAATTTTTTGTTTTGCTTAATTCATGCTTTTAGGTTTGCGGTTTCACGTTGCTCTTCAGCAAAACCAAAAGTTTCGAGTTTTCTAATGGAGGGAGCTTGTTTCTTTTATGTATGAAAGATGTGTATATTGCCTTTTGAAAGCACGTTTCGGTTTTTAAAGATGTGGTTGTGTATTTATCTTTTATTTGGCGTTTTTCGGTGCCATGTTGCTTTTGTTAAGGGTTGCTATGGTCTTTTTTGCTTATGACTGCCTGGCAACCCTGGGACCACATGTAGCTTTTTCAGCTGCGTAGACCTTGAAGCAGGAAGCGGCGTGGCTGCTAAAATTTATATGTAACTGAGCGTTCTATCTGAATAAGCAATAAGAGTTGTAAGCTTGTAGACGGGTGTAAGTAAGTGTGCTGAGACAAGTGCAGCGGATTATGTGCAGCTTTGTAATCAAGTGAGCTTGAGAAACAGTTTTCGATTCGCTGTGCACCCGAGGAGCTACAATTGTCCCTTTACGATGTAACGGATAGGCACCAGAACCGCCGTTACAGGAGGGGGTAAAGTGTTTTCGCTATTCTCCTGAGTCAGTGCGTTATGAATATAATCTTGGCAACCACTGGCAGTTGTGGCGAGCGTATTTGTCAACGAGACAGAAGTACGCGTGAGCAGTTTACCCCCTCCTGTAACGGCGGTTCTGGTGCTTATCCGTTACAAGGTGTGTGAACGACGTTCCCACACCAAATAAAAGGAAGACTGTACCAGATAGTTTGAATGAAGTGGGCACTTGACCACAAGAACTTTCATGGATCTTATTGTTTTTCTGCAGACTTATGTCTAGCAGTGCGAATCTGCGTGTCACTACCACGTCTGTGAGATCGCAACCATGTTTCAACGTAGTGTAAAAAGGTGTGGGAACGCCGTTCCCACACGGTCCTACCCCACTATACCCCTGAAAAAGTGCAACAGCTAGACCAAGTGTGCAGGTCACAATAAAGGCTGCAAGTCAGCATTTCTCACCCAGAGCCATTTTTAAGCCTATTTGACCTATTTTATTAAAATGGGTCCCGCATCTACAGACAGCCTCGCGCAAGTGTCGACAAAGTTAAAGTTTGAAGCCTTTTATATATTCTGAGGCAATTAAACCACTACTGAAACTTGAAGGGAACAATGAAACGTCCATTTCATCACTGAAATCATCTTATGAAATCAATATTACAGACTGCTACATGCAGTATAGATGCTTTTTAAGTTGTCAACAGTAATACTACACGCAGGCCCGTAACCAGCTTGGATCACCAGGAGGGTCAAAAAGTTTTCTGACAGGGGCCCAAAATTTTTGAACTATGTCCAGTAATTTTAATCCATGTCCAATACATTTTTCCAGGGGGGGATAAAAATTTTCTAGAGGGGGGGATTCGCCCCCCTGCGCTCCCCCTGGTTACGGGTCTGACTACACAAAACATACTGAAATGCTTACATCTGCAAATTACACTAGGCTTGCCGCCAACACAACCCTTAATATTTTCGTGTGATCCCCGGAATGAGTAAACTATTGAAAGCCCAGCGGTGAGCTTACCGGGGGAGACTAAAAACCAAAAGGGAAGAACATTTGACGAAACATGTTGGGTCCATATATGCATAAGTAAAGAAAGCAAAAAAATTAGGAAAAGTAGTAATGAAGAAGCTGGCGACAAGCAGAAAAAAGTAAGACTCGTAATCGACAATGAAAAACAAGACCCATTTCAGTTTGTGAGTGTTTGATTGTGATCTTCCAAATGCTTAATCCTTATATCTATAAATAAACACGAAATCTGATCTTCTTTCATTTTAATTATTTGCAAGAAAGTTTGAGAGGTGGAAAGGGGTGGCACTTTTATGGTCTGCCACGGAAAGCACTTTGCCTCGCTACGCCACTGTGTGCATGTTTGGGATGGTGTTACAAAAGTTCAAAAGGTTGCCATACATTTTTAGAATGGTGCTGCAAACGTTCAAAAGGTAGCCTGAGTGCACCAAGACTTGTTCATCTGCGAAAAGTTAACAAAACAGATATCGCTCTTCACGAGCAATCCTGCTGTTGGGAAGGATTTCGTTTGACAGAACTCGAGTAGTTGATAATTGCAAAGTTAAAGTTTGCCGTGACTGCATTACTAGTATCTGCAGCCAAGCTGTTTTCTGTGCCCTTCTCTGAACGTCAAATAAGTAAGGTTAAACGAAGCAGTGCCCAAACCGAATTTGGCATGTAAAACTGTTGTTAAATATTGTGAAAATTGTAAAACATTTGATTCTATTGAGAGTCACGGAAGAATTTGGAAGACTGAATGAGTCCTTTGCACCCATGAAGAATATTCAACTTCTTTTAATATACTTACAGAGTCCGTCTCTTCGGCTGAAATCTGTATGAAGCCCAAAACCTCAATATGGATTTGAGCACAGTGTATGATTCGAAAGACTTGCAGAGTCTTGTGAGAAGCATAAACGCAAAAACTTTGATCTAACTGAAAACACATGGAGCATTTTTGAAAACAGCTTTTACTCGTTAGCAAAATATAGAATTTCTATCACGATTTCGTTGCAATTATTTTAGATCCCGGATTTTGCCCAAATTCGGCAAGTCATAACTCGTACACTGATTGATGCTCTGAAGATGCGGCAAGTTTAGCATATTAGATCAAAACAAAATTTAGTCGGGTTCGGATTTTGGAGTTTTTGTGAGTGACGTCAAAAGGAGGACAGTTTCAGTTTTTTGACACACTTTATCGGGCCGTAGTCCCCGACCCAATGGGCCCCATTTTTATTCAAGTTTTTTTTTAAGCTAGGCTACAATCCGAGTCTTTAGAGCTCATGATTGACCATCTATCACTTTTGGGTAAAACGATACGGCCAAAAAAACTACATTTTAACAAAAATGCAAAAAGTATGATATACTAGAATGAAGTAAATCTTTGTTCAATCACAACTCGCTGAGAGCTCAAAAGATGCGAATTTTAGCCTAGTTTCATTACAAAAAACAAACAAAGAATTACTCCTTGGGGTTGAGGCGCTGGATCAGGTACCCTGAGCCAAAAAGGCTAAAACCTACTCCAATTTGTAACGTCACCCAAAAAACTCAAATGCAAACCTTCCAAACGTTTCAAACAGAAAGTGCAAGTCTAACCGGATTTTTTGAGGTTTGACCAACTCTAGCCAAATTTCCTGGCCAGTTATGGCCAAAAATGTTGACCGCTCTCTCTGTTGGCTTAAAGGATTGAATTGTTGTTGTGTTGTTAGTTTTGAAGTACATTGTTTTATTTTTGTAAAATGATGTAGTGCTTTCGTTTCTTTAAATGGATTATTTAAAGAAACCTTTAAAGTGCAGCAACTGAAAAGTTTAGCAAAAATCAACGTCCGAATGACCTAAACCGTTGGTCCTCAAGCTTGCCACAAGAAAGGTTTTCGAACTTTCCTGCTGATACTGGATGATAATTCATGTTAAGTAATGAAATTAGCTTTTTTAACGTTCGGGTAATCAACGTGGTGAAAAGCTTGAAGAAATATGGTAACGTACTCCAAAGCCATCCAATTCCCTAAGGTTGACACTTTTTCCAGCTTTCCAGCACACACCTGCGGTTGCGGAAAAATTGCAAAAACCGCCATAACTCCAAACTTCAACTGATTTTTATGGTATTTTAGGAGAATCAAACACTTGCTAAATCGTTATTGTGAAAACCTTCATTGTGATGCACGTGGAGTACTCTTAAGCTCAATTCCAGTTTGTTACTTCCTTGCTTTTCAGTCTAATTCAGGATAAACGAGAGTTTGAACAAAACAAACTCAAGGACAGTTGAAGGCTCAATGTTATGTTGACTTGTGATTTACAAACTGTTCTGTAAAGTTTGTTTCACTTATATTCAGTTTGAATTTATTGCTCATGTGGCCTCCGACTGACAG
>JGI24158J21664_10011754_pt1 | contig 11630 bp, 7 predicted proteins | sample Ectturendosymbi3_FD_21664 | JGI IMG/M metagenome (IMG submission 21664)
TGATCTGTTCCTGAAGTCTCTCTCAAATAGTTGTAAGCCTGATATGAGAGGTGTTACTTGTGTTCTTAATTTGCAGCAAACAGCAGCTCTCTCAATGTGAAAGAGAGCTATTTTGCATTGTTGATTCTCAGCAAATGGGAGTTATGAGTCATACATGTACAGATCATAAAGTGTCTGCTACAGCATGTAGTGCTGTGAAAGTTGCATGTTTAGAACAGAATATTCGACATAGCAGTGCAAGTGTGTGATTGCATCTAGTGGTGCTTAGATGTCTGTAGTGAATAATAACGCTGGGTTATATTTATAGATATTTAGTCCCGTCGCCACGAGGGGGTTGGTGGGCTTAACCTCCAAAAACAAAGCTCCAAGACCCCTAAATTGTAAAATGAAACACTGCAAATCAGTGGAGTTTTTGTCAATTTTTAGAATGTCAAGCAACCCTGCACAAACGTAAAGCCCCCTACTGAAGACTTTCTGGCGACGGTTCTGACGACATTCACAAGTCTATGTTGGATTTGATAGGGTTAATCATAGCAAACCAATCTTCATTACAGCAGAAAGTCACCATGCAAGAGAAATATTTATGTTCGCCCCCTACGTTTATCTTTGGCCCCGCAGTGCCCCTCTCCCATTTTTTCATTCTAGAATCGCCACTGGGCCTACATATCAGCTCTCTACAATTTGCCTTTACTGGAGTTTGTTGTTTGAATCGACGTTTTCGGCTTAACGCAGTGGTCCTTAACTGGGGTTCGTGACAAGTTTCTGAAAGTCAAAACCAGGCCCGCAACCGGGAAATCCCTCCGCAGAAATTTTCACAAACTTGTTTAGTTGTTAAGTACAAGTTCCAATCATTTCGCCCCCCAAAAAATATCAGGTGGTTACGGCCTGGTCAAAACCATGGTAGGCTATATTTGTTGAAATAAGGATAGCCCATATGTCGCATTGAGGCTAATCGAGTAAGGTCAACTGCGACACCTTCCCAAATAGCTCAAAGTTAGGTTCACAGCAGTATTTCTGCAAAACTTTCACACCAGTGATGTCACAAGTCCGAGACATAGCAACTGTCATGTGTCCCGCTATGTCATTTGGAGAATCTATCGTATATAATCAGTTTGTGAGATCTTGAAGGATTTCCGACAAGCAGATGTCTAAGTCAGTTGTAGTCAAATTCAACTCATCCCAAAGGTCTGCAAACCAGTCTTCCGAACTTGTGTTTGAGGTATCCGTTTGACAAGCTGCATCTTTCCCAATTTTGAGACGTGGTGAAAAAAGTCCTCACAGGAACAGTCGGATTTGACACCAAAATATCAGAGATGTTCATTCCTTGATTTAGTAGATATTTTACACAATTGATGGTAGTTCTAGTTGTCATTATGCACTAAAAGGTTTTTCTAAATTGTACCTGAAAAGGTGATAATAAACATGCATGTATGCAAAATACATAGGTAATTTTTCTTCAAAAATGACTGTGAAACAAGAAGAACTCATTATTTGAAACTTATTAGTTCACTTAAGAAAAAGGCATGTCGTATCAGAAAAACGAAATTATTTAAATTGCAATGACTAAGTCTCTTGCATTTCCCATGCGAACGGTTGATCTGAATTATTATGCGTCAGTGTAATCTGCTGGTTTGTTATTGCTGTTGCAATGGGCAGCATGCATCAGAGGCAACTGTTAGTCGATCGTGAGTATGTCAATGATGGTCATTCATCTGATAGAAAAAATGTTTCTAATGGATTTCTGGCCAAAGACGGTGATTTGAGTACTTTGACGTCTTATTATGGCCCAGTTTATTCGTTTTTGATTAGTCACTAGATGGTGTTGCTGGTAGCGGATCAGTCCTCGAAAAGATTTAATGATTTGCTGATTTGCTTCAGGATCCCGCCATGGAGGGACTGGGTAGTTTTGTTCCACTTCAGAGAGGCTAATGTGCATTTACATTTAGATTCCTGAAAAAAATAATGATTGTTCATTACCATGACAAAGCAGTGACAGTCGCGGTCCAATGACACATAGAAAAAATGCGTGAGAAGATTAACTAATTTTCGATAAAGTGGGAACAGAGAAGAAAAAAATCTCGCTCTCGTAGATAAAATTTCAATTCACCAGGACAAGGAATCGTTCTAAGAAAGATCTGCTCAAAAGATGCTGTATGCCCACAATGAGACAAATCCGCTCACAAGATACAAATCCGATCCGTAAGACATGAAATATTCCACGTGAAAACGAAATGATCACTCCGCTCCACTCCCACCTGTAGTGTGTAGTAATGTTCGAAATTGTTCTGTTTGTTGTTAAAATGTGTGTACACTGCCTAGGACAATATGATGAGCCTTTCAAAGTCCCAGAGAAGTGCAAATTGTCCCTCAGAAAAACATTATCTGCCAAGTAGCACATGTCAAATGATTTCTGATCATTTGATCACGTCAAAACTCTGTTTGAAAATCTATCGTAGGTCGTGTTTGAAGAAAATGTCTTGCATAATTCGTGTAGCATGTTTGCGTTGTGATGATTGTTTTGTGTTTGTGTTATGTGCAAATTCTGCGCTTTGACACTCACTAAAGGTGCCGGCTTGAGTGTCAAAGCGCCAAACTCGCACATTGTTTAATTAAAAGTGGAGAAAAATGTTCACACTGTTGTGGATGACATGGTAAGCCTTTCGTCATCCCAGTGAAGATCGCGGTCGTGTATATGTGCATGTGTCTTGTTTATGTGTGAATCTCATGTTCATCAAGTAAAACCGAAGCTAGCTTGTTTGCATTATCCTTTTCATACGGGGAAAACTTTCTCCCGTACTAGTAAATCCATTTTGCCATATTATGTGTTGCTTAAATGTCGAGCTCGTGTTCCACTAGGCCTTCGCTCGTCCGGCGAATCCTGATATAGATTCCTGTAAGATTAGACAGGCTGGGATGCGACATAAGAAATATGTGTATGTGTGACTCATTTTATTTTTGTTTCATGAGTCATGTCGCATCTGTTCACTTTTCATCGCTTGTATCTCTTTTAGGCATGTGCCATTAGACAGTGCTTCATTCAAAGGACGTTAATAAAGTGAAAATAGCGAATAAACATAGTAAAAATTTTTAGTAATAGGATCATGGGACCACAACTGACCACTGTTATCATACCTTTCTAGGTTGAATTGCTGTAGTCTTGGTCTTCTTGTTTTATAGTTGTCTTGGGAATGTATTCCGGAAAAGCATCCTGCGGCGAGCATGGTTCCTTTTTGATGAACTTGGATGCTGTATCACCAGTATGTTGTGAATTTTGGTTGTCCTGTCGGGGAAGTGATGTTCCGCACTCTGCAGCTCGGTGTCCATATAGGCGGCAACAATAGCATTTTCGGGATCGAGGACGCCGTTTTTTTCGTCGAGATGCTTGACGGTTGTTTTTGTGAGATGGTGGTGGCGGGTTGACAGTTTGTGGCATATTCGACTGAGTTTGGTGATGTTGCTGTATGTCCGTAATCAACTGTGTGAAAACGGCGTTTAATCTGGCAATCATTGTGTAAAGAAGGTGTCCCTCAAAATGTAGGTCATCCGTTTGTTGAGCCTTATGTTGTTGTATTGGTTTTGAAGATGTGTTGAGGAATTTGTTATTCTGAACTTGTATGTCGGTGATCTTGTGCTTTTGACAATTCCTTGCTTGCCAGGACCGTAATTTATTGATATGATTTTCAACATATTTGTCCATCCAGGTAGATAAATCATTTTCAGATAATTGACTATTTATAATGTAATCTATGTAATTGCTGCAAAATATAGAAAGCAAAATTATAGCTTGAAAAAAGGTGCAAGGGTTTTTATTTTGTTAATTGCGATTCCGTCGCAAATGTTTTCTGCTATTCTTTGGCAAGATAACCACATTTGTGACAGCAAAAAAAATTCGAGTTTGAAATTTATGCAAACGGAAGTGTCATACGCAGTGTGTTATGTGATTGCAAGTGCTGAAATTGTTTTATTAGACATGATAAACTCTAACTATGTTGAGCAATGTCTGGGTCGCCTAGTACATTTTATGACTCTGGCGGTACTTGAATGTCAAAAGTCTGTGTTGTTGTAATGCAGTGGGATGAAAAAAATATTTTTCAAACAAAGACGAACTTAGAAAAGTACATTCCATAAGAAAAGTGTTGGCAATTTACGATAAAGTGGGCTCGTTAATGACACTTAGTGAGGGTCGTTCATTAAATGGTGAACTTGCCATGTTTGTTGATCCTGCAAAGAAAAAGGAGTGAAGTCCACAGGCTATGTCTGTGCCTGCGGCAAATGTGTTGCCGAGCACTGCAGCGGTTTTTTTGCTGGCAGCCAGGAAGTCTCAAGTTCTGATTGTCCTAAATTTTGTGCAAAATGATTGGAAATGTCTGAAAAATGTTTTGAAGTGGGTGGTTATTAGTAAAGTGAAAAGAAGTTTATGTATAGGGTAGCAAATATTATGCATGTGAAAACATCCTTTAAAAAAATATGAAGTTTGTGGAAAGTCAGTCACTCTAACTGTGAGTTTGTTTTGCAATTACTGCAATTCATTTTGCATTCACAAAGATAATTCCTTTGAATTCGTAAATACAGATAATTTGAGGTCAAGTATGTAATGAAGTTTGCCCAAGTATAAATGCCAGGTCATACTTTAGAAAAAAACTTGAGATGAGGCGTTTTTACAAGATTCAGCACTTATTTGCCGGTTATCGGAAGGTGGCGCTAATAAGAAGGCGACGTGCGAACTTGCAAATGTTGTCTAAATGTATTTGAAATGAAGTAACAACATCAACAGCTGCTCTCTGTTTTAAGGGATGCAAACATTGGAAATTGCCCCCTAGGGGGTTATAAAAAATATCTTGCGGTTCCTGATGATATTTTATTGTCGTGACACGTTCTAGATTTGTGTAGTATTGAAGTTATAGCACTTATGTTGTAATTTTGTGTATTTGACTAATGGTCTATATTGCACATCAGAAATTTATCTGACGTGTGTTGGAGTGGTCAGCAGGATACACGTGGTTTAAAATCTCATGGTTGTCAGATGCCTAAGCAGTGTTTGGGAGAGTTCCATTGACATGAATGAAAACAAAAGAAAGATGAAGCACCGTTGAACCGATTAACTCAACAAGAAGTGTTGCATTGAAACTCATATGTGAAAAAATGTCTTAGTAGGGACGAAAGTTTAAGCAAATGACAGGAAATGCCTCTGCCAAGAGAATGCGAAGTGAGTTTACTGCAGCGTCGAAAGCAACTGAACTGCTGAGCAAAAATAAGTTGTGAAAAAATATTGGAAACGATTCAGTGACGTTTTTAAGACTGGAAGTTTGAGGGGAAGTCGCCTGGAAGTCGCGTGTGCGTGAAATATTAGAATTATTTCGCGACGCTGATTTTGCAATGTTTCACGTAAAAGTTTATCTAGGCTGTAAGTCTGAGAGAGAAAATTGTCGGAGGATGCTATATTTTGATAATTTGTTTGTTTTTGGAGCGCAACATAAGGGCAGGGTTAAAGTTGTTGATTTTTCCCAAGACGAGAATTGAAAACAACTGAAAAAAAATCTACGTCACCTACTGATCTGCTATCAAACGTTTAAGTACATGACAGAGTAAAAAATTATTTTGTGCGCGTATCTAACACAGTAAGAAACTTAATATCATGGTAAAGGAAAGATGTAAGTTATCTGATATAAAAAATGATAATTTTCCTGCGGTTACTAGAAATTGTGTTATGAATGTACGAAGCAAGATCGTATCGGTTCATGTCTAACGTTTTGTTGAGAAAGAATANGTTGAAGGGGTGTATAAGGACGTGACTGCTATTGTATTCTGAAGGCAGGTCCGCTAAAGTTAATTGTGCAAGTATTTTTCTGGTTGCAATGCAAATTAAATGTAAAAGGGTGTGGTGTCTTGCAAAAGTAATGTAAAAATTTAGGCGTTCACCTGTGCAGATAGTTGAGAGAAATTTTAAAGTTATTCCTCATGTGAGCTAAAAAGTATCGCACGTTCCTATCAGAAATGAAGTTTTGAAGAAATGACTAGTTTTTAAAAGCACATGTGCGGAAGTGTAGTTTCGTTTCAAGACGTGTTGGAGCAGAAATGTTATGTATGATTATTATGAAAAAAATCGCAATGAAGTGATGTCAACACTGTGCACTACTGTTCGTTCATGAGACAGTGAGTCATTAAAGACGCAAGCACGTCTCCCGATGCTCCGTCTCGACCACGTTCGCTGTGTGCGCGGCGAAAACAAAACCTCAGGAAACTGTAGCGTTACAAATCGCGTGATGGTTTTCGTGTGGGCTGTTGACGCTGAAAAAGGTTTGTCTATTATGCAAGCCTTGCGGGCTACGCGGAAGGCAATGAAATTTGCGTCGTTTCGAGTTGTCATGTCGTGGCCATAAAGAGTTGTTATGTGACATCTTAAGGTTCACAACCCTAGAACCTGTGATTAATCGAATGATGGTGGAAGAATAATGTTTGGTTGTGTTGATTGTGAGAATGATAGAAGGTTTGTCGTGTATTATTTGAAAAGCTATCATGGCAAGAGAATTATAAAATCAAAAATTGGTTACTTATGTGTTGTCGTGGTGCAGATGCGAAGTACTTGTTTTTGTCGAAGAGATATCCAAAAATGGTTATATGTCCATAAAGGTGTAGTGATTCTTGTCTATGTCAAAACGCATATAGGGACTATCCTATTTGAAATCTGCCTCGTGGCAAATTGTTTTCAGAAACCAAAAATTCTCAAGGGTCAAAGCTGCTGTTAAAGTAATTCGCAATGTGGATGAAACTGACTTTCTGAATCCTTTCAATGAATGTGAACATGAAGTCTGTGTGTAACTGCATCTCGACAGTGGCTAAAAAGGTTTGTTGTTAATCAACGTCAATAATCTGAGTGCTTGTAGCATTTCTATTTGCTGCCTCGTGTCTGCCTGATCATCGACTGTGACTGGAAATCTTTGTGTTGAACTCAAGTTGGTCATCTGAATTCTTCATACTATGTAAATATTCCATGTCATGTAGAAGTAAAGCTGAGAATAATGCACTCCTGCAGTTGTTGAACAGGTTGGGAAAACAAATGCAGAAACGGTGCAGGTATGTGAAGTGCCTTAAATGTGAATCGTGATGTGAAAAATTAATAAAGGTATTAGCGTGTGATTTTTGCAGCAGGTATCCAAGAGCGAATTGTAAAAAACAGATTTGCTGTATGGTGTTGTCTAAATGGCTTTTCTACGCGAACCCTTTTATATAAATCGTGGTGTTGTGTTGAGTGGTCTACCTTCATCGTATTAGAGGAGAAGCTGCAGTTACTAATATCACCACGTTTAGCGTTANGTGGCGCTATCGGTGCGTGAGCAGCTAAAAACTTGGGTTATGCATTTCGTATGTACAGCATGAGCGTTGCGATTATTTATTGCAAATGACTATTGTAATTTATGTGATGATCATGAAAAGTTTTTGCAAAGAGACAAGGATTGAAACTGTTTTGGGCTGAAAGTTGACTTCAGAATTTCGTGGCTATGCCAAAAGTCAATAAGTTGCCAAATTATTTTTAAAAAAACTTTCCAGAAAAAAGTTGAAACAGTTACCTAGGTTTTTGAAAAAGTGTATCGTATAGGGATGGACTGACTAGTTCTAAAAGTGATGTTTGAAGGGTACAGGACGTTGACTGCCATTTTTGTGACGTTCAGTTACAAAGGGAAAATAACAACTCGATAGTTTTTTTATGTGCGAGCGAACTAAGAACCGTCCGCAAATGGATAAAAAAAGCTTTTTGCATCTCTCTGGAAAGCTGGAGAAAGAAAAAATAAAAGTAAGTTTGTAGGTCTTTTTCGGTAAATCTGAAAAAGAAGGGTTTGGTTTAATGTGTAGTGGTACGTGATAGCTGCTAAAATGTGTGCTATTTCTGAGAGGGCCTGGCTGATAGCTGATTGTCACTAATGAACTGAAACTTGTTTATTCGGTCATCAAACTATGTTATTTATACGTAAATTGATGTATTGTCCTGGTTTGTGTAAGAATGTGTTTCTTTTTGTTTTTTTTTACTGCACTTGCTGAAAGATGATGCTGTACGTAAATCTGTTACATGACTTGAAATAGTGTTATTACTGTCTACACTTGCGATGGAGTAGTGATGGGGAGCGATGGAAAAAAGGCAGAAAAGTTTTAACTATGTTTTGAAAAGATCATCACAGATGATCAGGTATTAATCGAATTCATATTATATGATATAAGTATGGTATGAAACTGTTACATTTTAAAATTAACATATAGGTTTTCGGTAGGAGAAACCATTGGTTGCAGTGTAGAAACTGAAGCATGGGCTAATTTGCGTGATCAAACCGCAGTTACGCATTTCACCGACTGCTATTCTGCAACGTGAACCGACTCGAAGCAGAAATAGAAATAACATTTAACTAGCTTGATGTTTTCTCCTTTGCAAAATATGTAATGAGATTATTGTGTGCATCTGTAATTACTGACTTTACTCTCATCGCGTGGTAAAAAGTGGAACACTGGTGAGCGCAGTATATCTGTTGTTCTGCTCTGCTTTCATATTTATAACGCTGTGGTATCTGCGCTTGGCTAGAATTAGGTGCCATTGAAAACTGCAAAGTAGTCTGAATATCTTGAACTACTCTTGTGACTACCATGAACTAAGAAAGGGGCCTGTGCCATATATTGAACGTATATACACAATTGGCAGAGTTATGCTGCCAATGTGAAAATGAAGTGCCTAAGTACATGTATTTGTTAGCCCTGAAAAAAAGAATGTCTATGTTATCACGTAATGTTCGAGGTTGACGAAATATCTAAGCTTGTTAGAAGTAACGTAATTGAATACTTATATTCATTACGAAAATCATTAAGCGCTACATGGGAAAAAGGTAAGTTTAAGACTTAGTTGGCCAAGAAGGTTTGTGCTGTAAATTGTCAGAAGAATCTTGTTGATTCCAGGGTATAATGGCTTATGGCAGGAGTTGCAATAATTGCCGTACGCTGTTCATTTGGTGGAGCTGAGATTAAAACTTAGACACTGTGAGTTTATATAAGCAAAAACCTTGCGTTAGGCAGTAGAACAGTTCCTGGTGTTCCTAGGAGACAATGAGAAGTTTATGAAAAATAGCTTAAATAAGAGAAAAAATGTGCATTTAGGTTGGCTTGTGAGAAAAGTATGACATAAAAAATATACTCATTAATAGTTAGATCAAAAGGGTAATAATGACTTTACTCGTCAGAGGGCAAACAACTATGAGTTAATCACAGAAAAACAAGCATGAAATCTGCAATATTTAGGTAAATTTGGAAATTAAATAATGTGAAAATTTTAATTTTAAAATACGAGCAGAAATCCGAGGGGGTGAGAGGGTGTAAAAATCCTAAAAGGTTTTCCGTCGGTGATATGTTCCTGTTAAAAAAACGTGGTTGTTCGGAGAGTTGTTAAAAGACTTTCAAACCAAAACAACTTTTATGTCCAGTTTGGAGAATCGAGAACAGGAATCTTTCATAAGCTTGAAAATAAATGATTGTGAATCTGCTAAAATGTTCTGTTGATGTAAAAAAAATGTAACCTGCGAATGTTGCTGGCCGCAGGCAAATCCTCCGCCGCGCCCTGAAGGAATGGTTCGAGAGAGGTTTCTGCAAAAAATAGGAAATTGATTTGTAGTTTATTGGAAGTTAAAGGTTTAAGAGACAATTACTGTAGAAATTTTGCTACTTGTTTGCAATGCTTTTGAAAGATTGAAATAAAATTTATTTTTTGAAAAATAAATCTTAGGCATGAAATTGTTGCAATTTATAAGATATGAAAAATATTTCATGAAGCTAGAATAATTGACAATTGAAATGAAACACTGAATTGAATAGTTATGAAAAAAAATTAAAAATTAAAGCTTTGTCAAACTTAAAAATTGACCTTCAAAGAATACTGGGGTTCATATAAAATAATGAAAAATCTGAAAGGAAATTTGTTGAACTGAAAAGAAATACATGGAACTGAATACATGAACTGAAAAAATGAAATAAATCAAAAGGTTGAAAAAAAATGTATAAAACTGAAAGCATTGAGCTAATAAATTCATTGAGCTGAATAAATAAACTGAAAAAATTAATTTTTGTTTTGTTTTGAAGATTTGTAAGCTGTTTGAATTCAAAAGTGAAAAAAAGGTGACTTGAAATGAAAAAATGAACTCAAAAAGAGAGTCGTAAACAGAAGGATTGTAACGAAAAAAAGAAAATAATTGCTTTTTTGACATTAGAATTAATTAAAAAATGAAAATTTGAAATGAAAAGAGAACGGAAAAATATATAACATAATAACACACAAGTGAATATTCTAAAGAATGAGGGTAACTTCTAGTTGGAAATTAAAATGTACGTTCGAGCTTAAAGAAGGCATGTAGAAGCCGTAAGAATCAATTTTCTGTAGACGTTTTGGTAACTAAAAGAACCTAAATGTTAGTGCTCTGAAGCAATGGAAGCTTAAAAATATTATAATAAAGGTTAGCCTTTAGCGCATAGGGTCATTGGATTATCCAATGAGTATGTCTACATGAGATGTGAAAAAGGTTTTTTAACTGGAGTTAGTTATAGAAGTGTCAAAGGCTTGTTAAAAAAGTTTTTTTAGAAGTAGCTAAACTTCCAAAAAAGAACGTTGAGCGCCAAAATGTACACAACAAGTTGTTTGGTCTCTGGTGAGACTTTGCAATCGTTGCGTTTTTGGTTTAACTCTGGCTAATACGTGGGTTCTCTTTTAGCAGTTAAACCAAGGGAGATACTCATGAGTCTTATGCTCACTTAATCACCCTTAAGCCTTCTGACCACTTTTATATATATATATTCAACACACGTGTAAGTCAGTCAAATATAAGTTTATTCGCGTACATTATATTGAAAAGACAAATGTACTCACCAGTTTAAATTTCTTTGTAATTTACAACACGATCTCTCTCTCAAAACAAGCCAACAGATACGCAGGGGAACGCTTTGCAACCAGCAACATAGCAATTTCGAACCCTTTAGAAGCTGTTACTTCTTCCTAGCTCAGTAAATTAACTGAATGATTCCCTATTGAGAACAGGACTTTTATGGAGATGGACTGTTAGCGCCCATACTTCCTGTCTTCAGGCTTCTGCCTAAAACAGGATACGATGAGTCAGGAGGTCTCTGTGCTAGCTGTTTCCTGTTTTCGCATTCAGCATATATTTACCTGTTTAAAACTCCTTAGCCCTACAAGGTGACTTCTTAGTAAATTTAACCTTTTTACAAGATTTCTACTTTTGATAATGGATTTTTATTAAGTTCCTGTTGTCACATTATGTGAAACAACTAGATTTAATCGTTAACAACTTTTCAGTATCAAGTGTATCATTTTGAAAATTATGTCTTAGAGGCAAAAGTTATTTCTAAAACATTCTGGCAGCGTTTATCCCGGACAAGCCATTTAATGAAACAGAGTGTCAGAGTCCCATTGGGACAAGTTACTTCTGTTAACTGAAAATGAATCTAACTTCATTTTCAGGGTGAAGACTCACGCCGAGAATGACGGCCGGTTGGCGGTATAGTGGACACATTAGTGCTTTAATGTTTTGTGCATTCTTACTGCGTAATTCCCAGTAATATTCCATTCGTGATTCAACGTGATGTACTTG
>JGI24158J21664_10011755_pt1 | contig 11629 bp, 8 predicted proteins | sample Ectturendosymbi3_FD_21664 | JGI IMG/M metagenome (IMG submission 21664)
TTCCACTTGCTCTAATGTTCGCTAATGGTTGGTTTACTGCATGCAATGGCTTTTATGATGCTTCTGCTTGTTGGCTGAGTCATATGAAACAATAAACGATACCATACCAATAATCTTAAGTACATTTGAGCAAATTACGTTCTTCTGACACCAGGCGTGTACACTCCAACATTAAAAAAGCATCAGGTGGTACGCGATCTCAAAAAGTTTGAGAACCACTGCATTATGCGAAGAGTCCGAAGAAAACAAAACTGCGTCGTCGTTTTGTCAAGTTGCAAGATGCGACGCCGTGAANAGAAGTCCGGTGCATCCGNCTGACTGACAATGCAAAAAAAATGATCCAAACGACAAAGAGCTTCTTACTTTTCGTTTCAGATTCCAGATATAGGTGTTTTCACGATGCACGAAGTATTTCACGCTCTTGTCACTCTTTATCCCGTACGATACTGCGTTGCTCTTTTCTCTGAACACAAAGCGGTCAACATGTTCGCGACAGAACTTTCAACGAGGTAAGCAGCAGCAGCACAAACATTCCGTAGCCACTGTGAAACGTGGACTTGTTTTTCACATCGATTAGTGTCGCTATTCACAACTTTTTAACGTCACATCGCAACTTTTTAACGTCACGTCGATATCCCAAATCTACTGGATTTTGTTAATGATGCTACCCTCATACTAGACGACAACGGCGACGGCGACACTGAAGGCCAAGGACAAGAGATCGGACCCGCTTTTCCCTTGAACACTGGGTCTAAACATATGCGAGGAAAACGGCTTTCTCATGTTGCAGGATGGGTTGTTTTCAAACAACTTAACAAAATTCAATGAATAGAATGTAAGGAACTTCACAAGCGAATGTCTTTCTGACCTTTTATCTGCAAGCGGAAAATTATCTCAGTTTAAATCGAAAGATAATAAGATCATTGTAGAATTTGTAAATAACTCACCCAAACATACTTTGTGTCACTTTTCGACTAAAACTCTGCTGATGCTTCTGACAAGAGAAAATACTTTTCGGAAGAAAATTGAATATTTTTTGGGGTAAATCATTGTTACTGGAAATCGTGGTGACAATGCCTTTATCTGATTATACCTTGCCTTTGTGACCGCACTAGGCCTAACGAATCGCTGCCCGTTATTTAAAAATAACATGCATTTTAACGCGAATTAATTGACATTGCAATTACTTTAAAAAATCTATATGTTAGTAAAACTGTTGCACGAGCGAATATCATGTAGACCAAACGAGTTGTCGAGTAATCGTCCGTTTTAGTCTTTACTAATCTTAGTTATACTGAACTTACTCGTTTTGTACTGGAGTGATCCGAAGGAATGGCAAAAATTTGCAGTTTGTTGAGGAACGCAGTTAAGTTGAACATATTCACAGTGGTAATGGTTGTGCTAGCGTGCAAACAAACTTTGATGCGCAAAGGCGGATAAAAACGCCCACTAAGTATCAAGTTTGTCCAGTGTGCAGCAAAATAAAACCAAAACTAACAACTTGAAATCAACGTACAAAAGAAAATTTCTTGGCAGCAGCCACCAAATGTACTTATATACTCGAAACACTATTGCGTTTATCTTCACCCCTGTTCGTGTGAACAGGGAGGCCGTCTTCTACAGGAACGATTTGTTAATTATGGCAAAACTACTCCGTGTTTTTATTTCGCTTCTGCGTTTTAAAATAAAAGTTGTGTACAGTCAAAGAAAAATGTGGAATATTGATAGCAGTCGAAAAATGGATTGTTCATAAAACGTAAGCAAGCAGATTTGATGATTCTGTGTTGTAAATGCTATTTGTTTCTTATCAGTGAGTTCAACTGAAAAGGGTTATGTCACGAGAAGTTAAATTACTTTATTCTTGGTCGTGTTCGTGCCCGATGCTATCGACGCTCTTGTGTACGTGCTGCACGTGGTATGATCAATATGATCGACTGCCAATCTGTTTAAGTGTTCGAATGGCTTGTGGTAGGCAACAACCACCGCGACTGGTGAACCTTCACAGTTCTGGGCTGGTTGCGAGCCTGGTGAACACCCACCAAAATGGTCACCGTACGTCATTGTTTGGATTGGATTGATAATTTTAGTTTGAACATCTTCGCAACTTTCAGATCAGTTTCGGTACTGCAGATCTCTGGATTCAATCTGTGAAGTTCGGTTCAGTTGAATTTATCACTTCCGTCAGGATGGTACTTTCAGTTTATTGATTTGGATTGGATTTTGAAATTAAGTTGTTGGATCGGGTTTCGATTTGAAAAACAAATCCATTCAGTTCATCTCTGATCGTTTCGTGCAACAGCCTGCTGATACCACTGTGTTGTTCCATAGAATAGGTCAAGGGTATTCAAATGGCGGACCGCGGAACCAATCCGGCGTTTTTGATGGTGATGGCGGGACATCAGGTTCTCAAAGGTGTATTCTAAACAGAAGCTTTTATCCCAAAATCTAACGCTTTTTGCAATACCTCTGAAGCAATAACTCCTCGCCAACTGTTATAAATGATTGTCAGTCAACCTGTTGTTCAGCTATATTGCAGCGCACACTTGAGCTGCGCTTGTTATCCGAATCAAAGACATTGTTTCGTCATAATTGTTTCAACAATTATTGCTCGTCACTACAATGTCTATCCGGGTGAATGTAAAATTGCAATGAAACCTTTTCCTGCCGAAAACAGTGCAATTATACAAATTTACTTGTGCACAACGATGTAAGATGACAGAGTAAAGGGAAAAGTCAGCAGAGATTTTGGTCCATAAGGAATTTTTGTTTTTTTTCGAGAAGTCAACAAAATGTGAAGACTAAGGAATTTTCAGCTTTTTGAAGATATGATAAAAAAATGGAATGTGTTGGATTTTTAGCTGGCATAGTGTCACATTTCAACGACTTGAATGCAAAACTTTAAGGAAAAAAACATTACTTTTGCTTTGATCACTACTATTTGTCCTTTTCAGAAAAAGTTGGATATTTTCAAACATGACATTCAAATCGAACTTAACCAGTTGACTTTTGGGGAAAATAAAAACAAAAAGATTCCAGATATATTCAATTTATTTAAAACTTGATTACCACTACTGCGGTAGAGTGTGGCCGCTTTTCTCTTCGAAAACAATTGCCGCTTTTTCTTGAAAACCATTTTCTGGTGACAGACATTATCGCATTCTCAACTGAAGCAAAAGACACACGCACAAGTGTGGATGCAGCAAAAATTTAAATGGAGCTAATTAATTAAACACCAGTAGAACGCAGCAGTGAAAGAAACATTTTGTGATTGCACACCTGACAACTTCTGGTCAAAGGAAGTTATCTCCAAAAATTGTTACATCCCACGCAAATTATTATCAGTGCTGCAAATTCTCACTGTTTGTGTCTACCTACTCTGCCAGTCTGCGTTTTTAAAAAAGAACTCCACAAAGAACACGTTTCGCATCTGCATGACAAACGAAAATCTTCACCACTGCCCACTACGTGCTGTAGCTACCTTGGAACAAAAATTTAAGTAACTGGCAAGAAGCATAAAATGCCGTTTGTCCCACCAGCAGATGAACAAATAACGCTGACAACTTTTGTTAAATATCTATATATAACCTTTTACCGGATTTTGTATTATACGCGAAATTGTATTATATTTTCATGTTTTATGTTTTTGTTGGAAAAACTTAAGCCATGTCACATTTCCATGATTTTACGGGAGTGACTAGACCTTAATAATTTTTGACGCGTGTAACTGGACCCTTTCTTAAAATAAATTCCACATAAACAACTGATTTCAAAGAAACGAAGAATGTGGCGTTCAGTACAGTCAACTTATATGTGAAAACCAAAAAAGTAACATGAGCAGCACTTGAATGGCTAGCTGTAAGTCTTGGAGCAGGAGGGTGAGAAACGTAGGTTAAATTTTTCACATTTTACTCCACGTCTATTAAGATAAATCACACGTCTTCGGCGCATTTTTACAGTTCAAACTTACCGACTAATTGTAGTTTCTAACTCGGGGTACTTCCACTGCATATGGTAAGCTTCGTTTACAGACATCAAGTTCATCGTGGACACGAAGACCTGCAAAAAGATACTTAGAAGCTTGTTTGCAATCATTGGATATTGGCGCAAACATTTATTAGGAAAGAACTGTTCATGTCTAAAAAACTACCGTTTTCTATAAAATGCAACAAACCAGAGGTGGCCACGGATGCGGAACCACCGGAGTCAACTCCGGCAAGATTCTGCGTTTTTTCGGTCCCGGATGCAGAGTCTTTATATTTTCGGCAGCAGCAGGAGTATGCGTGGCCTTTATAAATGTCACTGGTAAGGTACAAGCTTTGCTGAATTTCGGTTGCATCGACAGTTGCCCGATTTTGAACAGGAGTTGGATTCTCAAATTTGAAAAAATCCGGATCCGGATCCGGATTCAAAAATGTTGTTACAGGAGCGAGTCGGAAAATGTGACTCCGGCCACTTATGATGCAAGCCAACATTCTGAACCAGTCACCGCCTCAAGCGAACTTCACAAAAGCTCGTCTTGCAGCAACACATGATCATTTGGACGAAACATCAGAGATTACGTTTTAACACAAAAAGCTCAGAACATCTACAGTACACATTAAACTTGCTATATGATTAGTTATAAAGCAATAGTAGTTTACGCCACTTAAAACAAAGTCGCATGAAACACAAGCCCTTTCGCAGAAGCAAAGCGATGGACCCAAGTTGCGTGGTGCGGTGTTTTCACGCGCAGATCTCGAAAAAAGTCTGCGCGTAAAACCGCCGCTTATATTGGTTTTGGTCTTTTGGCAATTACCCATGCAATGACTGCTAGTCGAAAACGCAACGTTTTCTGTTACGAAGAGCTCAACTCAAACATAGGCGAATTTCAAGAATTTCAGGTCAGGTTAGTATTAGCGCTGATTTGAGGTACGACAAGGAAAACACACAGAAAGTAACAGTCACAAAGGAAAATAACTGGATTAACTTTTGACACTGCGAAGCATAGCAAACAGTTTTTGACGTCACAGTTTCAACAAGCAAAATAGTTTTGTGCTGACCTCTTTGGTGTCGCATGCAGTCAAACTGACCGACGTGGTTTCTTTGAGGTTAGCTTTGCTATGAGTGCATTTCAAACCCCAGCCAGGACGCCAGTAGAATATCAGCTGCAAGAACCCGGCGGTGCACACCTACAAAAGGTAAGAAATAAATGTTTTGCATGTTTAACGGTTCTCAGAAAAAAACAGTCAATAGCGTCCCTCAATGTTCAACTGTCAGTGGATACCTAAACCAAACATTGAAGTTAGATATATTCCTAATTAACCAGTGACAAATTTTTGTTAATTTTTTGCAAGCCCAGAAGCGCCTTCAACCAGCGATTTTCTGAAATTTACGAGCATCATTTAAAATGCCACTTCTCAATCTTCCTCTTAACTAAATCACGAATGTAATGAGTTTTCCGATTCGGTACTTCGCCACTTTCACAGTCAGAGTACAACTACAACTTGGCAGATGCATCAACCACAGCGAAACGACAATGTTTGTCGCACATGTGTTTTGATGAATCACCAGTCTAGGCCAGAGAGCAGCAGTGTTTCTCAACAACCGGTCCATAAAAAAGTCATGTTCATTTGTATGCTTCAATCATGAAGCGACATGTCGTAGTCCAGTGGTTCCCACGCAGGTGACAGTGTGCCATTTACGATACTCAGCCTCAGGGGTAGCGCGAGCTTTTTTTACTTTATACTATACTTATATCCGTGGCAACTCCGGCTCTCGGGTTTAGCCTGAGGCTTACATTTCATAAAGTGAATGGATACTGGCTCACTATGTAAAATTCTGCCAAGACTGATTTCAACTAATTCCAGACATCACACTTTGCCAAAATGATTTAGGTCTCTTGATAAGTGCTTGTTTATATCTGTATGGAAGGATTATTGTTGTAGAAAGTAACCGAAGCTTTCCGAATTTGTAGAAAGTAACCGACGCCTAATATACAGTCCGGTAACCCGGTTTATTACGCAGCATACAGTCGCAGCGAGTGTTTATACGGCAAGAAGATGACTAACAGCGAACAAATCTAAGCTTGCGTTGTGGTATTAACACTAGAATGCCCGGAATTTTGATTCACTTAGAATGCGCGAATGAGTCATTTTGACTCCCTACCTTTTTTTGTGTAATATAACATTCCTGTGATTATGACTGTAAAACAGCTTTGTGAGACACCCCAGTAGAGGTTTCTAAAAATAATTTCATTGAACCAAACCAAAGTAGTAACAACAAAACAAAAGGCGATAAAAACAAAATGGCAAAAATGGCACTTGCTAGTGTAAGAAACCGTCTTTCAGGCACAGACGTCATGTTTTTGCAGAGAACTTTCCGTACAGTGATTTGCTGCACCAATGACAGGTTCCCATTGTGCGATTCTTCTTACATCCCCTCTGCACTTAGCAGTATTTTGCGATTTCACCTTGTCTTTCGTGGGATGTTTGTTCTTGCAACCGTCTTTTCTTAGTGTTGCTCCTTTCGTCTATGAGGCCCAGATAGCTCGTAAACCAACTGCCGAAGAAAAACTCTTCAGGATGTGATGTTCTTTATGACCGCCTTGTAAATGATCCATGCATTAGCCGCAGTGCGTTATGGAATGAATGCATAGGCGATTTACCGGTGAAAGTTCTAACCTTGTATTTCCTTGTGATTTGATTGACAATATCAACAACATATTTTGTGTCATTGTAAGCTTTGACCGTTTCTGGGATCTTCTTGGCATTTTCAGAAAGGTGATGGTGGGTGGAGGGTGCTGAGAATAACCACATTTTTATTTTATTAGCCTTACCTTCATGAACAGTAATCGTTGCATCACCAAATTTATAAAGGGTGGGGAATGAAGTGGCTCTTTCATGTGCTTTGCAACTGCAGGTATTTCTTTGCGGATTTTGTTCACTATTCCCAGTAAGGTGTTTTTTGTAACTCTGAGGCCAACTTCATTGAAGTGAAATAATTGTCGGTTGTCACTTTTCTCCCTTTGTTGAGGTACACCTTCAACAACAGCATGATAACCTGGTCGGAGACCAGTTCATCCTTAGAGTGAGTCTCGTCTCTGCCAACCTACCGAAACCCATTTACCACATACCTGACCTCTTTGTCCCCAGCTAGCCAATATTTCTGCCCATATTTGTCAGGCTTTGCCGCCATGAACTGCGTAAATCGACATCTACATTGCTTGGGTAAAGCTGTTCATCCACAGTGATGAAAGCTCCAGGTGTGTTACATGAAATACAGTTCTCAATGAACCTCTTCCACACAACTGAAAAGAGAGCAAGTTTGTCTGTTTTCAACCTTTGAGATCGATATGACTTTTTGAGATCGATAAGGCTTTTTGTCAAGCGGATAAAACGTAAAATTTTTCTGAAAAGGTTCCTTGATATCGCTTGTTTGCGCAATGGCGCACACCAATTTTCAGTCCAGAAAGTGTGACATGGCATGTCATCTGATCCTGTTACTCCTCGCACGTACATACCAGCAATGAAGCTTCAGTGATGGTGCACTTCCGGATGTGTTCAAGTATAAGCTTGACAATAAATAAATTCCAAGTGTTTGCAGGACTTCCCGCCTGTATGTTTCTACGCGCGTAACTTGTACGGCCAGGACATTGCCTCAGGATATTGTAACCTGCAAGTCTGCCTGTGGATTGGTCACTGACAGGGCCGGTTTTAAGCCGATTTGACTGATTTCATCTAATTGGGCTCCGCGCTACGCCTGCTAAACAACACAAATTTACACTTTCTTCGAAGCTGCTTGTGTATAGTGTATAGTTCCAGCATGTGGCCCAGTGTTTGCAAGGTGTTTTGATAGACCACAGTGGTTCTCAATTTTTTCCAACGGTCTCTCAAAATACAGTATAGACTCGCTTTGCTACCACCATCAAAATACACGAAAACCTTGCTATACAGTCACCTCGGTATTGAGATAAAACAGTTGCGGTCTCTCAAAATGTCTTTGCAGTCAGGAAGGTCAAACGTTACGAATTACCCTGGCGAGCCCCATAATATTTTGCAAGCTTGGGATCCCTTGCCAACGAAAATCGAAATCTAAGTGAATTGCGCAGTTTCACCCTCATCAAATTCTTTGGTAAGAATTGTTATTGCATATCTTCAGTAATGTGTAGCCAATTTTTTTCATAGCATCTCGTTAAGGCAGAGATGAGGGCTTTAAATTTTGAAGGTTTTTTCGGTTTTATTGAAAAAGCATTTCGGTTTATCAGGTCAAGTTTCATCTGTTTCATTGAAAAGCGTTTCGTTTTATCAGGTCAAGTTTCAATAGGTTTTGCAAATACAGTTCGATAGTTAAAGTAGGCTAACATAAAATTAAAAATAACATAAAATTACTAACAGTAGCCTAGTAACATAAGTGACAATTTGGTTCAAGTGAAGTAAGCCTCATGATGTTGTTGTGGTGAAAATTGCATCATGAAATACTATCGAAGCAAAGGATTATGGCAGGGGTGGCCAAACTGCGATCCGCGGGCTGCATCCCGCCCGCTGGCCAATTTAATCCAGTCCGCCAAACGACTTGCACATCTTTTCAAGCACCACGTTTCTGAATGTGGACAGCAGTGCAACGCAAGATTGGTTGCTGCCTGACGTTTTTGACTTTGCACTGTATCCACCCCTCCAGGCAATCGCGAATTTGACCCTCGGGTCAAAACTTTTGGCCACCCCTGGATTATAGCATCAATCTTGCATCTTGGCGTCGTAATTTCTTAGCTATAGCCTAGTAACTCGAAAGTTGCAAAAATTCTGAAAAGGTGCACAACCAATAAATACGTGAATCGTTTGTGGATGGTGCAATAAGCTTAAAACTACTTTTTAATTGTTCAAAACAGGAAAGTTCTGTAGTAGCCTTAACTTTCATGGACGTTTAAGGCTACTACAAAACTTTCCTGTTTTGAACAATTAAAAAGTAGTTTTAAGCTTATTGCACCATCCACAAACGATTCACGTATTTATTGGTTGTTACGACGCTGTCCGTTGAAGTCTCTGCTGGAGAGGTCTTAGCGTCACCTTTTCAGGCCTCGTGTATTAACATCACCGGCTTATATCATTATGACTTCAGTGTTACTAATGTACTTATGATGGTAGCATAAGTTACAGAAACGTCTACGATAATGTCGTTTACATCCATTGCTTTGACTTAAGCGTTAAAAAGAAAATAATTTTTTACTTATCCGCGATATTCAGAACCTGCTCTAATGAACGGTTTGTACTCCTTTAATCGGTACTGTATTCAGTGGATTTCACTGTAAGAATTTTTCACGTGTAAAGAATACAATGATAGGCAGGTGCTATACCAATTTCTATCATTATGACTTGATGCACCCCCTCAAAAATTTCTACACACCTCTGAGTGGGGCCCCGCAAAAGTGTTTCTAATCAGACCCAGCACTTGCTAACACCGGCCCTCGTCACTGACTTGTATTTTCTTCCATTTATTGCCATCCTTTGCAGTCAACACTGTGCCGTCGTTCTCATCAGTTTCCAAATCACTCTGCAAACTGCTCATGCTTGTATCTCGGTTACCCAATACATAAAATTAAATGCAATTTGGAAAACACAGAAATAGAGACGTAACAACTACATCTGCGTCACATACTTCCTGTGCTGTCTTGCAACTCATCTTCACTAGAAGAGCTAGATTCATTTGCAGCTGGAATCAAATCATCATCTGCATCAATGCTGCTTTCGTCCCCATATTCAAACACATCCTCAGGACCATCAATTAGCAGTGATAGCGTGACTCGTGTCAATGACTCGACTCGAGTCACGATTTTTGGTGACAGTCAATGACTCGAGTCAGAGTCATTTTTACAAAATATCTGAGTTCCTGATGGACAAACCCACTTCGTTTTCACACAAAGAAATGAGCAATTTTTGCTTCAGTGATGATGAAGATTGCCGGAAATTGTCTGTTTTGCCTATCTAGTCGTTCTATGCTACATTTAAGGATCAAGTGTCCCCAGCTTGCATCGAGGGAGACCTGAGATTTTGCTTTCAGTGAGGGGTCAGCAGGGCACAATATGTTGACAGACATCTTATCGTGGTTTAATGTAGTATTTGCATATCGTGTTCATGGCAGTGGGCATCGTACTGTGACTTTGAGTCTTTTCCATATACAGTACCAGTAAAGTGATTGAAGTTTTTCAGATTCAAATCCAATCCAGAAACTATACTGCAAAATCAAATGCAAAATACGAAAACCGTATCTTGTTTAAATCCAAATTCCTGCCGCTGGTATTAGCCTAAGCCCATGTGGCGACGTGGTTGCGCCACATATAACTTTGAATTCGTAGCAGCAACAGAAGAGTGAACCTAGTCAAATGTGTAATCTCAATTGCTATTATGCTGAGGGTCGTCGGTTCGACTCTTTCTTTGTTTGGCTCAGGGTGACGCAGCAATGCGCCTGCAATGGCTCCCAACGTGTCGCTGGCTGCAATCCAGTGTCAACATGCAGTCCTACAGTAACCTGCAATACCAAAACTGAACCGAAAGTTACAGTAACCTGAAGTCCCAAAACTGAACCGAAAGTTGTGAAGAAGTTCAAAAGAAAATCACCAATTCCAATCCAACTCTGTTTAAGGAAAAATGATAACATCCAAATCCATCAATATACTGAAATGTCGCAATATTCAAACCCAAATCCAAGTGCATTTTCAGCTCTGGTCAATTTCATGTATTGGGCATGTGAAACACAAGGAAGTAGGCCTATATTTCTTGTTTTGCGATGAAAAAGCTCGAGTAGCAAGTGCGCAAAGCTTCACACTGTAGCAGCAAGCAACAGTAGAGATCACCCACGAGATCACTCTATTCTTGCTTGTGCTCATCACATATATTTGTGTGTTGCTCTTTGCGCACATCCCATTTGTCGTGAATCGCACTTTAAATGCAACACCAACAGACAGGTTGCAACAACATCCCCTCCTTTTTGCAATGAACCGCACCTATCGCACGTTCTTTTTGTGAAGGTTTGCACCTGGCACCACCTTCACATCCTGGTCAAAGCACCACTTTGTTGTTGTTTCAGCTGTGATTGGAAAGCCCGAGCAGCAAGTGCGCAAAGCTCCACATCATGGCTGCAAGCAACTATAGAGATCCCACGTCGTGCTCATTCTATTTACGGCCCAGGAGAGGACTACTACCATGCAAGCAAAAATCTACTTGATCAACAGCTATTGCCCACAGAGGTTAGGCACTGTCAAAACTTTAATTGTACAGATGAGAAACATCTGGAAGAAATAGAAAATTTATATGCGGAGCTGACCAGTGCTCTGCTTGCTGCTGCATCCTCTGCAATTAAAATAACAGGTAAAAAGAATGAAAGTAAATTTAGCATTCCTGGCTGGAACTCGGTGGTCAAATCAAAGCACCAAATGGCAAAGGCAGCCTTCCGGCTATGGGTAAACTGCAATATACCCAAGACTGGTGGCATATACTGAAACATGACTAAAACAAAAAAAGATTTCAAATATTCATTGCGGCAATGCCGCAAAGATGTTGGTCAATGGTTTATTGTTTCATATGACTCAGCCAACAAGCAGAAGCATCATAAAAGCCATCGCATGCAGTAAGCCAACCATTAGCGAACATTAGAGCAA
>JGI24158J21664_10011758_pt1 | contig 11627 bp, 10 predicted proteins | sample Ectturendosymbi3_FD_21664 | JGI IMG/M metagenome (IMG submission 21664)
TGTGAAAACAGTATTTGTATGACTCGGCAATTTGTATTTCTTGTGCACAACACAAATCAGATAGTTACGAAATCACCCTATTCAACGCTTTTATAAATGCAAATCTTTAGTCCAGAAGAGGTAGTTATTGAAGAGTCTTTGAACAGCACCAAACCGAGAAAATAGTTTATTTAGGCAGTGGCTAATGTTTTACAAACATAGAGGCAGTGTAGCAAGCCACAAGCGAACTATAACTGGAAAAAGAAATTTAAAAAGTATTATCTTTTGCTTGCATAATCGTGAAGTGTTGTGAAAAAGGGGTCTTATATAACAAATTTCTAATCCGCATGTATATCGACAAAAAACGCTGCAATTGATACAATTCATTCCTTGCATTTCTCGGGAAACAGCTAGTGGGCGTGTCGAATGATAAAGCAACCTTCGGCGTAGCATTTGCAGACAACGGTCTTACACAAAAGTCGTAAACTCTTGCTCATGCAAAAGCAAACACAGATAAAACGTTCAGCCTGGCTATTGCACGTCAAAGCATGACTCTTTCTTTGATCAACCGTGCAATAAAATCTTGGACAATGACCCAGAAGATCAACTGCAAACACACGAAAATTTCATGTTCATGTTTTTACCTTCTGGTCTTACGCAATATTTTGTACGGGCTTATTTGTGACTGTTACCAGTCGTTTGAAGTTTAAAGACTTTTTACATGTTATTTATTGCAGACCGTGCTTCTGACACAAGCTTTTGTATTGAAATCACGCCAATTTCATTCCTGCATTCAGGCTTATCTTTGATGTCACACAACGAATAGTTAGCGGCTGCACAGTTATGAAGAGAAACAACCCCTCAAACACCTGTAAAACTTAAAAAAAATGTTCGTCAAGTGAAGTAAAGTTTTCGATAAATCTGCCTGCCATGCTGTGCATTCAATTCTTTGCAAGGATTTTAACTGCACGTATCAAAATTCAAGTGACATATACCACAAGCTGTCAAATCTGCTCATAAAGCATACTAGGAAACAGATTTCCTGTTAATTACGCATCTTTAGTCCTGTAGATTATATGCAAAAGCTTACGGGCGAAATGATGAAATACTAAGGCAAGGTTTAGGCATGTTTGCTTAATTTTTTTTTTTTTTTTTTGAAAATATAACAATTTTTCGAATTACAACAACCTCGTGTTTTTCGGGTCAGATGAGCTTGAGAATAATTGCTGAGTTGTTGAAAAACTTGGCAACATTTTTGCGTACAACTTGTGTTTCAAAGTTTTTCAGTGATGACAATGTATTAGGAGCTGAGTGTGGCGTTAAAACAATTGGCCAATTCATCAGCATGGCGAGACATATTGAATTAGAAAATCTACCGTAATTCAATAAATTTATGGCAGTAACCTCAACGTGAACAGATTATTCGACAGTTTGATAACTTTGAATCCAACCCTTGCAGCAGAGTGGATTTTTTATTTTTAAAGCGAGTTTCAACATAAAGTGAATGTTGGGATGAGCATTTGACACTTTACAGATTCAATTGCAAAACGCTTGTAACTGCTCAAAATCCCACTGAGAATATTTGATCATAATTTTAACTTCATTCATGGTAGTGACTGTTGAAATTGTTCCGTTGGACAAAACCGGTCGCGCCACTCATGGTATAGCAGAACCTTTTTCAAAGTGGGGGGCACAAGTGCACGACAAAAAAATTATAGACAATTTTTGTGGTTTGAATCGGCAACTGTGACGTCACAAGCATTGAAATATGACGTCATTACCTACACACCATATGAAGGTCTAAATTACACTATTTTAAACAAAATTACACCACTGTGAAAACGTATCGGTGAACCACCTGAAATTCAAATAAGCTGTTACAGGGACGACTCAGGTCAACAGCGTCACTCGGGCTCATACGATTTATTCTGACTGAATAATACCGTTCGAGGCTTCCGTTACGACAATTTCCATTTGCTTTCATTCTGGCTGGCATTATCGCTGCTCTGTGACGTTAGTTACTGAACAATAAATGAGAATTTCTCGTGATAACTTCTTCAATGTTAAGTATCGTACGTCACAGAGCAATGATAACGCCACTAAGTCCTCCGCTTCCTAGACTCATTCTTATTAGACCCAGTTACTGGACAATTTTTCATTTTGCATTATTCCGGAAATGAGAACTGTCCACTGGATTGGACTTCAAATGTAATGTTCTATATAAATCCACTGCTTCAAAAAATATTCAATCCGATATGAATTGTTTCAAAAATACTTAATTGCATAGGGCAGCTCGGACTCTAATAGATGGGCCTGAGTAAAGTCCGAGCAAACGAAGTCGAGAGAACACCTACTACGAATGATATTGTTCTATTCAGGTCACCTGCAACATGAACGCGAAAGGCCAGACGTGGAACGAAAATACATGACCAGTGGCAAGGCCCAAATAAAAGAGCCCGAGTTAACAACATAGTGAAGTGGGACCGTCGGTGGTGGCACAATTATACAAAGCAAGCAAGCTTGCGTTCACCGATATAAATGGTAATCAAAGACTCGGGCTAAGCCCGAGGAGCCTGTGTGCCGGAGCCGCCACTGGGTTGATGCAAACACCAAGAACACAGCTTATAAAACAGGCAAAAATGACACAACATTGATACATATCTTAAAATAAACACATCTAAAATCACAACCTTTCCACATCTTGAACAGAGAAGGAACGTGACTGACTACTCATTTTACAACTGCATTAGACACCGGAATGCAAAGACAAGACAAAGCGTATAATGTAATAACTACTAACTAGCAAGTTGTCTGTATGGATGCTGATTGTATTTCCAATACAAAAATAAAATGTGGCTATTTAGTGTTCCCAATGCAAAAGCAAAAACACAGTTGACATTGATCTATCAAATATTTCATTTTGTGTATAAGATTCAGCAAAATGTAACTATTTAGAATGCTGTTAAAACGGATGAAATTACCCCAATTTTTCAATGGTGTGGTACGAACTTTTTCTCACAGACCAGCATGGGTGTTGGAAGCAGGTCCGTAACTACGGGGGTTTTGCCCCCTGAAAATTTATAGCCCGCCTTGGAAAAATGTGTTGGACATAATTTAAAACTATTGGACATAGTTTAAAAAATTTGGGCCCCTTTCAGAAAACTCTTCGCCTCGCCTGGTGTTCCAAGCTGGTTACGGGCCTGGTCGGAAGGGAGGCAGGAATTTGAAAATTTCAGCAAAAAATGCTGTTTCCTTAGTTTTGACAGGTAAAAAACAAATTTCGCCACTTTAGCCCCCCGAGAAAAACTTTTGGAAAAATCCACTAGTGCCCCCCTGGAAAATATCTTTCCGACGCCCATGCACACAACGACACAAGCATGTGCAATTACACCATAATTTGCAAAAAATTGTGTTGTATTACAACATCTGGCAACACTGCTCAACAACACCAACGCGGTGAGCAAGCCATAATAGTGTGACAGACTGTGCACGGTATATTCTGCCAAACAATTACGAAATCCTGCGAAATCACAAATATTATTGACAAAATACTGCCAAAATTTTGCAACATTTTTTCATTAAACAATTTATTTTAACAATGGACCCCATACTAATTGTGTTACTTAAACCTATTTAACCAAAATTCGAAATTTAAAAGTGGGGGGCCATGCCCCCCAAGAAATAAAAGTGGGGGGTCTAGGCCCATGCGTCCCCCGGTTCCGCCAAATATGGCGCCACTTACACAGGAGCATGTGCGATGTCAGGGGTACCACGGGAAGGTTTTGCTGAAGGCACATTTGTGCAGGAGAGGTCTTGCATTGAATNTACGGTAAACGTGGTCATGCGGCACCTGAAAAGAAGAGGCTGTTCGTTGTGCTATCACTTATCATAACCGGACAGGGTTAACAATGGTTTTAATCCCTTTCTGCCACAAACATGAGCGTCGGAAAGGTTTTTCCAGGGGAGGAAATGGTGGATTTTTTCAGACAGGGGCCAACTGTGGTGAAACTTAATTTTATCAAATCAAAACTGAAAGAAACATTTTTCTGCTACAACGTTATAAGACGAATAACAAATTTCAAAATTCAAGGGGTTCAATACCGTAGCTTATCCTTTCGAAACCCATCGCCTCAAAACTCCCTAGTTTTAACTTTATTTGACAAAAAATTTTGTATGAATGTAAACATTAAACGTCGAATTTTTTCTTGTATTGAACCACATTTTAATTTTCACAGCCGCTTTTCCTCTCGGGAGAGTGAAGGGTCAGCAGCTTCAGGAGGTTTGGAAATTCCACACGGTTTTCAGCAGCCGTTGATAGTTCTGCTGGCTCCACAGCAAGATACAACCAAGTCAGGTCGGAGATGAAATCACGTCAGCTGGTCTTTAGTCGGTTTCTGGATACATTGTTTGAGTATGCGAATAATTTTTGACACACTAATATTTGTCAGACAACAAAAGGAAAATTCCATCATTTATGATCAGCTTATGCATCATAACAAAAAACAAGGGATTCTTATAAAATGTCGATTGTGATTGACCTTATCTGCTGATCAAGCATGTTGTCCAAATCACCAATCCCATCCAGTGGCGTAGCCAGCCCAAAAATTTGGGGGGTAGCCAATAATTTTGGGGGGCCAAAATGTTTGATTTTAGGCGAATAACACTATTTTGTTCAGAAAAACACCTTTCAAAGCACAAAATGAGTATATTTTCTAAAAATTTGTGGAGGGCCATGGCCCCTTTGGCCCCTCTCCCTGGCTACGCCTATGATCTCATCGTTACCAAGGCAATTTCAAATAAATATCGCAAAGAATTATCCATTACTATGATATTCATAAAACTTCCACCACCAACAGACAGTCATGGAATGAAGCACAAGCACTCAACACTGTGGGTGCGACCGCAATGAGCTACAGCACTCGGGCTGTTCTACATACCTCTCATTTAAAGCACTCAGCCGATTATGTTAAACTGTTAAATTATGTTAAACTGTTAAATCATTTAAAGTTAAATCCGATTATGTTAAACTGTTAAATCCGATTATGTTAAACTGTTAAATCCGATTATGTTAAACTGTTAAATCCGATTATGTTAAACTGTTAAATCATTTAAAGCACTCAGCCGATTATGTTAAACTGTTAAACTGTAGCAATGAACTGCAGATTGCAAGGCTTGGTGGATGTCAGATGTAGTACGGGTTACCGGTTGCGCACGATCCGCCAGATGGCGCAACAGAGACGGAATACCATGGTTTAGTTTTATACGTGTTGGACACAGCAACAGGCCACGAGGCATCAAAAGCTCATGGCAAAACTTTCACACCACACAAATAGTGTGGTGCAGCGTAACCTGGCAATTGCACAGCTCCAAAAAGAACTCTTTAAAACACAAACAAACACACTGCTCCAAACAAACACAGCGAAACAGTAACATCAATTTATTTTAAATGCGAAAAGTCTTTTTAGCGTCATTGAAAACCGACATTGTCTGTAGAATTCAATTCTCGTGCAACACGTTATCATCGGCAGTTTTGTCGCGTTTGTTTTACTTCATTGCTTTGGTAAAGAAATGCAACTTGTAAAACTGCAACCGGATCTTTGCAAACGTTATTGCAGTTACTTGAATGATGGTGTGCATTCTTAACAAATAATGCCAACACTCATGTTGCGACATGGATCGAATCTGTCATTGGGAACCTTCGCCCTGAAAGATATCCTTCAGTTTTTCTTACTTGTTTCTTTACTAGCCCAATTAAGACCAATATCTTTTTGAAGTCTTAATGTTGACAATTACTTGTGCTTAGAATTCTGCATTCTATTTTTTTTAAAGACAAACATGAAAAATTACACCATCGTCACATTACACTTAAGAATTTTTCACATTTGTTTCAATTTTGCGCCGTGAATCAAGAAGTCTTGAAAAACTGTTGTTGTTCGTCGATTCGCATTCGTATATGACCATGGCAACTAGGATTTTATAGAAGCGGAGCGATGTGTCCACAGGTGGGATACGAGGCCGATACGGGCTTGGAAATTCCTCCCACAGGTCTGACACCGATGGGTGAGAGGCGTGTTGACTGCGTTGTCAGCTCGAGCCTTTCGTGTCTGGCGTTTTTCTTTGGCGGGGTTGGAACGTTGAAACTCAGAGTGGAGGGCACCTCTATGGATCATACTTCGTCAGGCTAGTCTGTCAGATGCTGCGTTTTCCCAGGTTGTGACGTCGATGTTGAAATCTTTGTGGTAGGCTTTGAGGGAGTCTTTGTAGCGCTTGCGCTGTCCTCCGATCTTTCTTCCACCACGACTGAATTCACCATACAACAGCTGCTTGGGGATATCGAAGTCTGACATTCGAAGGACGTGACCCGCCCATCGTGTCTGTGCCTTGCGCATGGTGGTGATAACGCCAGGGAGTTCCGCCCTTTCCAGCACCTCAATGTTGGGGATCCTGTCTTGCCAGCGGATTTTGAAAATGCTGCGAAGACATCGGAGATGAAACTGCTGGAGTTGCTTTTCATGTCGCCTGTTAATGGTCCAGGTTTCACAGCCGTAGAGAAGTGTTGTTAAGACGACTGCTCTGTAGACTTTGATTTTGTTTCCCTGCGAGATTCCTATTCTTTCCCAGATTGTCTTCTTCAATCTTCCAAACGCACTGCTTGCTTTAGCGATACGGTTGTTAACTTCTGCATCTATGTTGGCAGAGCGGGAGAGTGTGCTGCCGAGGCAGGTGAAGTTCTCTACCACCTGGAGCCTCTGACCCTTCACTGTGATGTTTGGTTCCTGGTATGGAATTCGTGGGGCGGGCTGGTACATCACTTCAGTCTTTTTGCTGCTGATGGTGAAACCGAAGTTGTCACAGGCAGAGGAGAATGCGTTCATTTCCTATTGCGTCTCTTGCTTGTTGTTGGCATTGAGGGCACAGTCATCAGCAAAGAGGAGATCTCTGATCACAGTCTTCTTGACTTTGGTGATGGCCTGCAGACGTCTGAGGTTGAAGAGTCTCCCATCACACCTGTAATTGATTGGAATTCCAGGTGAGGTTTCCCTGTATGCGTCTGTCAGCATCGCCGAAAACAGCGTGGGGGCAAGGACACAGCCCTGTTTCACTCCATTGGTCACCTGAAACGGGTCTGAGGCTTTTCCATCATCAAGCACGCGGGCCATCATCCCATCATGAAAAAGCCTGACGATCTTCACGAACCTATCCGTGCAACCAATCTGCGACATGATCATCCACAAGCCCTCTCTGCTCAAGGTGTCAAACGCCTTAGTGAGGTCAACAAAAGTAATATAGAGGTCTTGATGTTGCTACATACTCTTCTCCTGGATCTGACGAGCCGCAAACACCATATCGGTAGTTCCTCCACCTGTGCGGAAACCGCATTGGCTCTCAGGGAGGTGACCTTGCTCGAGGTGCTCCAGGAAGCGATTCAGGAGAACGCAGGCCGTGATCTTACCGGCGATCGAGAGAAGAGAGATCCCTCTGTGGTTGTCACATGATCGCTAGTTGCCCTTTCTCTTGTAGATGTGGATGATGGTGGCATCTTTGAACTCTTGTGGGAGGGTCTCACTTTCATCGGAGGACTGAAACAGCGCTGTTAGCTTTCGAAGGGGAGATGGGCCACCCGACGTGAACACCTCAGCCGGGATGGTGTCAGGGCCCGGAGCTTTTCCAGATGACATCTGATCGATTGCCTTGGCAACCTCGTCCTCGCAAGGAGGCACGTCGAGGTCTGGGTTCATGTCCACCTGTTGGAGGCGTTGAATCGCTTCGTCGTCCCTGGAATGCTATTGCGGGTCTGCCAGACTCAGGTCAAATGAGGTCATTCACGTTAAACTACGGAAGTGGAAGTCGGCGCGCTTTGAACTCTTCAGTAGCTTCATGTTTTTGTGTGACTAGCAATAGGTGCGATTGCGGTCATCCACGCTCTTCTGGATTTTGCAAGAGAGCGATTTCGTCACGAGTTCGGGTCTGGCAGACCCGACGATAGTATCAGTGTGAGGTGGTGGGGTGCCATAAACCCACTGTATGGTTTATGCCTGTAAAAAGCTGAAACTCACTCAGGGCATGCTTCTATGGTCGTGTTAGCAGTATACAAAAGGAGAAGTTGTTTACGCTCATAGTTTTTTTTATGAACAATTGAATTTTAGGCATGCCTGACACCTTCGCTATATTTGGTATACTTACTTTTCATCAAAAATCGTATCATATTAAAGTAACTTTGTAAGTGCCCAAATTTCTCAGTGAGACTTATATTTTAAGTGTAGTTTTTGTGATAAACTGCAGTTGAAGGAAAAGGTATTTTTTTATTTTTAAAAACCGGGTCTGGCAGACCCGAAGATAGTATTAACGTAACAAAAACAAAACGATAGTATTCCAGGGTTAATGGACGATGGGCGGTTCAGAATATTGCTGAAGTGTTCTGCCCATCTCTCCACTATCTCCTTCTTGTCAGTGATGAGCGTTGCACCGTCTGCGCTAAGCATGGGAGAGCTGCCTGATGTTGGTGGTCCGTACACGCACTTGAGAGAGTCGTAGAAGCGCTTCATGTCATGCTTGTCAGTGCAGCCTTGAATCTCATCGGCGTTGTTGCTGAGCCAGGTGTCTTGCGTTACACGAAGCTTTTTCTGAACTTCTCGACGTTTGTTGTCGTAGGCATCTTTCTTTGTGTCCGAGCTGGGGTCACTCAGGTGGGTTCGATGAAAATGCACTTTTCTTCAAGCAGGGTTTGGATTTCGACATCATTTTCGCCAAACCAGTCCTTGTGGTTTCTGGTGGCCGGGCCGAGCACCTGGAGGCCTGCAGAGTGAACCGTCGTCTTCAGCGATTCCCAGTCGTTGCCAGTAGCCTCCGTCAGCTGGCTTTTGAGGGTGTCAGCCAGTTCTTATTGAACAGCTGGAAGTTTGATCTTGTTGACGTTGAACCTTTTCACAACCGTTACTGTTACATTTCCCAACTCCATGTGGGCCGATGACCTCTTCCCATGCCTGGTGGTCTTTATCTACACGGGCATTGAAGTCGCCAAGGAGGAGGAGCTTGTCCGACTGCGGAACACTGGAGATGAGGGTTTCCAGTTCTTCATAGAACTTCTCCTTAGCGTCGTCGGGGTTGGTCATGTTCGGAGCGTAGGCGCTGATGAGGGTAGCGGATCTCCTCCTGCCCAGGGGGAACTTGAGTTTCATAAGGCGATCATTCAGGCCTTCTGGAATGCTGTCGAGCTTCTTGGCGAGGTGATTTTTGACAGCAAAACAGACGCCTGCCTCACGTCGCTCTTCACTGCTGCCGCCACTCCAGAAAAAGGTGCAGCCGCCGCCAATCTCAGTTAGCTGGCCTTTGTCAGGAAAACGGGTTTCGCTGAGGGCTGCAATGTCGACTCAGTAGCGAGCGAGTTCCCTGGCTACGAGGGCAGTTCTACGTTCTGGTCTTTCTGATGCAGAAGTGATTGGGTCGAGGAGAGTCCTGACGTTTAATGACGCAAGCGTAAGCTTGAGTAATTTCTTATGATTTCGACCGCATGAGTGGGAATAACCTGCCAGCCGCGGCAAACTGGCCAGGTGGTAGTGGAACAGGCTGTGTTTAGAGCACCTTCTCTAGCTCCGTCCTCATGCTACATAGGCAAGCAGAGCTGTCCTAAAGAGGGCTGCTTGGTCACTCAGGGGGCTGCCGAACTTTCCAGCTGTTCCGACTCAAGGAAGAGCGACCATATGGCCTGAGACGCTTGTGTGTAGGTTTGCAGCTATGACTCCCAGTGAATTCCACACCTGCTAATTCGCTGCACCCTAACGCCACAGGACTTGAGGGGTGTCAGTGGTGGTGTTGCCATGACTTCCGCTGAACTTGGCTTAAAGTGGGGGAAGCTTGCACTGCACCAATCCCACTCTCTCGTCCCTGTGAGCCTCATCCAGCGGAAAGACGAAGTCGAGACGGCTGTAGACTCACCAAGGATGAAAGGGCTGTCGAAGAGGGGCGCATTATGTCGTCTGTCCACCTAAAGGGCCCCATTCCTGATTTTCTGTCAGGGTTTTACTCCCCTAGCCTTTGACCAGTCAGGGCCGATCTGCAAGGCAGCAGGAGACTCGTGATGGCAGGGTCGTCAAGTCCCGTACAAGCGCAAACGCGCTTGCCACTACCAAGTTGAAAAACTAGTTGATGACTAAACGCTTGCTTTATGGAATCAGCATCAGTTGTTGCCAAATGACGACTAAACAGTAAAAACCTAATAGCAAATAAGCACGTTTCAAAATTATATTTATCAAAGTTGTATGAACTTCCAGATTAGAAGATTATATTGCCCTCATCATTTAGATACAACAAAAACATTGGCAAGAAGAAATGACTGCAAAATGTACGTTCACTGAAAAACATTCAGTCGTCCTATTTTGATTCTATTTCAATAAGAGCTGATATTACCTTCTCGCAGGCGAAATATATTGTATACTCTGATAAATTCACAGTGTCTGATTCTTGGCCGTGAAAATATTCCTTTCAATATATGGACAGTCGTCTCGTCCTATTTTTCTATAAAAATATCTGACGCGCCACTGTGGAAGTGGCTATTTTTTGTAAGCAATATGTCACATATGTGGCGGAGACACAGGTGTCGCGAGTTTTCTTTTGTACTCAATTCATTAATTGCGTGGAGTGCAACCTTTACTTCGGACAGCACAAACGTATGACCACCGACACAGAAGCTTAGATTTATGTTTCGCGCATTCGTTGGCGTAAGAGAAAAACGGCTTTCGTGAATTCGAATCCTGTGGTGTGAAAGGAAAGTGAACTGTGCATGAATGCCATATAGCTTGAAAGACATGGAAACAACTGACTTTGCCTTGCGAAATAAACAGAATATCGAAATTTAGATGACAGTGGCAGGGCCGGATTTAACTTATGCGAGGCCCAAGGCTAATCCACTTGTGAGGCCCCCTCTCCCATTGTTGTGAGGAAAAACATGGAAAGCGTTAATCAATTTGCCAAAATCCGAAAATGACGCTCTGAAACTACGGTCAGTGAAAATTCTAAACCATTACTAGAGTGCCCACGATCACTGCGTTAGTTGCTGCCTTCAACACAAAGCGTTCAATTGCACGGAATTGTTGAAAACCTACTTGGCTGGCGGGAACAGGATTATTAAACTTGGCATTCTGAAAAATTTGATAAAATCTTTCTGATTTAGTGTTTCATATTCAAATTTGGAAGGGCTGAGCTCACCAATGCCTACCTTGACGACTGGACTGGTTTAACTGTCATTGAAATACGTCGATAGTTTTAATTCTGTTCTCTGCTGACAAAAGCACTAGCTCAGCAGACTAACAGCAGCTATTTGTTTAAGACAGCCACTGGAATCCCCCGAGTGAATTTACGCATTACTTTATCATTATTGCACTCTCATAATCCAACGTATACAATACTATCTACATTTACTGCGAAACATACAACAAAACACACCGAAGTTTGACTGTCATATATATATCGTCGTATTTAATTCATTTAGCACCAAGGTTTGTATGATTTTATAACACTAAAAACAACAATGCAAGCTCACTTACGAGCTTCTTCAGGTAAACAACAATCTCATTCAAGACAAGGTCATCCAAGAAAGTGACAATCTCACTTAAAACCATTTTGTCCAGAGAAATAATGATCTCATTCAA
>JGI24158J21664_10011759_pt1 | contig 11626 bp, 7 predicted proteins | sample Ectturendosymbi3_FD_21664 | JGI IMG/M metagenome (IMG submission 21664)
TCTCCGGTGGTGTTGAGTTAAATGTGTGATTTACCACGAACGGGATGTGCGTGAAGAACAACACCATACATATATGTGGCGCGAACAAGCAATAATAAAGTGATCATGGCATGTGAACTCTATTGTTGTTTGCTGCCACCGTGCGAAGCTTTGCGCATATACCGTTTGGGATTTCCGAATGCAACAAAATGGTGCTGTGACCCTGGTGTGAAGGTCGTGCGGAGTTCAGCCTTCACACAAAGAACGTGCGATCGGTGTGGTTCGTTGTAAAAAGGAGGGGATGTTGTTGCAGCCTCTCCGGTGGTGTTGTGTTGATTGTGTGATTCACCACGAACGGGATGTGCGGGAAGAATAACACCATCATATGTGTAGCGTGAGCAAGCAATAGTAAGAGAGATTGCAAGCATGATCTCTATTGTTGCTTGCTGCCACGGTGCGAAACTTTGCGGACATGCCGCTCGGGATTTCCGATCGCAACAGTACTTGCTCCTGATCCAGTCTTGTGGTTAGTATTAATGTTTGGGTGCAAAGAAAATGTTCATGTGTGATACTGTTATTGATTAGCCACCAATGCAGCAGTTAATAGAAAAGTAGCCACTTGATCTCCAGCACAAGCAGAAATGGGTGCGACTGAACACTGGTAATACTTCCTCCAAAGCCCATCTTTACTTTCTTTTCTGAGGTCATAGTGAATGCTGAATTGGTGGTAAGTCAATTGTTGCTCCACACTATAGCCTTTTTCTTATGTCTACCAGTAAATGCTGAGCTCAAGGCTGGACAAGGCAAAAGTGCCATTTTTCAAATCTTTGTAATGATCCAACCAGGAATAAAATCCAGCCTATAATTGTCAGTGGTACATATTCAACCCACTATAGCACTTACCAGTGGAAGAGTTGCAAATTTACAAGACTTCACTGTTACAAAGGTGATATTGTGAGTGATGTCAGTATGTTTTCACCAGATCTGAATCCCATTCAAGGTTTCAAATGACTATCAATTCATATACCTTTTTTTCAGCGTATGTTTCTCTTTCAATATGTTGCAATAACTCTTAGATTATGAGTTCAGAATCCATCCAGCCAATTTTGCAAGATGCATCTGCAAACCAGCAGGTTGCACAGGTAGCTACTCCAAAACGAGTGCGTAAGCTTTGGATTGACTCACAACCTTACTCCCCCAGCTCAGATGTAAGTTGCTATTTTTTCAAGATCTTGTTTGTGAGAATTTGCCAAGGAACTTACGTGTGGATGGTACCAATGTGGTATTGACTCTTAATGCATATGTTTATATTTAGCGGTTTTGATGTTTGTGCATGCATTTTTATCATGTCAAAAACTCACATTATCAGTGATTTAAACTGTTTCAATAAAAAATGGATGAATCAGGTTGTGCCTGCTTATGTTGTGTTTTATGTAACCATTTAGTGAAATTTTCTCACAGTAATACACCACTAAAAGTTTTTGTTACAGCTTGATCCAACAGAAGATCTCATCACACTGAAGCTCACATACTTTGCTAAAAAACAATTTGTTACATTTGGAACTGTTAAGATTGGATCTACTAAAGTAAAAACTCTGGTAATTGAAAACGCAAATCCATATGATACAGATGTTTTTGTTGAAAAGTTTCCTTTCAAGAAAAACTTTTCAATATCTGAGGTAATCTTCTGGAGTATGACCACAATGATTATGTCATCTTGTGTTTTGTTGTTGTTGTTGTTCAAATGAAAAGTTCGATATGAGGTTTATTTATTAATAACAGCTGATCTTGATCTGACATAGTGTTCATTTTTGTAGAGCTGTACAGAGCAGTTGGCAAAAGCTCAGTGTTACTATGTCTTCCCTTTGTTTACAGTTATTCGTTTGTTGATCCATGGCTATTGGGTAAATGATTGTTGTGCTGCATGAGCAAAGTATTAACCTCAACTGCCTTGGCAAGAAGCACAGTTCAGTCTTGGACATGGCACTGATTCCATCTCGCATTTAATGCTAAAAACTTCGTTATCTTCAGCAAACTAAGTTGTCTTGTCTAAAAATACTGTTACTTGCTGTGAGGTTTTAAAATATTTAACTGCACTAATTAGTTGTTGATCCAAATCTTTGCCTCAGGAACAATTATATGTGAAGCGTGAAAGCAGAATAGCTGTTCATATCAAATGGGAGCCCCAAGACTCAGGAAACTACCGTGAAATTGTTGTATTCAATTATGAAGGATTCAGGCTTCATGTAATCCTGCTTGGCTGTGTTCCTGATCCTCATGTCAAGGTTGGTGCTTTGCCTGATTTTATAATCTCTCTGCTTAAAATGTGCCTAGTTGGCTCTTTCTGAATAAGACTTGATCCCAACTCAGTGGGTGAAACATATTTTGCTTTAAATTATATCGGCTGATTCTTTGCTGGAAAAAGCTTCGTTTCATGGATACTGGTTGAATTTTGCAAAAGTTTCAGTATTTTCTGTTTGCAAGACCGTAGTTATTCAGCCCGTCGGATTATCAAGTGCTGTGAATTTAAATACGATTATTGGTTTTCACGGTGCTGGTTGACGCCATACTGACAGCTCCGAATGTGAAGACTAGAATGCTCAGGTTATGGCGCTGTTTAATAAAAACTATTTCGCGGTTTAGCAGATCTTTCAGGAAATCTTCAAACAAGATAGCTATGGTTGCTTCACCAAACGCATCATTGGCTAGTTCACTTAAGGCCAAAACTTTTTTATATGACCTGCTGTCACAATCAAGGACCTCAAGAAAGTGCGTTTGCTTTGGCTTGAAATGACTTTTTTGATGAACTTTTCCAGTGAAATTTTTAAATCACCGCTCTGATTTAATATTTACGTGCCATATTTTTGCATGTCAGCATCCTGTAAAACTTGTGAAAATCCACTAAAAATATATAAGTGTTGTTATTTTTCGTTGTGTGTTTATGCTCATTAAACATCAATAAATTGAAATAAGCAAAGCGCTTAACTGTCGTTTGCAGAAGGGGAAATACCGAAAGCGAAAGGTTTTTCGCCGAAGAGCAAACGACAAAGAAAACGTTGCACCTTCGTCTACCACTGCAATAGTCAGGTGAGAGGATGTTTGGGATTCAGGCTCTGTGATGATTTAAGCAAAACCATTGCTCCACCGAGTTTACGGTTTTACTTGTCAGTCGGCGTCGAGCTGAGCGAATGCAGTTGGTGATGCTCGTTGCACAATCTTTTAAAGTTTTGCGTTTTTTTACACATGGATGTTTATTTGATTTAAATCTTTTCGAATGCTGATATTATATCCTTTTCTTTTGTAATGCCTGTTTAGAAAGTTGTTCATTGGATTCTGCCTGTGATAAAAATACAGCGTAAAGTTCGTTAACTTTTGCTGGAAAAGCATCTTTCTCATGGACGAAAGCAGTTACAGCTGAAGATTCAATGAAAACCAAGAGCTTAGAACGAAGCTGAGTGAAGCGCTCGTGCGTTGAATCACGTGATGCGGAGAAAAAGCGAAAAGCGTCGTTTTTCTGTGAAACCTAATTTTGCATAATGACGTCAATGCTATTTTAGGTGAAATGTTTTTTAAACATGGCATGTAGCGACACCACCACGCACAGCTATAGTTCTTCAATTGCACAGATCTGCGTTGAACTCTCCANTAATACTCCTATTGTCTGCGACGGGTGGCAGCGTGATGTCACTTCATGGATTTGAACATTGCTTGATTTTTTTATAAATCCTAATTTTTAAACACCAATCCCGAGTAATTGTTAACAAACTTATTTAGAACGAAACAGGTGGTTTGAAATGTAAATTTTTCTTATGTCTGACCCAGTTAGGTTTTTAAAGTTTGCAAGTTTATGTTGTGGTTCTGACAAACCCTGCAATGTCACCCTTTTATATGCGACACAGCATGCCATGCAATAAAGTTGATTGTTTGACTGAGTAAGAACTCAACTGCCTGTCAAGCAGTTCCATTGGGAAATAGTAGAGTTTGGCGTAATGACGAACTCACGTACAACCTATTGCTCGTTTGACCATGCACTGACTTATATTTCATAGGAAACGATTTCAAGGTCGCAAGCGAAAAATTTAAGGGTAGATATTCAGTCTTTTTTTGATAAATAAGTAAATTATGATAGGAAGTAACATTGTTGATGATGGAAGCATAAATATTAAAATAACTTTTCCCCAGACATGATGAAATGGTTGCCCCGCCGAGACAATTGCCGCTGGCACCAAAGTCACAAGAACCGGCGAACGCAGCGAGAAAGGTTGGTTTTTACTGGGTTTTATTCACATTGCCACTTCCTTATTTCGCGTCTTTCAATGCTCTGGTGAGGGCTGGACCAATAAAAAGCAGCAAGTGGATGCTGTCCACATTTTCGTTATCATTTATGGAGAAGTGAGTTGGCCATGACAGAGCTATCCTTGCATTGTTCCATGTTTTCATGTCGTGATGACCTCTATCATGTTCATGTCGTGATGACCTCTATCATGTGAGCTGCTGACCACTGAGTTTGCGCTGATGACAAGTTTAGGAAATTTCCGCTCACAAGTCAAATTCAAATCGAGTTGTATTAGTTCGAAAGAAAGTCATGCTGAATGCTGGAAATTCGTTTTAGACCTTTGAAATATTTGACGCAGGTTTTGAAGCGTCCATATTTTCGCATACTCTGCCACCGTGCTTTACAGTTGCTATGGAGACGACGGGTATTATTCAACATGAAACAAATAATTGAAATCATCTTGTGGATGGAAATTGAAATTTTTTATTTGTCATTGCCAAAAAGTAAAAACAATCCGATGTTTTCGAGCAATTGTCCAGTAACATTGGAGTGCGGACACTGGTTAAGCCAGATACAGTGGCTGGTTAAACCAGATAAATTGGGTGGTTGAACCAGATACATTGGGTGGTTGAACCAGATACAGTGGGTGGCTTACTTGATGCCAAGCCTCGGAAATGTGCAGTTGCCTTGATGACGCTGCGAAATATTTATGACCTCACTTTTGGGGCCTGAACGAAGTTTTGTTAAACCTTGCAACAAAATTCATGAGGCCCAGGGACAGAGCTGGTTTATAACCTGGTGCCTGTGAGCAGCGTAGGGTTTGGATTACTGACGCGACGGTTAGATCTTATGCTGTTTCTCGGCGCGGGAGCCCAGGCGTTTGTCCACGATATGCCGCTCATACCACCCGAGCCACTGCTTTGGGATGGTGTGAGGTAGGGTTGGGATGGTGTGAGGTAGGGTTGTCAGATCGACTTTTTGCCAAGGCGCCACATCTGGCCCTGAAGAGAGCCGCACTCTAAAACAAGGGGCCAGAAAAGGGAAAACCACTTCTTACAAATTTATCACCAGTTAGAAAGTCATACGAACTCATGCTGTATTTTGTAAGGTATTAAACGGCAATCCTTCTCAATCACAATTGGAGCTAAACAGCCAAACAAGTGCAGTACATCGTGAAAGATAGTAAGTGAACAACTTACTTTCCGTGTGCAGCCTTAAACTGAGATAAATCGTTCATCAGCACTGATGCTGATCTTTGCCTTGAATAGTATTTCATCACTGGCAGCAGTCAGAGTGACCAAACACTTAACAATATTTCAGCGTAAAAGCAAGATATCAAAACAACAAATCTAATCTGAAATGGGCAAAAACAGAGCCAAAGGCTCAAAACAAAATTGAGCCCAGCAAGTGCTGTTTGGGACTAAATTCCTGAAATTTATGATTACGACATTCGTCGAGTAATTGCACGTCTTAACTTTTGACTCTCACTAGGCATTAATAGTTCACCACATGATTTATGTTGCAGGACGGACTCTTGACCCCAGACCACCATAACAATTCTGCAAAGAAACAACCTGTTCCGATTGATTTTGGTAAGAGTGCTCAAACTTCTTTCAGGTTTAGCGTTGCTCGTCAGATATCCAGTGATTGTGAATTTAAAATATTTTTCGAACTTGCTGTCGAGTTTGAGGTGATTTTTACGAAATTAATCAACACTTAAACAATGCACAAGTGACTGTTAGCGAAAACACAATCAACCGATTGTTCGCACCGTCGCTTTGCGCTCAGCCGATCTCTGCAGCGGGAAAGAAAGTTTTATTATATAATCCGCTCGCAGGCGCTTGCATAACACGGTTTGATCATTTCCAGGGGACTCAACTCCAGGACACAAACACAGATTCGACCCCCCCAAGTGTTATGGACGTCCAACATTCAGTGTTGCGCCTCCTAGCGGCCCTACTGCACTCTTTTCCTCCCCCATTGAGGAGGAGTCACGTGATCCTGTTTTGAAGGAGACTTCGGGTTAGAAATAATTCTAGAACGCAGTAAAATTGTTTTTATTGCTGGAAACACTGTGTTGTGGTTGCTTTTATTCGTGTTGCACAAATATATTTGTTTCCATCCTGGAATGAACTGCTCCTGTCATGTTCGGATCATACACCTGCAGTTTTTGCGCATTTCTATTCACGTTTGTTTATTTCACAGACAAGCATTTGTTTCATTTAATTCAATCAGGCCTCTTTCTACGGAGTAACAACTCTCATACGTTGTGGCTGCAGGCAGGAAGTGGTCAGGGTTTGTACGGAGTCTGGAAAAGCGTGGAAAAAATTTGGTCATTTTCCAGCCTGGAAAAATATGGAAAAAAGTTTTTAGTCTGTTAGTTATGAAAAAAGGAGATAATTTTCTAGACTTGCTGTTTTGACATTTTCATAATATTTTATTCACGATTGATATAATTTTACGTACATCGTGTTAAATATCATAGTGCCTGTGTTTTACCTGGGTATGTTATTCGGAAAAGATAAGTCTGGAAAAAGTCTGGAACTTAATATTAAATATTGCGTAGGAACTCTGCATTTCTGATTTTACCTCCTGCTTTAAACTACACAAAAGCTCAACATCCACATAAAATAAAGCAATCTTAGAAGTATAACTAATCTCTTATGTTGGGTCTCACAAAGTAGTTTTACATTTTTCCAAAGTGGATGATAAAAATACGGCTAAACTAATGCAAGCGAACTCAAATCTCGCAGCAAGTTTGCTTCCGTTGGCGCCTCATCCTGATGGTGATGGTACCGCGTTTACTGCAACATCTATGTTGTGATTCCTACTTTGCCTGCTTTGGCCGTTACTACTATTATTGTTGAACTACCCAGTAACTTTGGTTGTTTCGTGTTTCAAACCTGCTTCACAATTATTTCCCTTTTTGAGCGACCTTTCTTTCAAACAATGCGCTCTGTTACGTCACTTACCGCCAACGACATCAGTGAACCACGTGTGTTTTTGTGGAGTAGAAGTCGCCTCTGGTGTGTCCTCCCCAAGACCTTAACCCACCCCACGCTGACCCGGGCCAGAGCTGCGTGAGGCAGAAAATGTAAACATCACTTTGTTTTTTAAAGGAAGTAGGAACCAAGCAAAACATTGACTGTGTTAGTAAAAGCTAAAAGCAATATTTAAAGGTTCAACGTTGTGAAGTAGTTGGCGGTTTGTTTGTCGCAACACATTCATAACAATCACAAACTCCCAATTCATTTTTTAAGTTGTCTGAGGAGATGTAGGTTGGTATGTGGTTATTGAGTTTGTGTGAAATGTGATAAATGTCGGTGGAAAGAGCTCGAAATTTTGGATCAACTTGACATTTTGACCACGCCAATGTTGCTTTAAAACTCCTTTAAACCGAATTTTTCTCCGCTGCGAAATATCTCAAATGCTTTAACTACATTGTTTAGTAATCCAGCGCCAAACATATTAAGAAAAATTTACATGTTTGGAGATAGACTGACAACGAGTAAATCCTCTAAGTTACAGGACATAATTCGAATCTCCGCTTCTGAATATTGCGTAGGACTCGATCGAGTTGCTCCTCATCAGCTGATTGCCGCAAGTCACGTGGATTTGTCGACCAATGAACGCTCTGATCACGTGACCGAAGCGCACATTTCATTGGACGAACAGTCACCAAGCAGACATAGTGACGTCAGCTTCGGTGAGAACTTTAATGGATGCTCCATTTGCGTTCCTTGTTTGTTTCGTTGACATCTTTGCTGACGAGAAGTTTGTAAAATTGTGTTCTTTGAATCTGAATCAGGTTCACTAAACGTTTCACATGCCTGGACTTTACTGAAGAAAATCATTAACTTTTTAAATATAAAGCATTTTGTAGAAAACAAAAACTCTCCCCCGAATTCCCCCCCATTCTTACACAGACTGAGCAACAGAAGGCTGACTTGCAACTAAACACTGCAGACCGTGTCGTCCACCTCCCCTGTGCGTTAATACGTCTTCGTTGGCAGCATATTTATATCCGAAGACCTTATTTGACAAATATTACTTGGTAACGACAAATATTACTTGGTAACGACTGAGAAATGCTGTGAACATCTGCAAATATTTGTTTCCTCTGTAATGTATGCGTAATGTATGCGTGAAAACTTGTGGCATGGGAGGGTCATGGCGCTGTGATGTATGCGTGAAAACTTGTGGCATGGGAGGGTCATGGCGCTGTGATGTATGCGTGAAAACTTGTGGCATGGGAGGGTGATGGCGCTGTGATGTATGCGTGAAAACTTGTGGCATGGGAGGGTCATGGCGCTGTGATGTACAGTTCCAATGGAGAGCGCGATGGAATTGTTGTGGTTCAATGCTTGAAACTGCTTCAAAAGTAACTTGATTCCCTCAAATCATAATCAAGGCCCTAATGCGATAAGATTTACGAACTGCATTGTTGTGAGCAGTTGAATTTTTTGAAAAGTATTTATAATTTCTTGCTTCAAAAACAATTAAAATCTATGGAGCTTTTGAAAAGCAATTCCAGGTATTTCAGCTACAAGTGATTGATGACACAGTTTTACTCAGAACTAATTTTTTACTAAAAGTACTCAGAACTAATTTTTTACTAAAAGCTCCATTTTTCAGGAAAGCTTTTTATGACGGTTGAAAAGAACTTGGTGGTTCGTTGCTGGTGGAAACCACAAAAGTGTTTTGATAATTTTTTGGATTATTCCAGGAAGCATTTCAGTAATTTGCCGATCTTTGTAAATCATCTCTCCCGTCATCCCGAATATGCACAAGAGGCTGAAAGTCGCAAGCCTGAGACTAGTTTTCACCTGTTGTTACGTCACACACAGAAGGTTGACAGTTATGTATTGTCCGCGGACACTGCATGGTGCGAAACGGTCTCTTTCAGGGTCAGTGACTCCAGGTCATCAGCACAACTTCCACCCCCCCAAACGTCACGGACGACCGACTTTCACGATTGAAACTGCAACGCTTGATGTCGCTGCTGTAAAGGGTTTTTCCCCAATTGAGGAAGAGGATTCGCTGGAAAATGTGAAAAAAGATTTTGGTAATTGTCAGTTTGTGTTGTTGGACCACGGTCCTTATTCACAGATAGATTCTACGTTGCAAGTACAGTAGAATTGCCCTGTAACTTCACTTTATGTGACCGAAGAAAAACCGTCGTTATGGACGAATTCTAGTGCACTTTTAGCTCATCGTGCCTGCGCTAGTGGCGTCCTCATTGAATTTAATAATTAGTCATTGTTTTTTTAGCGAAGTATATTTTTATGACGCTCTTTATGAAGAGGTCCTGGTTTGTTTCCTGCAAATATTGATGTTTATTTCCTGTCTGCGGAACAAAAACAGCAAAAAAAACGTTTCTCTGAATCGTGTGTTTTTCGTAGAAACGCTAATGTCTTGATGAGAGTCTTGACATTTTTGAAAGTCCACCAATCAGCGTGTGCTCGCATCAACTGTGTTTCACAAGCAACCAATGTTCTTCAACTTCTCCAACAAACGCAATGTTCCTTCTGTTACTGTCTTGTACTTTCATCCATTCCAGTGATTCTCAAACTTTCATGCGCCGTGTCTCCCTTCTAAGTTTAACTGGCGAATACTTAATATATCGTGACACTTAGGTTAATGCAATATCACGGCAAAGCTACTTAGTGAAGGCCTCCTGCTCATGTCCCCCAGAAAACCGGTCTGCGGCCCCCAAGGAGGGCCGAGGGCTCCCTTTAAGAAACCCTGATCCATTCGTTATGTTCGTTTTCCATCATTCCAAACACGCACTAACCATCTCCCCTGACTTTTACCCATTTCACCGCCTGCACCCCCACTGACCACACCCTGTGAATGCGTTGGAACCTTTGGTGGCCTTTGCCTGGCATTTGGCCATGACGGCCAATTGTGTGGTTGAAACGTCACTATTGCTTTTGTTCGCGACAAACAGGAAAAGTTCTAGACGTAACATGTTCTTCGCAGAATATGATCAGCTGATTGTTGCAAACCACGTGACTGGATCGACCAATGAGCATCCGGAAGAAGAGCGGTCGTCAAGCAGACTGAGTGACGTCAGCACCGGTAGGAGCTGCTGTGAATGTTGCTCTCTGTGATGCAACAATTGTGTTCGCTGTCGATGCTGGGGAGGTTTCTTCATATTTCCGCTGTTTCTGTGGATTGTTCAAAATTTAACTGCGTCGCTGAGGTCATTTTTTTAAATATTTTATAAAACTGTCAAACTTATTCCCAGCGACATATGTGGTTGATGAGGAAGACAACATGGCGGTGTGTCCGGGTAACAAACGAAGGATTGAACATTCCGCTGTCAGATGCAACAAGGTAACTGCGCCGGACAATCTCCTGAAGCTTTGACTGGATAATCACTTATATAAAGTTTTTTTCTGCCGTTTGCATGTGGTCCATCACCAACCACCTGCACGTGGCGCTTTATGCTGTAGCTGTGATATTTTACTCAAACCTTAAATTTCACAGAGTCCAAAATTGGAAGAAATAAAGGAAAATAACCAGCGTGCACACCGTGCTTCAATCCGTGGGGAACGAAAAGGTGGGATCTTTGGCATTATTTGATGAATTTCTTGAGTGAATGCTTGTTTTACAGCCACAAATATGTTGAAACAGTTTGCGAGACGCCCAAAGGTTTACGCAAGCTCAGAGCTACGGTCCGCGCTGCAAGACCAAGGCGACCCCTGGCGGAGAAAAATCAGAGCAGCACCTCTGAGCGTGGTGGCGCTAGCGAGACGGGTTCATCAAAGCCGGTTGTAAACAGAAAGAAAATTGTTAAAGGTGAGTCAATGGCACGCGCGAGATAAATTCTTGCGTGGCTGTGTCTGTCAATTTCTGACTTTTTCAATTGTTTGCTAAACCAGTCGCACACCTCACTTGTGCTAACCCACTTGACTTTCTTGACAAAGTGCAGAAATGACTATCCAAAGACTTAATCATCGGCTTGTTTTGATTACGCGCTTTCTTATCCATCCACCAGTTCATGCTGCAACTGTCGCAAGGTGCTTGTGTTGTCCTCCTGATTGCGTGCACTTTGTCGAATGCTTTGATTGCAGCAGACACTTCATCCCACTTCCGCAGCAATCCTTACGCGGCACTGGTTGAACTCCCCGCAGGTTTATCACTTAAGTTTACTGTGTCGTCCACAAAGCTTTCCTGAATGAGAGGGGGTAGGGGGTAACGAACCACAAGTAGAGAAAGGGTCCAGGTTGGCCCCAATCGCTGTAACTCGGTATCAGCCAACTAGACATTGGCCGGGTTCACCAAGCAGCTACAGTATACACAAGTACCAGTTGGGCTTGCTGGGTTGAACAACGTTCCGTGTTGCAGGCGTCCCGTTGTCGCAAC
>JGI24158J21664_10011760_pt1 | contig 11626 bp, 5 predicted proteins | sample Ectturendosymbi3_FD_21664 | JGI IMG/M metagenome (IMG submission 21664)
TTTCTAGCAGGATTTTACCAACCGTTTGGCAGGTTTAGCAGGTAACAAATTCCTGACCAAAAACCTATTCTAAGAGTTTTTCAAGATGAAAACTTTACACCATCTTCATCAAAAAATAAATTTATTTTCTTCATGACGTTTTTAACTGGGTAACACTAGTGGCGATTCTAGAATGAAAAAACTGGGGTGGGTGGCGCACTGCGGGGCCAAGGAAAAAAGTTGGGACCACCAACATAAATGTCTCTCCTGCATGGTGACTTTCCGTTGTAATGAAGATTGATTTGCTATGATCAAACCAATCAAACCCAACATAGGCTGGTGAATATCGTTAGAGCCGTCGTCAGAAAGTCTTCAAATCTTTTAAAACTTTGCTGGCTGAAAGTTATTTGCTGCACATGTCAATCAAACGAACTTGAACGTGAAATTCAGCACAAAACTGGGGGACCAAGCAGGGGACCAGCCAAAAATCTGGGGGTCATAGCCCACCCAGGCCCCCCTTAGAACCGCCACTGGGTAACACCAGGAAAAAGCACAACCAGTTGCCTGCAATTATTTGGAATTTTTATTATGATGCAAAGAAGCTGCTTCAAGCAGATGATTGTATCATGATAACAAGTAATTAATTAAATAGCTTGGTGAATTCTAAATTATTTACTTGTGTAGTTAGCGAACGCACAAGGTTGAAAGGCAACATTGGTAGAATATGTTTTTATCCCACGACCCGATATTTCCAAGTGATTCAGTTACTGTACGCTAGTAAGTAGTACTGTCTGGTAAAAAAAATTCCTGGTAAGCCGAAGCTGCCAAAAGTTTCGACATATGTGGTTGCAAGATTCAGAACTTACTGCAAAATTTGGCTCAATGCCTGCTGCCTATCCTGCTGATTCAACAAAAGCCTTTTGCGAAGTTTGTAACAATGCAATCATAACGAAGTACTGTGAGATTAAAAGGCATAACTGGTAGCAAAAGCACTCAGATAAGACAAGAACTTTTTGCATGCTCCCTAATGTAACACAAAGTTGCAAACACCAGACTTAGATAGTTGTAGGGCTGAAGCTATGCTCAGATTGTTTATCGCTGAGCATTATTCTACTGCATGAAAACATGAAACCATTTGAAAGAGATCGTCAAGAATTGTGTGTCATACAAAAAACGAGGCAAGTGTGGCGGCCAGAAGATGGCCCCACGTGTAAATAAATGGTCACCGGTAGATGGTGCCCATGAGTAACAAGTCACTGCGATAGTCACCACAAGCGAATTATCGGAATTCTCTTATCGCTATATAATGATAGTGCGACCTAGTAGTAGCAGAGTGAATTCAGTGAGGGAGCTCTACAGCTGCTGGTTGCTTTCCTGTTGGTTAATGGCCCGAATTGTCATCTCTTGCTTGTGCTTGCCTCAGTAGTTCAAGGTGAAGCAGTCAACTGCATCGCTACAGCTACGTTGCTCAAAAAGTCAAAATGTTAACTGATAAAAAATTGTGGGCCGAAAAGTGTGTTGGTCAAGACCAGCATCTACAGCTCATGCTTACTGAGAGCGAGTGCAAGAGGAAAAATTAGTATGTTGTATAACTTAATAGGTTTCTTTTAATCATATTAAAAATGAGTTTTTTAACATAATTTCACTGCTTGTAGCAGATTTTAGCTGAAAATTTGTGACAAGACCTTTAGCAGAATCTAGCAGTTTTTTGTGACAGTATTTAGCAGATTCAGGTCACAACCATCTGGCTACTCTGGCGGTCAGAAAGATACCTTCAGACTGCCATGTCACGATGTGAACTGGATAGAGCATACAGAGAGTTAAGCTAGAAACACGGATGCCTTGCCCACACACATGTTGAGATGTTTTTTTTAACTTGGGGCCCCGCGCTCTTGAAATGCTACGGGCCCCGCGCTACCTTAATCCGGCACTGTATCCAACATATCACTTTGCTTGATTAAAACTTGCACTCTAATTTCAAAGAGCATTTTTGACAGCGTTGAACTTGTGATCTAGTCGGCAGTCAACGTTCGATGCCAGTCAAACATGATCTCCAGCATTCGATCATTGTGCTCATGTCGGTGGAAAATTTTTATGTGTTATTTGCACAGGTCCGTAGCCACGGGGGGGAGCATTCGGGGGCAGTGCCTGCAAATTTCTTTTGGGCTCCCCAAATCATTCAAACTCGAAAAATTAATAAATTTTGCAAATGCTTGTTTTCAATCTGCTTGATCGTTACGCCAACTCGCAACATCACCACACGTTGCGTCAAAAAGTAATCTCATTGTTGCAAAATAAATTGTAGTAACGAATGTTCACACTGGTAACAATTTCGATTTGTGACGTCACAGTCACTGGAGACAGTCTTTCGAAACCGTTTCTGCGGTCTCTCTGCTAATGCGAACAAATCTGTGAAGATCAGAGGGCAAATTCTGATCAAGCAAAAAGCAAAACGCAATGTTGGACATGCAAATGACCAATTTAAGTTACAATCTGAACAATTTTTCCACGGATATGAGCTCAGTGATCAGTTGCTTGAATCCATGTTTGACTGGCATTGAGTGTTGACTGCCGGCGAAAATGTCACAGGTTCAACGCTGCAAAACAAGCTATTCGAGATCAGAGCGCAAGTTTTAATCAAGCAAATTTTATTTTTGGACGTTTAAACAACCCATTTCAGTTGAAATATTAATGATTTTTCCACGTATATGACTGCAATGATCTGTTGATTGAAGTCACGTTTGACCAGCGTGGAGTGTTGACTGCTGGCAAAAAGGTCAAAAAGTTCAATGTTGTGCTAGCAGTCTTCTGGATCAGAGCGAAATTTTTTACAAGCAAAATATATTATTGGACATATAAATAACCCATTTCAGTTAAAATATTAATAATTTTTCCACAGATATGAGTGCAATATTCGTTTGATTGAAGCCATGCTTGACTAGCATTGAGCGTTGACTGCCGGTGGAAAAGTCTAAAGTTCAACACTGTAATAGGAGTCTTTCTAAATCAGAGCGCAAATTTTAATCAAGCAAAATGTAATGTTGGAAATGTAAATAACCTATTTCAGTTGAAATTTTTATAATTTTTCCACGGATATGAGTGCAATATTCGTTTGATTGAAGCCATCTCTTGCTGGCATTGAAGGTTTTGTGCTAAGTAAAGGGTGGAGAGTTTAACGCTCTGAAACAAGCTGTTCGAGATCAGAACGCAACATTTAATCAAGCAAAATATATTTTTGGACACGTGAATGACCCATTTCGGTTGAAATATTACAAATTTTTCCACGGATATGATCGGTAATATTGAATTGATACGTTCAATGTGGTCACGCTCTTGGAATGCGTTTGCGTTTCGCCGACATCCGTATTGGAGCCGACTGGCAGCTGGAGCAACTGGCGGCTGAGTTGACCTAGCTGTCTTCAGTCGATGACATCATCAATGACGTCATCACCCGGGAAGATGGGCGAATTGTTCACTAGACCTGTATAAACAAGGTCTGACTGTGATTTTTTGTGTAGCTTTAGCTTAGCCTGCCATGCTGATGAATTGCTTGTGTTATGTACTGACCCTGGTAATCTTTCTGGTTTGACATCATGATCTTATACTCTATAACTGAGCTCTTATTGACTTTAGCTTAAGTCTTTGATTGATATGAACTTGAAATTCCAACTATTAGTGTAGTGTTGTGAATGAAAGCTACTCAGCAATGCAGTTTATAAATTTGAATTTGATTTCCAAGCCATTCTTTTTGCTTTTTTTATCTTTGGTTTGGATTACACATAGCCTTGCAACAGTGAGTGATAGGATTTTGGATTGGCAGTGTTTATGTCTTGCCTCATGACGCAAAAACCATGTTTTACCGGTCACTCTGGTAAAAAAACAGTCATGTTGACGGCTGGGTGAAGTGACGGCTAGCTTTACTCTGGTTAAGAAAAGCATACCAGAAACTCGAGCGTAGAGCAGACATTACCTCCAAGACCACCACTGCCATGGCCCATTGTATGTTCACCCTACAATGATGTAAAGAAAGACTGAACCTGCTTTTTGTTTGAGTTGGCTAAACCGAACCGCTTTCTCTTTCCTCTTCAGGAAGGTTGGAAAGACATTTAAATGATAAGCACGTGGAAGTTGGTGCTCAACAAAGGGCATTTTCGGTGTTGGAGTACCTTTGCGATTTTTCTTCTCATTTCGTTTAAACAAAAATAACCCCCGAGATTTTTTACAGATCATTAGTCGGATAAATTCCAAAGATTTTGATATAAAATTTATCATCATAACCCCCTCGGAAAGTATTTTAATATTGAATTGAAACCGATAGTCGCGCAACACGACAATCTGGCAGGTAAAGGCATTTTTGGTGTTAGAGTACCTTTGCGATTTTTCTTCTCATTTCGTTTAAAGAAAGATAACCCCCGCGATTTTTTTCAGATCAATAGTTGGGTGAATTCCAAAGATTTTGATATAAAATTTGTTGTCATAACCCCCTCGGAAAGTATTTCAAATTTTAGTTGAATTATTACTAATTTTGAAAAACTTGCTTGTTTTGAACAATTTGTATGAGCTTGGTGCAACATATTTGCAAGATTTTTGCTTTGGATGTTATGTTCAGAACTTGTTCTTTCATTTGCTTGCGTTTATTTTGTCGTGTCAGCTCATTTTATGCGTTTTTGAGGCTTTTCAATTTTACGCGCGAACCTCGCATCCATTGAAACAAGTGCGGCTGGAACAGTCGGGCTCACTTTAGGTTTTATGCACCACAGGGAAGCAATTTGATTTTAAAGGGGAACATTGAGGATGACTAACAAGGTCTAGGTCAAAATTTTTGAATTCAATTTTTTATTAATATTTCACTCTTCATGGATAATGTGTTCTTTGGAAGCTTACTTAAATCAAGGTATTCATGTTTAAGCATTTACTGAAATGGATTTCACTTATTAAATCATTCAATTCATAAGATTTTCATTTTACTTACCATGTGGGTGGTGCAATCAAGATTTTAGAAGTGATGAAGTGGGGCATGGTTAAAGCGGTTGGGAACCAATAGTCTAGATAAGTGGATCTTAAACAGTCTGGTCGAACCCTAGGGGTTCGGTTTGCTAGTATTATCAGGGGTTCGGTGGAGGCCAGGAGGTGTTCAAAATCGTCAGCAATTTCATTACTACTAGTATTTTACTGCAAACTTGAAAGACCTTAATGTTTGTGAATATATTTTTGTCAGTAATGTTTCGTTGTACATATCTGGGTACCTTATTGTCGTGTATTGTAATTCCTTATGTATTTGGAGACATAAATGAATGAATCATACGAGTCGGTGACATGCACCCAACTCATATGATTCATGATGACTCGCCCCGCTTAGCCGTCATCGGCTGCAGGTGATCACACAACAATCTAACGTGACATGCGACTTGTGACGATGTTGCAGGAAATTGAGTGCAGTCAGCAGTCAACTTGTGACTGTCTTGTGTTTTTTTCTTAATATTTTAACCCATATACTATGTCGAGCAAAAAAAGAACCTGGTCTGACGAATATGTACAACATGGATTCACATACGTAATGGAACATGATGGGATTCAGAGTCCTATCTGCATGATTTGCAATGCGAAGTTATGTAATTCTAGTCTATTACCAGCAAAACTAAAGGAACACTTCCTAAAGCTGCATAAAGGTGGGGAATACAAGAACACAACGCTTGCTGAATTCAAGATGAAGAGAACCAGATATAATGAAAAGGCTACCCTGCCTGCTTTTGGCTTCTTTACCCATCAATGAAGCGATCCTCAGAGCATCATACAAAGTTGCTTACCTGATCGCAAAGCAGGGCGAACCACACACCATTGGCGAAACACTCATAAAACCAACTGTATTGGAGATAACGAATTTGATGCTGGGAGAAGCGGCCAAAGTTAAATTATCCCAAATTCCTCTTTCAACTGACACCATCAGTGATAGAATAGAGGATATGAGCCAAGACATCTTGGCTCAAATAGTTACAGATCTGATTTCAGGCCCGACAAAATTCAGCATCCAACTCGATGAGACCACAGACGTTTCTAATCTAAGTCAGCTTGCTGTATATGTACGCTACTTGAAAGACGACGTGATAAAGGAAGAATTTTTATTTTGTAAACCTCTGACAACAACAACTAAGGCAGCTGATCTGAAGAAACTTGTGGATGACTTCTTCAGAGACAATAATCTTTCGTGGGATATGGTTTCTGCAGTTTGTACAGACGGATCTCCAGTTATGCTGGGAAGCAAATCTGGTTTTGGTGCACTAGTAAAAGCCGATGCACCACACATCATTGTTATGCATTGTATTCTGCAGAGGCATGCATTGGCAACAAAAACCCTGCCTCCAGAAATGGCAGAAGTATTAAAAATTGTAGTGGAATGTATGAACTATGTACAAAATAGTGCACTGAGACACCGCATGTTCAGTGAGCTGTGTAGAGGAATGGGCTCTGAATTCGAGGTACTTGTGTACCATTCTAAAATTCGGTTGTTATCCTGTGGACAGGTGCTAAATCGTATTTTTGATTTGCGTGGGGAATTAGCCCCTGTTTTTGCATGAGCATCAACATCGTCATGCAGATTGCTTCGAAAATTCTAAGTTTATTCTCATTTTAGCATACATAGCTGATATATTTGCAGCTCTCAATCAGCAGATGCAGGGCAGTGGAATCAACATCATTGAAGTGGAAGAAAACCTGAAGGCTTTTCAAAAAAAGCTACTGTTGTGGAAACGACAAACTGTGAAAAATAACTTTGCAAACTTTCCCNTACTGGACGANTGTGTAAATAAGATTGAAGATGTTCCTGGAATCGGAGATATTTCTCTACTTATGGAAATGAAGCAAGCAATTGCCACACACTTAGATGAGCTTGCAAAGGCTTTCGACGGATACTTCCCTGTAAGAGAGTCATATCCGGCATGGGTGAGACAGCCGTTCACGTTTTGTGTTGAGACAGCAGATATCAATGATGAATTAGAATACCTTGAGGAAATCATTGAAATTCAGCATAGCCAGGTTCAACAGCAACTCTTCAGAACAACAACGCTCTCAACGTTTTGGTGTCAACAAATGGCAGCATATCCTGTTATTGCTAAGAAAGCCCTGGAAATTTTTATACCGTTTGTTACAACTTATTTGTGTGAGCAATCATTTTCGAGGATGCTGGACATTAAAACAAAGAACAGACTTTGCTGTGAAGCTGACATGAGAGTGGCACTTGCCCAGGTGAAGCCACGTATTTCTGAACTGATCAGTTAAAGGCAACAGCACAAGTCACACTGATTTGCAGCAAATAATCATTATTATTGTAGCTTGTTGATAGAAATTGTGTGTGTGATTATGCACTAAGTTCATTATTGGGACACATCAGGTTAGATATTACAGCCGTTTCAATGTGGTAGTATTAAAAAGCTCATATCTTTGTGAAAAGGTGTTGATTGTTAAGAGTTATTGCATTTTATTGGTTTTGTTCTTTGAACACAGTACAGTGATGCTAATGCACGGTTCATTTAGTGAACCAGTGAAACACATTAATCTATGTCTTGGAATTTGAAAAAAATAATATTGTGTGTTTTAATAAAGAAGGGTTGGATGAATGTGCATATGTAACTGGTGGTGTTTGGTACTTTCAACAAGGATTAAGAACCACTGGTCTAGATGGTTTCTGGTTATTTTATACATTATTATACTATTTTTGAAAAGTGACAATGGAAAAGTGTTTTAAGGTAAAATTTCAGTAGAACTTTTCCAATAGCACACCAAGCTTAGAATTTAAATTGAAATGAGACAATGTCTGGTCAGCGTCCTCCAACAAGACCTATGAGACCTAGTGGAATGAGGGGACCAGCTGGTGGGTTTGGAATGGGACCTCCAGGCCCAGGTGATGGTAAGAATGCTACTCTGCGGCTGCTGATGGTTGATTAGATGTTGTTAGATTGGATAATAATTTGTAGTGGTCTCATTATTGCTTTATACTAGACTAGATAAATGTGCACTATGACATTGTTAGATAGTCTTGTTATGAGGGTATAGTTTTTGGTTACATTATAATGTAACAATACCTTGGTTTCGGCAGTTGTTTTGTGGTCTTGTTAAGTAGGTTTTCTATCGTTTAGGCTCATAATCGAGTTTTCCTCGATCATTATGAATCTTAAAATAAGCATATGCTTAAGAAAAAATGTTTCATAATCAAATATAAGTTCAACTGTTATTTACAGTGCAAATAGCAATTGACATTGAAAGAATTATATATGAATAATGTTTTATGATGTTACAATGGTATTCGAAAATATAACAAAGTCTATATAACATGATTTATCAAAAGAAAACCTTCAAATGGAAAAATCACAGCAAATGTTAATGAAGTAAATATTTTGCATGATAAGGTGGGTGTCTTTAGTTTAAATAAATCATAATAGCTAAGAATTCAAAGCATATTGTTTGATGAAGCACTTATCAGTATCACTAGCATTATAGTTAATTTCATTTGCATTTGGTTTGTTTAGTTTTTTAAATAAAATTGTGAAAACTAAAAATACATCAATGATCAAGGTGTTTTGTGACATCAGAAAAAAATAGGGCTATGGTTAGGTAGCTGGCTATTGCTATGCATTATGCAAGGTGAATTCTTATGTAGCTGGCTACGCAAGGTTAAATCTGCTAGATAGCTGACAATGGTTATGCAAGCTGAGCTGGGCAGTTATGTTGCTGATTGTGACTCATGAGCACATGACTCAGGGTGTAGTTAAACAGCATAACTTGTGTTAAAATTTGGTATTTCATGGTTTCAGTGCCGTTGAAATTGGTTGAATGTAAACTTTTTGTTTAGAAAGCAATAAATTCAACTCAAATGAACAAAATGTGAAAATTGGGAGCTATACTAGCATAGTTCAATTGCTCATAGATTAGTAAATAACCTACATGACTTAAGAACCGTAAACTTAAAATGTAACATTACCACCTTCTGTACCAGGGTTGGTATTTATTCATACTGTCTTGCCATCGGGTGCCTACTGATGTACAAGTATGTATATTCATGCTTCCCAATCGCATGCCAAGAGATGCCTCCCGGAGTACAAACTCCTGCTTGCACAGGGTGCCAGAGATTGCCTCTGGACAAATGCGAACTAACATTTGGCAGAATGGGATGCCATAGGTTGTTCGAAGGCAAACTCCAATTCACACACTTACAATCAAATTCCAAGTAAACTCTTTCTATGGACATCTGACAATTTTTTATTTTATTTTAACTAAGGTTACCAATGGTGAAAGTTTTGGCCATTTTGGCAACGGTTACTTTTATTGGCTACCATGGGCATTAGATGGATTTTTTTCAAGCAGGTTACTAATGGAATTTTGCAAAAAATTTTTTAGGGGAGGCCAAAAGTTACGAAATTTATTTTTTCCCACTTGAAACTAAAAAACATTTTTGTGCTAAAATTTTCAAAATCCAGGGAGGGGCCAAGGCTTCTCCCCGTCTCCCTTCTGACATCCATGTTGGCTACTTTGCCATGAATACCCATAGCAGGGTTGAGAAAAACCCAAGTTTTATAAAAAACAACCCCCTTGGGTCTTTTTTTACCTTGTTTTTATTGCGTTTTTTTTAAAGATATAGGTTTAAGTTCTTTTTATGAGAAAAACACAAAAAACCTATTCTGAATTGCTTCTACTGCATCATGCAATTATCATCATTTCCAAAATTATACAATAACTTGTTATACTTATTATACCATTCAAAATTAAAGATAAAGAAATGTACCCCATCTTTGTTTTCGCAAAGTATTGTTTGTCAGTTCACTCCAAAGTGGAAGGCTTGGCAAGCATGTGCACAGCAAACAGAAAAACCATTCCCACACAACCTCTGCAGTTCACTGCTAGTTTTTTTGTTTTTTTATGATCACATGCAATGCAAAGATATATTTAATGACAATTGGTGGTAGACCAAAGCCTGATTATTACTTTTTGTTAAGGCAGTTGAAGTTAACGCTCTTGCCCAAGTGGTGGTATGGTGAGTCACTCAGTGGCCGTGGAGTGAATACCTAACCTTCCAATTGAGAGGCGGGACACTCTACCACTGATCTAATCACCATCCCTGCTGGTTCAGCATCTATAGCAGTGGTTCTCAACCTTTCGCTGAAGGGAGCCAAATACAGACCAATGATTTTGTTAGAGAGTTGCACTACAAAATTTTTAACACAGGTCAATTAAAACATTTTGTTTTATAGCAGAAAAACGTCTGTTGCACAAGATATTAGAGGTTTCATTGAAAGACCTATGAGAGACGCAAGAAGGGTGCTTGCGAGGCACATGCAGCCCTCGGAACCATAGTTAACACTTTGAGAGCCGGCGTACGATATATTCGTACTTTGATTTCGGCCTAAAAAACAGCAGTTTTTGGTTGCCTTACCAACGCCCTAGCTCCTGTGCCGATTGCGCTAGAGAGCTGTTCAACGGCTCAAACGGATCGGCCAGTCTAGTAGATTGCACTAGAAAAACAATTTTTTGGTTGGGGGTTGCAGATTTTTTGTGAGTGACGTCATAAGTAAAGTAGTTTCAGGGTCATTTTGGCTCATGTTGCCTGGCCTAGGGCCCAACCGCTAGGCCAAAGTGTTTCGCTGAAGTTTTCATTGGATACTAGGCTCGAGTCTGAGTCTTTTGAGCCTTTGATCGACTTTCTAGCGTTTCTGGTTCAAAAGTTATGATCTAAAATAAACAAATTAATTAATTATCTAATGAGCTAATTGGTCAAATATTTTTACTAAATTACATCACAACTTTTGAACCCGAAACCCCAGCAAGTCATCCAAAGTATCGAAAGACTTGGATTGTAGCCTAGTTTCCAGTAAAAACTTCAGCGAAATTCTACCACCTAACGGTTGGCGCCCAGGGCCAGACAAAGTGGGCCAAGGTGACCTAAAAGTCCTCCACTTATGACGTCACTCACAAAAAACCTGCACCCCCAAGCAAAAAATTTGTTTTGAGTGAAGACTAGAAGACTTGCCGAGTCTTTTGAGACTTTTACCAGGTCTGTAGAGCATACCGGACCAGAGAAATTCCCATGCAAACCCACGTGCGTTTAGGCGTTTTTTTTTCGAAAATCGCCGAAACCACCCGGGTGCCAAAGTGTTAAGAAACACTGATCTATAGAATGTATTTTTTCAACATATGGTTTGGTATCGTCCAACATCAGAAATAATTTGGATGCAAAGAAGGCAGAAAAATTGGTTAAAATATACCAATTTTACAGAGCTGTAGAAGATAACCAGTAGAATTCACTCAAACTGTTTGAATTATTCTCTTTTTTTTCAAATCCTTCAAATTTTGTTGCTGCTCGTTTTGTTTGATTAAAAAATAATTGTAGTTAACTCTACAAGTGTGCTGCTTATTTGACTTTTGCTTCATAGTAGATTTTTCAAAGGAAAAGTAAAGACTAAGTTTTTTGATGTGTTTTATTGTTTTTTTTAAGTAAAGTATTATTTTTTATTCCAAAGCTTTCAAATTGACACTTTTTAAGGGTCAATTAATAAATTTTGGAAACATATGGATGGTGGTTTGCATGCATGATATAATTTTATCATAAACAAAGTTTGGTGTATGGTAAGTTGATACCAAATCTTTAGTTCATGTGGCG
>JGI24158J21664_10011762_pt1 | contig 11623 bp, 7 predicted proteins | sample Ectturendosymbi3_FD_21664 | JGI IMG/M metagenome (IMG submission 21664)
TGTCGCGAACACAGACTTCATCGCGTCTTGCTGCGCGACTTTGATGCTAAGATAGGTCTTGCTGCAGATAAATAGGCTGATTTGAAAATCTGTTTGAGATCATACCTTGCCGACAAGCATAGTCGAGGCGCTGACGAAAACATAAGGGAAATTGAAGGTAACGTGGAAGGCGGGTGCTTACAGTGAAATTGCAGCTTTGCAAAGTTACGGGAAAGCGATAAAAGATTCAAAACACGGTGTAAATTTTTTGTCTAGGCACTGTTGCGACCTCTCCGGTGGTGTTGCGTTGATTGTGTAATTCACCACGAACGGGATGTGCACGAAGAATAACACCGTCATATATGTAGCGCGAGCAAGCAATAGTAAGAGAGATTGCGACGCATGAACTCTATTGTTGCTTGCTGCCACGGTGCGAAGCTTTGCGCACGTGCCGCTCTGGATTTCCGATCGCAACAGCACCAATAGCGTATCTTTCAGGCATTCAAGGTGTTCACTGAACGACTTGCGTTTTGTGCTGAACATATTTCCAAATGCTATGACAAAGAACTTGACACTGATTATATTTATTCATCTTCCAAGAAATCTCTGCCTTGATTTAAGCGCCTGTGTCGTAGTTAAACAACTGGATTACGCGCCTGACCGGTTTCAACTGGTTTGAATCATCGCAAGGCGTTCACCTCACTTCGGTGAAGCCAAGAAACGGAGGAAAGGAAGGCGGCGCAGTAGCGCGCTGTCTTACAATGGCGAGGTATTCACCAGCCTCTCGTGAACTCCCATTGTGACGTAATAATCGGGCTTAGTCATAGTTACCAAGGTTACTCAGTCACTCAGCACCGCGGTTACTCTGAAGCTAGAGAGCAGAGAAACAGCTACTTGTTGCCATGGGCCTCTGAAGGGGGGGATGTTTAGCAAATGAAGGTTGTGTTCTTAGTTTCGAGTTGGTAAAATGAAATTGCAGCGCTTTTACCCCCCCTGGAAAAATCCTTTTGGCTGCCCATGAAAAAATTCACTAAAAATCTTTCCGACTCCCATTTCTTGCTGCGAGTGAAGTTTCAAGAGTTTAGATACTGGCTTGCTGCAGTGATTAGGGGAGGTTGGGGTAAGTTGAATTTGACCGTGGGGTTCGTTGAAACAACATTGCAACTTCGCGACAAATATGGAACGTGTGGTCGTGTCCTGTCTCTACGGGACAGTTCACACAAAGTAAAAGATGACAACTTGATGTCACCAATTGAATCATCTGCAAGCGAGCCATAAGGAAAGTCACCCAACGTCACTTTGGAAATGTGAACCGCTAATCAAATACCGTATTTAAGTTTCTTATGTAGCACGCCCCCGTAATCTGCTGTCGTTGGACCAAGACCCCCTCATGCATTACTCCTCCGCAACCTGATTTTGACTGATAGCTGTTAATGACCTTTAACCTGGTGGTGTGTTCTAAAGAACATATGGTTTTATCTTCATGGGATTCCAGGCTGGAAAGCGCCGGAGACAAGGTTTCTTGCGTCCAATCTTTTCCAAATTTTTAAATACATGTTTGTCTTGCGAGCCAATTGTTTTTTCAAATTATTTTTTCACAATGGCGTTCGTAACGTGTTTTGTCACGAAATCCAACCGGATTTTTCACCATTACTGTTATCGAAATACCACAAAACGTATGCAAAGCTACCATGGAAGTATCGCCAAAATTTCGTTGCATCTCGCAGTGGTTTTGATGTCTTGTTACAATGTGCGCTTTCCCCGCTGATAAGTCAGTTTGATTAATCTTTAAACCTGACCCGCCGGCGGCTTCAACTGGAATTTTACTCACACACATACACATGCACACCACTCGCTGACTGCATGCCAACCTTGTTTACGATGTTCTAATACGTCACTTCCTGATAGTTCTTGATGGACTGACCTTCACGTGCGGTCCACGCTTGACTGACAGTGTTTCAACTTACGTATTGCCGAAGTAGCGAAGCGAGTAACTGTCAAGGTCGAATGGCAGTGTTGGTTTCTGTGTACACAGGTTTGCAGAGGGTGCATGAATCATACGAGGAACATGTCTGAAAAGTAGGGCAAAAAAATGCTTTGCTTGCACGGGGGGGGGAGTGTTAGCTGCTGGGCGTGGCTACGAAACATTTCTCTCCCAAGACCTGTTGTCACGGCAACAGTCATTGAAGTCTGAAAGCACCGGCGCACATCCGGGTCATTGCCGGTGGCGTTCCGTGTACTCTCAATCTTTTATTTGCTTTCCAAAGATCAACGTGTGGATGGAGCTTGGTCATGGCGGTTGCTTCCTTCTCGCGATTGGATCTGACACTGATTTGTTGGCGAAGTGGTGCCTTGCANGCTTTTTCCGCCCCATGTACGAACCTAGCAACAGCTGCTGTTNCACAGTAGCGATGCTAGGAAACTCGCAGATCTGTATCTGTTGTCTTTTACGTCGAATGTAAGAAATGAAAGATAAAGTTAGCAGTGTATTGGCAAAGTAAAAATTATCCTATAACAACGGGTCACGCGTACTGATCAACCATTTAACTTCAGTTTAAAAATCGGCGTTCAGTGCACTGTAGTTTGGGAGGGAACCAAAAAGCAAAGTGGATGTTTAAAGAGATGATTGTAATAGTCGGAACTTTGAGGCCAGGTGTTGGTCTTGTCAAAAATGTATGAGTAAATTGAAAACATGTTTTTTTGCTAAATTTTGTCTTGACATATCTGATTGATCACCATTTACGGCGTTTTTAATATTTTGCCTTGTCATATCTGATCACCATCAAGGGGTTGCCGGGCAGTTCGGAGTCGAAAAACGAGTCTTATTCGCTGCGGTTGGGTTTTGCCAGTTTGCGTCGTAAGCCAGTTTGCGTCATACGCCAAGGCTACACCTGGGGTCACCAACGTGGTGTCCGCGAGAACCAGGTCGCACGCAAGGACCATGTCAGTCACCCGCGGGACTGTTCGAAGAATAACACTAACATGATCAATGTCTTCACATTAACGAATATCAATACTAAAGTAATTGAAAGTAAATTAAGCAAAAATTTTATTTCAGAAGTGTGTATCAAACCAGTAGCCCTTCGCATTAATCGGCAGACAAGAAGTAGATCGCAGTTTCAGAAAGTTTGTTGACCCCTGCTCTACACGATCAAGCGATAAACTGCAATAACAGTTGGAATGCGAAATTCAACCTTTCGCTTTAAATCTATCACGACATTTCGTGTACGTCGGGAATGAATCGACTTGGATATGCCCGATATTTCATGATTCGAAAATTAACCTGCAAATGTGAGTCAGGCAAATAAATGAATGCAGTTAAAAATGTTAGCTGTGTCTGTTGCTATATTTTTCATGTATTGTGCTCCTTCTGATTGCATACCGTCGAAAACTAATTGCCCGGAAATATTGGCTGCTTACGTTTTGCCAGCATGCCACCATTGCTGGCCACAACGCGATAACGCAACGCGTGACATTATTCATCAGTTGCAATCCGGTCGCACAACGTGCTTCAGGCGGCCAGGGCACGAAATACGCAATCTCACGTTGGTACCAGTTTTCGATACATTACAATGTAAGCAATGAAATATTTGTTAATTGCAACTGCAGTAGCAGACATGCCACATGCAGATCATTGTGACGAAACAGTAGAGCGAAAAAGAAAACAGCCCAACAGCAATTTCTTTTTTCTTCTGGCCTCAATAAAAAAATGTTACTCTCTTGTGCTTGTTCTTCCTGCAAGAAACGTTTCTGCTGCTGTTTGACGATTTCATTTTCTAATCGTTTGCCGCTGCTCCCCGCACGTGGTTAAAGGTCTGTGTGGAACGTTTCTCTTTTCTACTTCATTCATAAGCTTTTTGCCGAGATGTGGGAGGAATGTATTTTTTTCCTGCTGTGGATATGAAATTTCAAACTGAACCTCATCAAAATTGAGCGTTTGAATGCAATTTTCTTTCATTTTCTTTTCACTTTTAATTGTTACTAGACAAAAACGTGATTTCAGTTGCTGATCATACCTTCTGCAGAAAATGCGTTGAACAAATTGTGCCAATTAATTTTTCCGGGCTAACGTACGCCACATGTGTTGGTCTTGGGTTGACAATCAGGTGGTGAAAACACATGTATTTTTTAAAATTTACTTTGTCAAATCGATGTTTTTACTTTTCTGGAATACATTTCTTACCAACCAGGTTCTTTATTCCCAAGGGAAACTAGTTTAATGAAGGCAAAATTTCTTACTGTCGAAAAATGCGGTATGTTTTGTCTGTTGTTTTTTCATGAACTTTCAACGCGCAAACAAAAGCAGGATGAAATAAAACATTGCATACAAATATTTGCGATTCGCTCACGAAATCTATCGGCAAGTTTCTAACAGGAAGTCGAGTTCACGCAACACTACACAACGTCAGTCATTAAATCTTAATCAACCATTGTATAGAAAAAGAAGTATTTGCTTTGTTGTTGCTTTTGAGTAAGAAAAAACACGAATTAGAGCAGTCTTTTTTGACAAAACAGCTTTCTGTAGCCGGAAGGTCTGATTTTATCACCAGGTGGTGTTCGTGTCAGCATCGGCCTCAAGTGCCCGCAGTCATAGATTTGAAGAACATCATGAACAGCAAAAAAATCGTCACTCTGTTATTTTTCAACGCTCCGGCGCGTACGTTCACGCGTCATTTAACACGTCGCACAACACAGTCAAACGACTCGGCGTGCGCTCGACCGTGACGCGACCACGCATGACTTCCTCTCTGTGAAGGAGACGGCGCTGGCAGTAACCAAACACTGCTCGCTCGAATCTTCGGCCTGGCGCGTTGTTGTTGTGCGTCTAACTAACATGACGTGCTGTTCGTACGCGACTGCGCACAACCGACCTGTGCCAGGAAATTGGCTTGCTGCGCGCGCAAGAATCAGCTGAAAAGACGAACAGTTGTTGCTGCTGTGGTTGTACCATCGTCGTGGCCACATGGCTGATGATGACGGTCTGCCAGGCAAGAGCTTCAGCAATGATTAATGAATCATGTGTCTTACTGCGAGACCGTTTCGCTGGTCTGTCGTCGTCTGCATGTCGTGTTAGCGAGGTACCAGCAAGACAGCAGCCGCTTTAATTTCGTCAGGAAATGTCGAAGTCTCTCTCGGTCTTGTTTAGCACAGAAAGTGTACGAGAGACTTGAGAGCGCGCAGTTTGTATGGTGACTGCTTGTGTGCAGTCATTCAAGGCGTGCCAAAGTTCCACATACACGGCATCGTTCATCTGATGCTGCTGGAAGGAGTCCGAGTTTGCCGAAGCAAACTGGATTGTTTGCTTCAAGACAGTGTCACAGTTGCATGTTTAGTGAAGGGTTGAACAAAGAGGAAAAGCAAGACATGCAATTTATTAGGATTAAGCGCAAGGCACTGGTTGAAGCGCCCTCGTAACACCAGGAAAGGTTTTAGTGAAGTAACTGGTTTTACAGGGCTATGAAGTGGCCTCCACAGTCCACAAGATAAACTGGCCAGTAATTTAGTTAAATGTTAAAAGGCATGAAGTCATTGACTCTGGGCTAATGGCGAAAACACTACTTCAAGCACGAAACTGGCTTTGCAGTCTTTAAGTGGACTTGCACAATCAGAGAAAAGTTTTGCATAACTTTTCTTTATCAAAAGTAAAATTGCTTTTGAGTGAATTCGTCGCGTCCAACATTTAATTTACATAATGCGTACGGGAAGGGAGACAGTCTGTTGGTGCCTCACCGCAGAAATCGGGATCATGACGTGACTTGGGCAAAAAGCAGTCGTGCCTCATTGTGACATGGTCGTCATCTGTCTCGTGTTTCAGCTGTTGTCGTGTACGTGGTGACGGTTTGGTGTAGGCTCCTTAAAAATAAATGACCAAGCAGTCGGGTACGACCTCTCGAATACAAGTTAAGACTGAAACGACAGCAGTGTGTAATGCTGGGAAAACCCCGGGAACAACATACCGCGGATTTGCAAAGTTGCTTCCGACGGGATACCGTTTTCAGTTGCAACGAGCCGGGTGTTTCGTCCTCCCGACAGTCCGTGTCGCGGGACTCATGTTGGCAAAAGTTCCCCGCACTCCGGTCCTGTTCGTTTCACGGTCTCTCAGAAACGTGGACGCTGCGTGCGTCTTGCACGCAGACGACTGTTAGCAAATATCGTGACGGCGCGTGCTTTCAACAATGGCCAGTTCCAGTACACAGGCGTAGCTGGGGGGGCAGAGGGCTATGGCCCCCACCAAATTTTTAGCATGTCAAGTCATTTTGTGCTTTGCGAAGCGGCATCCCGAATAAAAATACTGTTCTAACCTAAACTCAAACATTTTACCCCCCAAATTTGGGGCTGGCTACGCCACTGTTGCAGTGACGTTCTCAGTTATGCTTCAAACAGCTGTTGGCACTGATTTGCAGTCGTTCTTGGTCGGGAAAGCCCGTGGCGATTGTAGCAGAAGGCATCGTCAGTTCGTTACTTGGCATGACATGACCAGGTCGAATGTGTTGCAAACGTTGACCAAATAAGAGATGACACGCAAACAGTGGGTACTTCCGACTGTCAACTTAGAGTTGATAGGTTTGACGATGCGTAGTGTTACTTGAAATCGCTTTCCTATTCAAAATTCGCGATTGATTCCTTGCTTGTGTCATCTGTGGAGTGAAGCTACTTGAATACAGATATGCGCAAGTTTGAATAATTGCAAAAACATGAAAGCAGAGCCCAGTCGGCTGATTCCTCGAAAGCCTAAAAAAAAGGTAGAGCTTTTATTTGTAAGCACTGGTGTCGTTATGCGTGATCGCCCGCGTACGGGCAGCGATGGATTGCGAACTATTCTAAAGACTGAGTCACTGACACAGTCATTTTCTGCGTTGCGCTGTGCGTTTGAACAAACCGACCGGCGACCCATCCCCGCTGCCAGGCGCTTCACCTCGCTCATTTACTCTGGTCCTTGAACGGTCGAACTTTGTTGTGTGTTTTGCTGCACTTGTTGTACGAGCTTCTCTCAAGTCTGTCTTAAATAAGCAACCTCCGTATCATCCTAAACAAAACCCTGCTACCTTGAACGAAAAGCGTTTCGAAAGGTATTTGCTCGACACTCTCAGTGCTTATGCTGACATGAATCAGACCATGCAATCTGCTGAGTCAGAAACGATTGCGATGATGACTTTCAAGTGACCTGCACGTCACAGCTGGTGACGGTTGCATTGCATGACGAAGCAGTTGACAAAACAGATGTCAAAAAGAGCACATAGATTTTTAATGTTGCCAGTGAGTAGACCGTGGTTTTGAATAGCTTGACGAGAAACTGAAATCTGAGCCCTTCGCAAACGGGCGATGAAGCAAGGAATTGCAACAGTCCTCTTCGCGCTATGATCGATGACAATAAGTGTTTTCAACGCATCATCAATAGAAAATCTCTGTTGTCTTATGTTGTTGGGATTAAACCAGCATGACCTTATGATATCTGTGACGGCACAGCTGGTCAGGCGCTAGTCTAAACGTCCAACAAACATGTTCCTATACCAGGAGTTCCCAACCTTTTCACGATCTCGTACCACTTAGGTACCCAGTGTTGTCAACGCGTACCACTTCTTCCAGAACAACTAATTTGATCGAATCTTAGTTTCTTCAGAAGAGTAATATAGATTGAAATAACAAGAAAAGACCACAACTAAATTTCATGAGATTTTTGTTTTCGTTTGCTTTTCGCCAATTGGTCGATGCGTGGCGCAAATTTGCAAACAGCGCATCGAAAGTCGTACTGTTGCGATACAATAGGAAAGAAGGCTACAGGAAATTTTATTTACTTAGAAACAAAGCCCAATACGTAAACTAGAAAGCTGTGAATCCAGGTTTTTGTGAAAAATTGGAAGTTACTCGCGTACTACCTGGAAGACTTTCGTGTACCTAGTGGGTTGGGAATCCCTGTCCTATACGTATCGGTAGCTGAGGTAGAACTTCCCATTTCAACCACCACGATATCGAAAGCTTGAATGCACTGGGGAGTGAAGGGAGGAAGCATCTCAGCGCTTCACAATTAAATATAAGCAGAATCCCAACGACGCGTGCTATTTAAGCATGGCTCAGGTTTTGAAGGAACTAGTTGAGAAATTTTCAAAAGAAAAACAAAAGCATCAGCAGCATAGGCACGATGAAAAAAGTTTGAAGTTTTTCGACTCTTCGTAAGTTTATTTTTATAAAGTCAGTAAAGCTTGTGGCCTGTCACAGAATCCCGGTGGCACGGATAGGGAAGATGTTCCAATGTGGAAACGAGCACTTGTGTGCAACCTGCTGTTTGTTCTCTTTATAAATAAAATAAATCCCATTCTCTTTGTAGGAATATCTATTAGAAGAAATCTTTCCTCAGCAATGTATCAAACAGTGTTTTTTGCCGAGTATATATTTCACCAACTGAGCACTGCGCAGGGATCTTCAACTGTTTTTCAGATGAAGTAATAAAAATCTGTTGTCTTCAGAGCAATTGATTTCAAGCTAAAGTGCTTGCCGAGCCGTTGGAGAAAAATCAGTCATTTTGTAGCTTCGAAATCTGTTGTGAGATCTTAAGTGTAAGGGCAACTGCACTGTCATGGTTAAAAGCCTTAGGTTGAAGAAAATTCTTCATTGGAACAACATGTCTATCTTTTGAGAATTGAAATCTCCAAGTTTGCTGTTGATGCTTCGAGAAATTTATCTGCACCGCTCTGCTTTTAAAACTTCGCGATGATTCCGACTGCACAGTGCACGTATCCATATTCCAGCAACAAGACACCACAATAGCGACGCAGCTGAATCTGGTCGCTACGTGTTTTGCTGGGAAATCGATTTCCTGTCATGTACACATCGTCAGTCCTGAAAATTGCAAGGAAAAGCTGACGGGTGAAACGATGAAGAACCAAAGCAAGATTTAGAGAAAGCACGCGAACCGTAGCTTCAAACGCACGCTATGAGCATAATGCTGTTATCACCGAAAGCAAAACTAACGACAGCCATGGCTCGGCAAGCTTCAAGCAACACGGGGATGAATCAAATAAACAATGTTCGGCCCTTGTGGTTTGTCCAGCTAAGAACTGCTCATCACCGCTACTGGGCTGTAAATCACGTAGCCTGTTTCGTCGTTTAGGCGTTTTTCTTGCACAACCCTTCCTTTTGTGAATATTTCACGGTTTCTTTCCAACTTCTATCAGTGGGGCTCACTCAGGCATCGCTCCATGTTTATGAGGCGTGCGGCCAAATTTGGTTGCCTCGTGACAAACACCTGATTAGCATCTGTACCTCCTGTAAAATCCAATGTTGTGACACGACGATCATAAAAATACTGCGCTGCGCTAGTGGAACTCCTGTCGAGAGCGTCATACGCTGAGACGCTTACATGGTCACATAAATATCTTGATTGATCGCTTGGAGATGATTTTAACAATACTCTTAAAAGTTTTTCTCGCACAATACTGGTTGCGAGGAACGAGTAAACAAGCAAGCGCATTAATTGAATCGAGCAGAACAGACTGTGTTTCATGTCTTTTAGCGCTTGAAATCTCTGTGCCCTGGAAAACTGTTGTGGGTGTTCTGTTGCATGTCCACAAAAGAGTAGTTAATACCTTATTTCCTGTCCACTGCATTGTTTATCCCGAAGAGTTATGACTGAGACACAAATGATCTGTTCAAATGTTGATCTTGTTAAGGCCAGTGTTATACACAAGCAGCACTCGGTGGCTTCGCCGCGGAGAAGAGCGGCTGTGAAATGTTGAACTGGGCTGAGTGTTTGCATAGTGTAGCAACCCCTGCTCTTATCTTTAAAGCAGCGATGTTGGTCAACGAGATATAAGTTTGTTGTCATCTCCCATGGTATGTCATCCAGGCTCTGACATGATACGCCGCGTCAAGTCAATCTGTGACACGTCAATTCTGGTTCACCTGTATCTGGTAACTCCCGACTTCATCCTTACTTGAAGTGTATTTCAATTTCACTTTTAAACTAACACGATCAGAACGTTAGCATATCGCGCTTTCTCCAAAGGATTTATAGCAATTTTGAACCAGGTAGTTGCTCTGCCTCGCAAACGCGTTAGAAATCAAGTCATGTGTTCGTTGTTAATCGATCCAGTACTTCCTTTCGATGTTGATGGCGCACGACGTGTCCCTGCAGACAAAGAAAACCAAAACTGATCAAGGTTTGTGATACGAACCCACCCCGCATAGGTACTGTGCGCTCTTCGGGGTGGAAATGGTGAGATCTTCACCAAATAACGCCTGACGTTTTCAACAGTTGAACAGGCGAATGGGAATAAGATTTTTCGAGCACCATTAAAAATCCATAGCGCGAAATGTTCTAGATAATCGCTCAACCGCTTCAACTGAGGTTTAAGGGAATGTTTATATACAACAATTGCAAAGGTCGGTTCGCTCCATTCTGGATTTACGCAGATTTTTGATTTTTATGATACGTCGTGTCTCATCCACCAATCTTCTATCGTATTTTTTGACGTGTTTCTTCCGATTTTAACACAACTCTTGTTTTTTGCTTTATTTTAACTCAACGATTTTAGTTTGCCTGAGCTTACACACATATTTACCATTCGGTGGAGGTCTACTTCACATTTTCGAAGCGCGCGTTTCCTCGATTCAAGGAACTTTCAATCCCTCTACAGCCAGTTCTATGTAACGACTTGTTCCTTCCTCGGAAAGGTTGGACCTGTTAAATATTTTCAAAATTACGGTCTCTGCTGCTGGGATCGGCCTCCGATGTTTGCAGGTAAGCCCCGGAGATGGCGATGCGCCATCTGTCTGTTTGTTCACCACACATCGCATGGAACCCGCGCACATCTTCCCAGACTGCGATGTTGTTGTCCAACCGCGGCGTAATTTCTTGTCCTCGTAAACTTATGTGCGTTATCAAAATACTGGGTTGTTTAAACTCAGAAAACCCGACTTGGGAACGTCTGCCGGTTAAAAGCGAATGTTTTGATTGCTTTTGGCTGCTGGGAAATTATTGCAAATAAAGTCGCTCTTTTCCTCCCTCTCAGAAACGTTTCAAGTTGACCGTTTTCGCTTCCTTGGAAAGCGTGGGTGGATTGTTTGTTCCATCGCCAAATATCAACCGTATAATTGCTTCAAACGAGTTAGTTACCGTCAGTCATGTGCGGTTGCCGAGCTGATCACGCAGTCACGCATCGCTTGCTTCGTATTCCGCCCACGGTCAAAGCTACTGGTGTTCAATCATCCGTGCAACGCTTGGCTGCTTTTCAACGAAGGTAAATCTCAGGGGACGTCACGCCTCGCTGCTTTTCAAGCCACTGCCGTAGCTGTGGATGTCAGGGCTGCTTGCGGCGAGTCGTTGTACCTCTGGCCTGTGGTAATGGTAATGGTAATGGTTAATTGTTTCATATGACTCAGCCAACAAGCAGAAGCACCATAAAAGCCATCGCATGAAGTAAACCAACCATTAGCAAACATTAGAGCAAATGAAAACACAATGGCACAATAGTTGATCAGTGTAAACAAAGAGGGGAGCTGTGTCATCTAGGATTGGCGAAAGACCGTGGCGGTCATCTGGTCAACCAACCACGTTTATCACTTTTTGACAAGTGTTGAGAAACAACAGTTGGTGATCGAATAGGCATAATGAGAAGAAAAACAAAAAACGAATGAACCCAGAACA
>JGI24158J21664_10011763_pt1 | contig 11623 bp, 11 predicted proteins | sample Ectturendosymbi3_FD_21664 | JGI IMG/M metagenome (IMG submission 21664)
ATGACAACTTTTGCTAACCAGTGGTTCTTAAACTTTTTTGACTCATTCACCCTTTAAACTTTTTTGACTCATTCACCCTTTAACAACATCAAAAAAATTTTACCCCCAACAATGCTCAGCGTCAACAAGGAATGATTTTTCTGGAAAGGGTCCGGGGGCAGGTTCTCCTGGAAAAACGTTGTAAACTTTCACTCAAATATATAAATTTTTGTGCTTAGTTGAAGCAATTTTAGGGTAATGCTCGTACGAAACTTATCAGTCTCTGATATGAATCTTTAAGAAAATGCAATTTCAAGCAAACATGATTCGTCTAAAGACGTGGTTCACTGAGGTTGTTGAAATTCTAAAAACAGTTTCGTGCGAACCGCCATATCACTGAGTCAAGGTGCAACACGTTTGGAAGAAGGAATTTTTCGTTCACTGAAAAATGACAAACATTTGCACTCGGCCATTCACCTAGAGCGGCTTTTGTGCTGGTTTTCTACACAATATCTGAGATTCTAGGAACAGTGTTTGAAAGAGATTCTCTCCTGTCATTCTTGAGAACTAATCGAGATCGATGTTTTGTTTTATGGTCATCAATGACGAGAACCCTGGTCTCATACAGATAACTAGTTGGGAAGTGTATCTTCAAATGCGTGCTTCGACACAATAGGGAACTCTTCGCCCAACCCACATCGAAATTTGGAAAAGTCACAGTTGCAAGCTATGAATTTGGAATGAAGCATTGTTTAACACTGAAGATCAACCAATTCATCTTTGCAAAGCACTTTGAAAAGACAAGGCCGTGCCCAGATAAAATTTACACGTTCCTTTGCGTGTTTCAAAACTATTTTCAAGTATTCCAGAAGATCTTTATTCACCAGTGGATGTCGATGAAGAACGCAAGGGGCAGAAACGATGTTCCGCGTCCGGTTGTTTACCAGAGTTGTAAAATCTGATTTAATGGGGCTTAGAAGGGTCTGTGCATAGCGAGCCAGCATGATTCTACGAGCTTATTTTGTTGAAAGGAATTATTCATTGTTTCCTGATAATCAGTCACTTTGTTAGTCGTCTCTGGATATTCGCACATCAAGAACTCAATCTTTCAACTGCATGTACTGTATACATATCGACAGCAAACCAAAAATTACGTGCAGTTCGACACGTCAATTGACTCATCTAGCTGAAGGGCGACTCTTGCCTTATTACTTCAAATTTAATCTTCTACGTGATCTAAAATATCATAAAACATAATCTTAAACGACAACGTAGTGTATGGTTTAATAAATTAATTCTCAAGTTCTTTTTTGTTCTCTTTTCAATCATATTCATAGTGTGCGGTTTGATGAGTCACTCCCCATTTGTATGCGGTTTCTTTTGCTATTGCAAGATCAACGCGATAGGATGCTTCCAATCCTAAAGTGTCTTCAGAAACAAACTGCAATATACGAAATTGAGCGCAATTGGTCTGCAAAGACATGTGGTTGTCATGTACGTAAGTGGGAGATGGAGTGAAGTGAACTTAGAAAATTTAACGGCTTCATCGAACCATTACCAGGCACTTTGGAGCAAAAGACACATTGAGGTTTTTGAACATCATCTACTATGATGAAATCGATCCGAAGTCCACGTATGGTTCTAGATAAGTTAACTTCTTCGACATGACAACTGAGAATGTTGAAACCTGCATTTGTTAACTCATGCGTAACTCATTCAGTAAAAAGACTTCCACTGTGCTGGCTTTCCACTGTCCTGTCTACAGCATGCTGAGACAAGACGCATGCTGTGACAAGACGCATGCTGTGAAAAGAGAAAAAGGAGCTTCAGTATACCATATACTCTGAAAAGAAACATTAAAGTGGCGCTACAGTCTGAACATTGTGAGAAACGTGAAATGTATTGCACAATAGAGGGTTTTGCAATTTCGACAGAGTTACAATCTCCCTTTACGTACAAAGTCCAAATGAAGTCGTGAAGAGGAAAAGTGTTGCCTGCATGAGGCCCAAATGATCTGGTAACCTACATGTGTAAAGATGAACTAAACAGAGAAAACTTATCACCAAGTATAACTCTTGAGTCATAATCCAAGGTGCAACATCTCCAGTTTGTGTTATAGATCCGTAAACCTACTACGTAACAATGCTCAGCAGTGACCCTTGACCTGGAGCCTCTCACCAATCTACGAAAAAAACAATGCTAGATGTACTTTTGCGTTTTGTCCTTTATAAAGCTTTATAATTCAGCGTGTTGCATTTTGTGAATATTTATAATAATTTATGTTTTGCTATAATTTATGATTCAGTAAATTTACCCCCTAGAAGGACGAAATTTACCCCAGGTTAAGAAACACTGTGCTCAACCGTTCAATATTACCGTCCAAAATTTGGGGGAGCAACCTCCCCCTCCACCACCTTGTCTACGCCGCTGCGCAGTGCATTGCTGTTCGCATCGTGCTGGCGTAGCCACAATCTTCATTCAAATTTGTCTAGAATAGACTGTTAATTTCGCCGCCATAGACTATATCAACAATGTTTCGGTTATTGGTACATAATATTTACATCTTTATAGGGAGTAAATTTCATTGGAAAATCGCTGCAAAAATGAATATTTAAAGAAAGTTTTTCTGATGGCATTATTACTTGCAGCCATTCTAGGCGTAGCTTATTAAACGCAGAGGTTGCTGCGCAACATGCAAAATATAAGTTGACTTTCATTGGTGGACACAGCGTGTGACGCAAGAATATTCACTTCTCACCAGGTTGGCACAAACCTTTTTTATGTCTGATATTATTAGAACAATTTATGCATCTATGACACATAGTTCTGTCTCCAGAATTGTATATATGTACCATGAGTCTGAAGCAAAATAAATCTTCTTGTATCTGCTGTGATAACACCAGCCAAAAGTCCTAATAAAAGCACTTTGTTAGGAAAATTTATAGCTAAAAGTGTTGTGATAAAACTGACCCAGTTTCTGAGAAAGATTAAACGGTATCGCGTGTAGCTTATGATTCTTATTGTGAAAGAACCAGTATGTTTGTGTTGTTAGAAAAAGTAGCCCTTCGTAGTTCCAAAAACTTCGTGACATCTTGTCAAAGCTATTACCCACTCTTCACTTCACCCTTAACATCTTCAATTGTTTCAGTTTTGCAAAGGAAACACTTACTCCTCCATCGAAAGCAACGAGCTTCAATCTTGCTGCCCGTCACGTGACTCCGACAATTCTGACGTTGAAGCGCCTGCTAGCGGCAAACTTCCTAATAGATATACCAGGTGAAGACTACAATATCATGTGTGTATGCTAAGACGCTTAAGAACAGTAGTACTAGGAGAGAATGATAATAACATATGAGAATGGTACACGCCAGGTGTTAACGTGATATCGATCAAGAAGATTATTTCAGTTTTTTTTTTAGCCACTTTGCAGTGAAGCAGTAACATCGTTATCGTTTCACAAGGCCATTACTAAAAGCTGACTACAGGCATTCACCTCAGTCTTAAACTGATTTGTTGATAGGATGCTTGTAATTCAATGGCAGAATTTGCTCACTCCCTAAAAAAGAGTGAAACCATTTGACAATTAAGCTGCTCGGTGAAAAAAGACGAAAGATGAATAACACTTTATCTTATATTTTCTTATAAAGCAAAAAATCAGATGAAACTTCCCCATTTCTATCAGAAACGGAGACAACTTATGCTTGACGTCAAAGCAAGTTTTACTCTTTCGACGACTCCACGAATGCGCTCATCGAGAAGACCAGGTTGCTCAGTTGACTCTCTTCATAATGCAGCTGAAATATTTGTGAGGTCTCAATAAACAGTAACTTACCGCCGTGGCTGTAGGTTTGCAGGGGAGGAATTTCGGAATTGACCCTTCTTCACAAGCGGAATCTTTTAGTTGCTATTTTCATGAAGTTGTTGTATTGTCCGAACCTGTGTTCCAAAAACCTTTGACATTCTACGCGTCTCTATTCCTTCTTCAGCCTAACAAGTTTCTGTACTAACTATCCGTATTGTGACCTCTCCACTTCAATTCGCACTATTGTATTTGAAACCGCCTGCTACATTGACTTGTGGTTGCGGTAAACTTGAATTTCCTTTTTCTGGTCCAATAAACCGTGTTTTGTAAGAACATCAAGAAAAGAAAACGATGTAGTCAACCTGACACCAAAGCTTTTGAATTTTGTCAGTTTATTGTTCCACTGCATAGTTGTACTTTATATCGAGGGGCACTTTGTTACTTTTTTCTAACCACGGACCGGATTCAAGTTCATGACTTTCATCATCACAAGCTTGAGTAGATAAAGACTGAGAAGTCATCAGGTGTGATATTGATATAAAACCGCTGTTTGGTTACAATGATCAACAGAAGTCTATGAGTTCGCAGCGCAGACGTTGCTGATAATAATCAATTATAAGTGATGCCAGAGGGTGTGGCGGAAATGAAGTCACTTTAAGCGTCATGAAGCGTCCGGATGTAACAAACATTTTTCTTTTCAACTTTATGAGATTGTTGGAAGTGTTTCATCCTCGCGTTCTCGTCCAATTCCACTACAGTTGTTCATTTCAGGCACGCTATACCATGGGTCAACGTTCTAGGTTGTTTTGTGATTCTGCATTTCTAACTTTGTCTGCCGTCGGCTTAAAAATATACAGTATGCTATCAAATATATCATTGACGAGAGTGAGTTGCATTGTGACTGACTGACAGCATTTGCGGATGTGTCATTTGAGTGTGAGATAATTCAAGGACTAGTCCTGAAAAATCAGCAGCGCCAACTTTGTGCACCATACATCTGCAAGCACCTTTGCAGTAGATAGCATTTATGGCGTTCAATGCAGTTAATTCGCCGATGCTTGCAATTATTCATGCCTTGTTTTGCCGATGATCATTTTGTTCATACCGTAATTGTCGTTGCGACTTTTAACATGTTTTCCTTGAATACTAAACGTGTATGTGTCAATGAATATAAAGCTGTGAATTCTGTGTCTTTTGTTGGTCAGGTCTACTTTTCGGCAAAAACGTTCAAAGCACCAGGTAACAGCAATGTTGTGGTCTGGTGGGCGCGAAGGAAAGTCGTCCTCCCAAGCCTTTTAAACGATAACGGCGTTGCTTACTTCTTCATGTGGCAGCAAAATATCAGCGCCTTTATTGTCGTTTTTCTGAATTTATCAACAGGAAAGAAATCCCAAGTAGGTTGACTGTAACAATTCACATTTTAATTTTGGTAGAACGTTATCTCTCTTATGTCTTTGACCTTAAGCCCCTGAATCATGTCGTTCCTTTCTATGGCTTCTGCGGAGGTTGCAGATCAGTGAGAGCCAAACATTTTCATGTACTTGCTCTCACAAATTCACCAGAGAAACATTTCTGTCCTAACCAACCACTGACAAGCCACGATATTGTCCTTTTACAATTCCGTGTTTAAACAAGTTCATACCTGTTTTTTCACTTCATTCTTGAATCAAATTAACAAATTGATGCGAATCAATGCTCAATAATGAGTTCTTGTCCGTTTTGTGATATCTAAAATCCAAAATCATGTAGATGAATCATCTGCACCACAAGCCCAGAGTGGCCAAAGAAGAGCGAAATGCTGGTGCGAACAAATTTTCGAAGTTGTCTTCTACGGACTTGCGTTATATAATGCCTTGAAAGCCTCTAACAGCTTCACTGGCTTTATGCAAATGGGAGGCATTAAAAAGGTGAAGCTCATATTAACAACTTTTTAGTTATGAACGGTCTCTCGCTCTCTTCAATGATTTAATCTTTGATTTACCCCATGCAGGATTTTCAGGAAGGTGGAGTTGAACCCATAGGCGTAGCCAGGGGGAAGGGGGCCGTGGCCCACCCAAATTTTTAGCATATCCTATATGGACATTTTGTGCTTTGAGAGGCGGTATTCCAAACAAAATAGTGTAACTTGCCTAAAATCAAGCATTTTGTCCCCCAAAAAAATTTTGGGCTGGCTACGTTTGTTGGGTTTTCAGGGGACTTGCCGTGGAACGGTGAAATTCTTTAGACAGGCTTTTTGTAAACAGACAATATTTTAAACAACATTTGGTATTTATAGTTCCTCAGAAAAATGTTATTAGAGGCAACACACGAAACTAGCTGATCATTCAATTAAATTATGCTAAAGCGGGAGATATGACCAAAAATAAACCCAAAAATTTGCTTAGTCACCCAGTGGATATTGTGATTTCTTTCAAGAATAAAATTTTCCCGTCAATATTTTGGATTGCAATTTGGTGGGATGTTGTAAAACACCTAAATACACCTTTTCTGCAAGTTTAGTGAGGTTCGTGGGTGCTCGCTTGCAGAAAAGTGGCTTAGGCATGAAAACACCCCGGAAACCCGTGGTTTTTACACTCTTGGACTCCCCACCAAAAACGTTCCAACTTTTTTTATTATCATTGCAAAGATAAGGTCCTTACTGACACTTTTGTGTAGAAAGTTTGTTTCCGACCTGTTTGGTTTGAGGTGTATGGTTGTTTGAATGGACGCAACTGGTTTTCCAAGCCTACGCGAAAAACGTTCTTTCCCCTAAAATAACGTCAAAATGACGTCACAGGTAGGCGCGACCTACATCAAAATGTACGGTACAGTCTTCCGGATCAAATGATACCTTCACTGACTCTCTAGCTCAATCCGTTCATAAGTTATGGTCGCTCAAAGGTTTTCCGGCCATTACAGTGGGCGGCGCGGGCGTTAAAAGGACCGAATTTTTTTTATTTGCCTAAAAAATTTCTGGGTGTTTCTTTTTGGTACAAACTGCATCAATATGGCACTGGTACAATGCTTTTGGAAAAAATGTGTTACTCCCAACTTTTTGAAACGTTACAAATTTGTTACAATGTTCCACGAAGGTGCTAATTTTTGGACGTCTCTGTGCTTTCAATCAGCCCTGGAAGCCAAGCTTGAAAGTTGGGGGACTGAAAAGACATTTTCAACGCGAAAAAGAGTTGGTTTCATTGCATTTTTGAAAACAAATCTTAACCAAAAAATTTATGGGGGCTACAAAAGATTTGGGGGACTATTGCTCCTGAACACACTCCAGGATCACGGACCTGCCTGAAATAAAGACAATAATAAAGGGGGCCCTTCCACACAATGTCCCCCAAAGTTACGGACCTGCTTTGAATGAAAACATAGTTTATGCGTCATGTGTTGTGCGAAAAAGTGCTGTACTGAACTCAAAAAGCTTAAAGCAGTTAGACTGTACAACCACCTTATTTATTTGCAGTTTTATATCATTACTTGTGAACTCGAAAACCGCAGCAAGTCATCCAAAGTATCAATAGACTCGGATTTTAGCCTAGTTTCCACAAAAAAGTTGAGCGAAATACTACCATCTAGCGGTTTGAGCCTAGGACCAGATGAAGTGGGCCAAAAAGACCAAAACTGCTCCACGTATGACGTCACTCACAAAAATTCCAAAACCCAAAATCAAAACAATTTTTTTCATTGCGGATTCGAAGACTTGTCAAGTCTTATGAGAGAGTTTGAACAGCTCTCTAGCGCAATCGGCGGAGAGGCTATGGTCTTGCCAAGATACGTGGAAACCAGAGATCAGAGATGAGCATTGGTCTAGATGAGCATTGGTCTGGACTTGGATTGGACTGGATCCGGACTATGACAAATTTTGTTGACTTTGGATTGGATCCGAACTGTCAACTGCTTCATAAATTTAGAATCAGGACCAAATTTGGACTGAGCTAATGGAAAATAATTGCGTAATTTTTGTCATTAAAAAGCTGTAGTGTGTTAATTTTTTGGGCTTTATTTGCACTTGGATTTTCAATTTCTTAAACTTTTTGGACCATGGTTGGATTCGGACCGTGTTTTAAAAATTCAGGACTGGATGTGGTTCGCAAAATATGACAGTCCGCTCGTCTCTGCCAGAGATGAACATTGGGCTGGACTTGGATTGGACTGGATCCGGACTATAACAAATTTTGTGGAATTTGGATTGGACCCGGACTGTAAATCACTTCAAAATTTAGAAACCGGACCGGATTTGGACTGAGTTAATGTAAAAGAAATGCGGCATTTTCGTTGTGAAAAGACTGCATTTTTCAGATCCTTTGGACTTCGACAATACGTTTGAAAAGTTTTTTGGACTGTGGTTGAACTTGGACTGAGTTTTAACAAATCAGGACTGGATCTGGATCGCAAAATATGACAGTCCGCTCACCTCTGGGGGAAACTGCTGTACTAGGCTGAAAACAGCGACAGCTAAGGTGTTAAGAACCATGCACAGATTTGTTACGTTTGGCCCAGGTGTTGAGTTCGCATTGCATCCTCAACATGAAACGTCTTCAGAATCTGGAATACAGTTGATAAGTGACATTACCGACGTAGAAAACAAATCAAGAAAACGGCCCAGAAGATTGTCACTACTTTCCATGAATAGTCGAGACATGGATGAATACTGGGAAACCAAAGTTCTACAAAGAATGGACTTTCATCCAAACGTATAAAGCTAGACCAATGTGAAGACTAAGATATACTCTTCGACTGAACTGTACATTGTAAATTGTTTACCATTGCATGAAGTGTACATATATTTCGTGTATTGTTCGAGAGAGAATAACCACTAACATTCAGAGAATAAATTTGATTGATATCCAAAACGGATACATTGCTATATGAAGAGATAAAGCTATAAAATACAATTGTTCCGTTATAAACAAAGAAGGTGCGCGCTTTGGACCAAGTACCCTGCGCCCTGTAAAAAATGGTTGTATCCGGTTAAGCGTTGCCTTAAAACTTAGCGCTGCCTTAAAATGTGTTGCCAGGTGTATAAAGACTACCTGTTTTGAAAAGGAGAGTAGCAGTCTGGTTCTAGCTGTTGCAGTCATCTTCTAAAAGAAGATCACTACACATTTTGGACAACTCCTCGAGAGCACTGGTTAATTTAACCGGAGCGTCCATGGCACGCCCAAGTTAACAATTAAAAAACTTAGACCCGCCGGTTTCGTTCGACTTCCTGCTCAGTTTTGTTATCAGACAGAAATGTATTCACTCATGGTTTCATTAATATAACGTTCAGCACTGCGACACTTATCTTTGAATATCAACAACAAGAGTTTACTATGACATGGTGTATTAGTATGCACATAGAACTTTATTACAAGTAACAGGGGTTAGCACAAATTTATTTCTTTCCTGGAGGAGAGAGAAGCCCGAATCGTCAGCAGCATCATAGCCGCTAAACCGTAAGTCTCTTTCATACAAGGTAGTCCATTGGTATGCCCACTCGGACTAAGCCAGCTTGGTATGCCCACTGCTGGATATTCGGCCTATTCCAGTTTGGTAAGCCCACTACTGGTTTAGGTGTTAAGCTTGGGATGCCCACTTGCTCAACTGATTCGAGCATGGCAGTTCCGCTCTTTTTATACGCGCAACTCGCGACATCAAGGTCACGTGACAAATCTCGAGCAGTACACAGTGCAATAGCGACACTAGTGGTAAACCACATTTTGCGTTCTAATCGTGAATTCCGATCGGTATTCCACAACAGTATTTTTATCTGTTTTCATTATCAATTCTATTTGCAATTTAAAGTTATTTTTTAGTATAATAGTTTTCTTATGCCATCTCAAGTTACTCTCTCCCAAAGGTGACTCACAATAAATGTGCAAATATATCAAGTAGGTACGCATAACAATGTTTTAAAGAGTTAATGGCTTTTAGTCGTTGTTTGGTTTTCAGCTTCATTTGGCTTGTCGTGAATTCGTCAGTAAGCTTCTAATTTGCTCTCTTCAATTATTTTTCTCCAGTAATCGAAGTCTTCTTTTCGTTGTTATTTCAGCATCACAAGACGTTTCATGTTGAGGAGCCAAGACGAACTCAACAGTCCTTTCCACTCTGTTTGATTGAAGACGTCGGGTGTCTTTGCATATGGGTGGAATGCATGGAGAAAATCGGACGTTCTTCGTTGATAAATCCATTGTTTAGATGGTCTCTTTCCGGAGTGTATTCTTCGAATAGAAACGATAATGTTGTTATTCTTCTTTATGGATGAAAGATGAATCAAATCGGAAATCTTGATCAATTGATTGTCGGGGACCTTATAACGTAAAGTCCTCTGTTGATAGCATGAGGTTATGTGAAGATTCGTTCCTGAATTCCGTAGAGAAATTGATGTTGTCTTTATGAAGAACGTTGTTGATACGCATTGATAAGTGAAATAAGAGAAACTGATTTAAAGACTTTTGCGATTAGCAGGATGCATTTGCAAAAACCTTCTTTTATGAATGAACCTCTTAGCTCATTGGCTTGAAAGATGATATCTTGTGAATAAAAGTTTTTATAAAATTGGTGTCTTGAGTGCAAAAGTAAAGTTTTCTGGAAAGCTTTCAAAATTTACGCTAGATGCAACGACATCTGTAGATTTTTGTTTTGGTTGCATCACTAGAGATGTAAAACAATAAGGTTTCTTCAAAACGACAGTCAATGTTGGTTGGCTGAAGGAATTATAAGATTTGAAAAATGTCTTAATGCTTTAAACTTAAGCACTTTTTAGTCCTCAAAGTTTATAATCCATCCGAATGAACGGTTGACAAAGAGAACTTTAAAAGAAATTTTTAGCAGATTTCATTTTCGTCAATAAATCTCACTTAGCTAGGGTGTTTTTCATACTTTTTAATATTAATAAGGTTTAACGTTATGAATAACGTCGTATCTCCTCTTTCGAGTTTGTTTCAACATTTCAGTGAATCGATTTGTTTCAAAATTGAATATCTTAAAAGTCTGGAATTTCATACCAGATTTGACCTTTTTCGCAGCACCTTTCAACAATTGTTTGAAGTGCTTGGTCACTCTAGGTATGGTCACTGATGAACGAAAATGTTTCAAACTGTTTTTTGAAACACATGAAACAGGATGTTATCATGAAAGATAGCATCACTAATTCTTTGCACAAAAGTCTTCAGAGTGAAAATAATGCAAATTGTCTTATGCATACACAATTTCGACTTTTGCGGTATCTTTTGATTATACCAACTCTTTGTTTCTTGTTGTTGGAACATTTAGTTTTTAATATATTTGTCACCGTTTTCGATTCAGGTGCGTAGTTCTTGAGAAGTATTAACAAAATTATCAGTTCGCCTTTATGACTTTAGGCCAGTTTGTGTAACAATTAGGATATCTAAAGCATTTGATTTAGAGAGTTTCGTCACCAAGTAGTAACATTTTCAAGATTGCTTTCAGTCTTGATTACAGCAATCTTTTACAGAATGTGATCATTAATCTACTACTATTATCAAGAAATTGGGTGGCATAGAAAGCCAATTTTCGTAGCAAATATTTAACTATATACAATAGTAAGGTGAAAATCTAATAACTTAAAAGGCAACATGAAAGGATTTTATAAGTTCATGATGAATTGTGGCGGCCAGAAGATGGCGCCACATGTAAATAAATGGTCACCGCCAAATGGTGCCCATGAGTAACAAGTCACTGTGCTAGTCACCACAAGCAAATTATCGTAATTCTCTTATCCCTTTAAAATGACAGTGCAACCTAGTAGGAGTAGAGTGAAGTCAGTGAGGGAGCTCTATTGCTGCTGGTTGCTTTCCTGTTAGTTACTGCCCCGAATTGCCAGCTTTCTCTTGTGCTTGCCTCAGTAGTTCA
>JGI24158J21664_10011772_pt1 | contig 11619 bp, 7 predicted proteins | sample Ectturendosymbi3_FD_21664 | JGI IMG/M metagenome (IMG submission 21664)
ACAGACAAAAGTAATACTGTATTTGTAGCACGGTAGGGTTAACAGAGAGGAATTTTTGCGATGGTATTGAAATGAAGTTTACATCACCATTAGGTGATATACAGCAAGCTGGTGCGCCAGAAACACCTGCGAAAAGTGTTACTCCTTGTTTTGCTTTCGGTTAGTGATTGCAAGCACTTAGATACAAGTTTGTGTTTCATTATCACCAACTTGCACACGGAGCTTAAACCTCAGGTAAATGCCAGCCATGACATAAATTCTCTAGCATTTACAATGCTATATGTACACAGACTCGTAACTAAAGCGCCTCCCTAGAAAACTCCCCCCACCCTCTGGAAAAATGTGTTGAACATATTTTAAAACTATTGGACATAGTTTAAAACATTTGTCCTCCTCTCAGAAAATTCTTCGCCCCCCTGGTGTCCCAAGCTAGTTATGGGCCTGTATACATAATGATGAGCGTCGAAAGGGGAGGGGTAGAAGGGGGCCTTGGAAGAATTTGACATTTTTCTATCAAATTTTTAGGAAAAAGATTGTTTTCTTAGTTTCGAGAGGAAAAAGTAAATTTCATCATTTTGCCCCCCCCCTAAAAAAATCCTTCGCTTCACTTGAAAAAACTACTATTGCCTGCCCTGGATGACATTTTCCGACCCTCATGTACACAATGTTTGATTAATTATGGACAATTGCTAAAACATAGTGCTTTGATCAGGTTCATCTCAAGGCTGATGTAATAGGTTCCGTAAGCAGTGCCGTTGATTTGCACTGAAATATTTCTTTGGCTAACGCATCAAAACCTTGATTACCCTAAAAATGTTTGGTGCAACGTTCGGAATTGGATGGGGCATTGCCCCCATTGCCTCCCCCCTGCCTACGCGCCTGGTCTAGTCCAACTTAACTGTCATTGTTTCTGGAGAACAAGGTCGGGTACACTCCACAAAACTACAATCGACTCCAATATTGCAATGAATCAGAAAAAGTAGCCTCAACCAGTTTCACCATAGCGAACAACGCTCTAGCTAAAGGCAAGCTTGACTAAGTTGGAATTTCAGATGCAGACTCAGACACCACAATTGACGACACTTGGCACGAGGTCGATTGACAAACAGCCTGTTGGACACGTTAGCTAAAGTCAGGCGTTGTTGTGCATGTCGTTGTGTGGCGTATTGGCAACTTAAAGGCATTAAAACTAGACTGTGTGTGCTTGCAGCATAATGATAGAAATGCATTGGAATGTAACAGGCACGCAATAGAGTTCGTTTAAGTGCAGTAGAGCACTGCGAAAAGGTACCTTTGAGCTTGTTTTCTGTCCACACTGCTCTGGCTGTGCCCGACTGGACTGAAAAATTCATCAAAGGAAACAGCAAATTCAGTATATATGGACTTAGGACACCCTCTTGTCTTATTATACCTTTGGTTATAGCGAAGGGGACAGAAATACAAGTGTCTCACTTCACGTGCATGGTCTGATTGTTATATTAACCCCCAGGCATCTTGCCATGTTGGCAGGCTACATTTCGTTTAATTACTCTTGTAAACAATTAGTTTGGTGGGTTCTTTGAAACTCCTAGAGGCATCTGAAATATTGAGAACACTGAGGTGCCTTTGTTTATATGATACGATAAAAGGTGTTTGAGTAAAAATACACACATGCCATCACCATGTTGTGGATAAAGCCAAAGTGGTTGCCATTGGTGGCAAAAAATTGTGAAATACAGGATAAAATGCAGAGCTGAAATATTTTGAAGATAGTTGTCGCAATGTCGCTAGCGACGCTGGCCTGTAATTACCAGTATCACTTACGTCGCATTCTTATTTTTGCAAGTAGGCGCAATAGTAGTTTTCATGCATCAGTGTGGAATTTTTCCATGTTTCAAGCACACGTTGAAAAGACTTCTGAGGTAAAATAACACATAGCAGTCAGCATAGCTAGGTTATGTGCTCAGCCAAAATTTTGTCTTATCGCTATTCCGGCTTAGGGGTGTTTGTGGATGAGGGCTGCAATATTATCACTGTCGAACATAAGTTAACTAACATCTTTGAAATTTTCATGTTCGTTTAGATTTTGGTTCACACATTTGTCAGGTTAGCTGTTTCTTAATTAATTCAATAAAGTTTCGAAGTACTGTATTTTACTCATATTGCTGCAGCGGTATCCGGATAATTGCCACCTGTACCACTGCCACCTAGAACAACTGCCACCCGGACAACTGTCACCCAGGACAACTGCCACCCGGATAACTGCCACCTGGGACAACTGCCACCCCAAGGTTGTCGTGGGTCGCGAACAAATTCCCACACTTTTTCATGTTTTTTTTTCTAGTGCAATGAAAGTGAAAACATCATTAAAAACTGATTCAAAACTTAGTTTCAAGTGTTGTTGAAAATCGCTAGATTTTTATGAGCGTTTCCACACTTCTTTTTTAGCACCACACCCTGTGCCACCCGGACAACAGCCACCTAGAATATTGCGTTTTACGCATCACATACAAGCTATCAAATTCAGTTTGATATAGCGTTGCGGCACATAGAGGANTTCTCGCGGCACAGCGCTTGAGAACCTCTGGTTGATATGATAATATTGCTTCAACATACTTCAGGAAAAGTGAGTTGAAACGTTGCTGTTGCTGCCATGTAACTCAGAAATCAAAAGCTAAGCTAAACTAAGGCAAACAACGTAAATAGAAAAGAAGAAAAGGCGTTTTATGAGTGCGTGGATTGAATGCTATGTAGTGCATAAAAAGTTTTCTGTGAAATATTTGAAAATGCCCATATGAAATTAAGCTTTGCGCTGACTTCGAATGTTTGTGAAGATGTAATGATATCGACACTACATTCTTCNCTCAAAACGTTCAAAGTTGAACTTACGTTTCTAGTGGTCAGAGGATTAAGAAATTTTTGTTATACACTACATCTTTGTGAATTTCAAATAGCTTTAATGNTAATAAACGAAAAAGACTCAATATGACCTAGGTGTCAATTTCCCGGGTGGCGATTGTCTGGGTGGCAGTTGTCATAAGCGGCAGTTGTTGTTGGTGGTAGTTGTTTTAGGTGGCAGTGGTCCTATCTGGCAGTTGTCCGGGTGGCAGTTGTCCGAGGTGGCAGTTGTCCGAGTGGGAATTGTCGTAGGTGGCAGTTGTATTACGTGGCAGTTGTTCTAGGTAGCAGTTGTCCCGGGCGGTTGTTGTCCTAGGTGGCAGTTGTGCTGGGTGGCGGTTTTCCTAGGTGTCAGCTGCCCTAGATAGCAGTTGTCCGGGTGGCAGTTTTCCTGGTTGGCAATTGTGCTAGTTGGCACTTGTCCTAGATGGCAGTTGTCCGGGTGGCAGTTGTCCTGTGGCAGTTGTCCGGGTGGCAGTTGTCCGGGTGCCAGTTGTCCAGGTGTCAGTTGTCCTAAAACCACAGCTTGTTACTAATGGCAACCATTTTGATTTTCTTCTCAAGATAGCGAGTGAGGTAAACGTACATCCAAAATTGACATTTTACTTTTCGGGCCAGCAATCGTTTTGGTGAGCGCAAACCATACCCATCTGAAAATATATTCACTACATTCAAAGGAGTTGGAGGGCGCATGATATTCANTTCAAATTGGTTCGTTTCTTGAGCAGGGAGCAGGTTGCCGGGATGTAGAAGTTTTCAAAAATTTTGCTNTGTTTTTAACCGACGACCCTTCCCTTTGAAGAACGTTTACGGAGAAATTGTGTCGTAGAAATGCTTGCTCAGATTTGTTTGATGCCGCAGTATTTGCAAACGCAATCTTTCAAACGCATTTAACACGTTATTTTTCTAGCATTATCGAATTTACCACTCTCTTTTTCCAGCAAAACATAGCAATTACAAACATAAAATATAGACCACCATTGTTTTTTACTCTTCAATATGGTGTGCGTGTAAAATGTATTTTTGACATATTTACCTGATCAAATAAAAAATAGTTGTCACTTCTTAGATCATCTCCGAAAATGTCAATCGTGAAATGGCCTATCAAAGTCCAATCCGATACTGCCTTATAAATAAGAATTAAATGGTCGTTTCGTGCGATTATTTTCCTCACAGCCGCCGTGGTTAGGTTGTCTAAAGTGGTACAAGCACGCAAAATTTTTCATTTGTGTTTCAGGTGTGATGTCTGTTGCAGATATGATGGTTGCACTTAACTACGCTCCATACACTTTACAACTTGTTTCTTTTGGGTTTCTTTTGATACTTCTACAGACGCTGAGATACTTTGCATTAGATTTCCCTGCTATTTGCAGTGTTTTGTAGCGTTACATATCCCTTACACGAGGTCAGAAAATAACTTTAACCATTGACAAAAAACAGAGCAGTTCATAAAAACTTTGCCCAGCCACTTGGCAAATCAGTGAACTCGAAGTCTATGCGCTCTACCGCAATTCTTGACTGTTTTCAATTCAAATTTCCTAAAAAGGAAATTGTCACAGCTTATGCTGATTGAATATTCATCAAATAAAAGGGTTCATCGACAAAAATAACGCATGCTACGACTTTTCATTGAAAACTGGAGATTTTCTGCCACTTTGCATCTAACGCCCATCCTAAGTGTTCAGTGGCCAAAGCAATATGTCCACACCCAATTTCTCTGCAAACCTGGACGGACCGCAGACGTGGTTACACAGCCATATTACAGTAATATGGAGGGGCAAATGGCTGATTTTCAAAATTTCTTTAAGTAGAAATATATTGTTTTTTTTGTGACGAAATGATGGTTAACACAGTGAACAGATCATACAGCGTTACGTAGAACAGTGGTTCTTAACCAGGGGGCATGCCTCCCCGTGGGGGCGTCAATAGATTTCTGGGGGGGCGCAAGCCCTTAGACGCTCTACAACATGGAAAGTTTGATCAACAAATTTACCAAAGTAAATACATTTGTTTTCACAAATTTTTGGAATCAGGGAGCTTGAAACAAAAGACAATTATTTGGGGGAGTTGTGGTATAGAAATGGTTAAGAACCACTGGAGTAGAATATAATGCAGAAGCCATAACTTGTCTAAGAGCAAAGATCTGCACAAGCAACAACATTTACTGATTCCTTCGTCACAAAAGATTGGTGAATGACCACGTGGTCATCCAGTCTACCAACCCTGCGTCATTAATCACGTGATAAGAAAAGACAAGGTAATAAAAAAACACACAATGAAACTTGCAGATGAGCGCATGCCTATGTGCACACAGTTATCATGATGAGATAATCCATTTCACAGGTGTGGATAGAACAAAACACTGAAATGTACATTTGTTTGAGAATGCAAGTGAAAATAGGAGACAAAAAACCAGTTGAAAAAAAATCAAATGACAGAAAAATAAGCAAGACAACCCCTATTAAATAGGAAAAATGTACAGTGCTTTACGGATCACTATTTTCTACTTTGCAAAGTAACCCAACCCTGTTTGTGTGCATTAGATAAAAAACATCCCAAAAACCGGATATACTTCACTAGTTTAGGTAAGGAACGGTTTTCAAGGCAGTCTACGACATTGTTTTTGTGAGGAACATTTATGCATGTTACGTCATGGGGATGCAATTCAGTAGCCCTGTAATCCCATGCATTAATGCAGTTCAGGTCATGTTTGCCATTGCGAGAAATAAAAAAATCACAGTGAGCGATGACGAGGATGTTGCAGTAGGGTTGGCTTGGTTTTCAATACACTGTAAGGCATAATTTTTGCTGGCCTACTTTACGACGAGTCTGCTACCAATAAATAAATAAATAAAAATAAATGAACAATTATAATTTGTGGGGATCGTACTTCACTAGCCTGCTTCAGCATCGAATTGTTTACAATGCCTTTCACGCTGTCTTTACTATTGTGGTTGCCTACTGAACTAAGAAAAAAAGCACACAGCATTTTGAGGGATGCATTTTACTGGTGTGACCATCGTAAGGCATTCAATGCATGTCCCCCGACATAGCCTGCTGTTTGCTCTAGTCAGCCGTAAACGCAGAACGCTGTATTACAGGTAATATGCTTTAATTCCTGGCCATTGTTTGAATGTCATAGCTGCTGTGTTTACAGTTGTTTTGTTATGTGGAAAAACTGGACCATTCTGCGTAGTACAAGTTTATTTTCAACACAAGCATCATGAAACGAAATCCTTTTAGCAGTACTGTAGTTAATGCTTTCGTTTCGCACTTTTTTGCACTTTACATGGTTGGACTGCACCACATTAATACAAATACAGGTAAGTGCGTACTGCGTGCAAGGTCTACTGGCGGTTTGTAGAATGGTCGTGTCCGTCAGTTTTTCGATGTCATTATCTTTTTATGCCGAAATGCTATCGTCACGAAATTAGGCATGTGACATCACCAACTGACCATGACGTCAATATGACGCAATCGGTGACATCATATCTCTCGAGGTTAGTTGGGTGGTATTCTTCACTATACCCGGTGAGCTTGTACGTCATTTGGTATGACTGCCAATCCTTGAAATAACATTTCGCTATTCATTCAGTATTTGCTATCACGTCCTGACAAAACAGTATCACACCTCAGGTCTAACTCACATCACAGTTTCTCAACCTCATTAATGAGGCTACAGAATACTGCAGAAGTGAATAGGTAGCCAGTATGACCATTTCTTTGTCGTGCATCCCAGCAGACATTAGCTTCCGATTTCCTTTCGCCATCCAGAAGACAATCATCATAAACGATTGCCAATGAACCAGCATTGTTGCACAAACGCTTTCACCATAGTGTCAATGATGCCCGTATTAGCCCTATGCAACACTTCGTTCTAAAAGTTGCTTATTTGTTGTTGAATGCAAAAATTGACGATATAGCTCACCTAATAAATAAAGTGTGACAAAATTTGAAAAAGGTGGACGAATAAAAGTCCGAATGGGCGGAGGAAAAACGCCTAACGATCCGGCGTAAAGCCGGATAAAGTTCACCCAAGTTGTAGCACGACTATCTCTTCCTGCTTATATTTGCGCTGAGCGTTGTTGATCAGTTCGATCATACAACTTGAGGATTAGTTCAGAGTCGTCGATGGCCTTGTATCGTTGCTTCAATCACAAGAAGAAACGGTATTACAACACTAGAGCCGGCGACAGCGTTTACTATCGCGTTGGTGAAAGAAGCAGGCTCGTCGCCGGGATTACGCAGGGGGGAAGTACAAGGGGGGGAACATTTTTTTAATACAATATTGGATGTATGCAGCAACCGCCACGAAAAAAACTCACTTGCAACATGTAAACTTTATTGACATTTAACTCGACCCATAAACGTATACAGGTATGAACCCCGAACCGGCTGAGCACCGCCATTTGCTCTTTTGCAACTTGGGCAAGGGAAGAGACAAGAAATAGCTTATTTTGGAAATTGTTAAAGCTGCTATCTCCTTGTAGATTGTCCTCGCGTTTCACCTTTGCCCCTCGCCTCCTCTTTCATGTTGCACGAGCTGCAGCATATCAGGCGGTTCGCTATACAGCAGAAATAACGCAAATAGACGATAAAACGTGGCAATTGAAGTACAAAACCAGAAAGAATGCCATCCTATAAACCTCTCCGATTAGAACATTCTTCGTCAAATAATGGTTTTGACTCATTTCTGGAATTAACATAGCTCTGTTATACTTAAATACTTCCAGTATACCCCACCTACGTGTGACTACTCAAAAACTAATTTCACAGTACTCTGTGTTTCGTACAACTTAACTGTCCGTCCTGAAATAAAAACAAGATGTGCTCTTGGTTTACCATAAGCGAAAATCTTTTTACATAAAGCATTCAAGACCCTTATATTGGCAATTCCTGCCACTAAAAAAGTTGAATTTTGCGCTTTTGTTTACTTGAAGAACGAGTTAAAACAGCGTCGAAGTCTACGTTTTTCGTGTAATTGTGCGCGAACGCCAAAACAACAAGACTGCTTTTACGCTGATGCGTCAATGATCGCCTGTAAAGGATTTAATACAGGTGACAAGTCGAAAAAACGCTACACAAACAGCAGAACGTGAACCAAAGGTTATAGCAGCAGCGTAGGCTTTGCACACGTCAGGGAACGCTTCTCGCAGAGGATAAAGCAACGCGCAAATATCACCAAGCGATGAGTGAACATCAGGATTAAAATGTTTAGAAATGAATTTCTCAGCAATAACACACTCACTGATAAACAAAGAGTTTATTTCCAACCCAATGAGCTCTGCAAGCGGGTGCAGCTTCTTCGGTATCAAAAACTCTGCTCACTTCGGCCACAGCATTGCTAAAGAGTGGAGGACGGAACGATGTCCTTCATCATATCTAGATTCTAGTCCACCAATGCAACGGTCATGAACATCAATGAGTAGTTGTCGGTGAACATGTTTTCAAAGAGTTCTCCGTCTTCGGATGTATGACCCACTTGTACAAACAATTGCATTATTTTGATTCGCTGGCAACTTTCGACGACGTTTCTGCAAAACATCGCAGTTTTCCATTTGGTGTTTTTCCAGGGAAGACCAGAGTGTCTTCAATGTTTCATCAGCTTCATCTCGAATGTGGTTCGGATTGTCGAGAGCTGTTTGAACAAACTGGATTCCTGAACTTATGTCACAATCACGGTTGTGTAGTAGCTTATTCTCTGGCTTCAGTTCGGAAAGAACTTTCTGTACTGTATATACAATATAAACAAAGTTTTTACAGCGAATATGTTTGAGCAATCCAAAAGATTCGATACTAATTTCTGATTCAAACCCTTCTTCATAACTTTCACAACGAGATCGGTTAAGCAAGTGCGGTTGGCTATAATCGCAGACGTTGTGGCCAGATGGCCAGACCACCGTTGCTCCAACAAACGCTGAAGTTGGTAACCGTCATCTTAAGACTGTAGAGCAGGACAACGAATTAAGTTGCGAAACTTGTTGCATGAGCCAAAAAAAGATTTTATGTCATTGTTTTCATCAACTAAATGCAGTATGACAAGGTGTAATTGGTGCTTGGAGCAGTACACCAATGAAATAACTTTTTATAACTTTCCTTGAATGTTTTTTCTGCTCACCACCTTTCTTTCCAGACATGACGGAGGCACCGTCATACAGCACTGATACAACATTTTCTGCAGGTCGATTCCGCAGTCATTCAGATTTGCTACAATGGTAGTGGTAATTGCTTCGGCATCCAGTCTCTTCGTTGTGGGCATGGCAACTACCGTCTCTTGGACTTGTCCTTCTTTCACAAGCCGAATCACAATGGAGATATTCTCGTTATTTGTTGGATCACGAGTTCCGTCAGCTTTTAGAGTGTAAAAACCATTATCGGCTGTGTTGATGTCAGAGACAGAATCACCTCTTTCAGAACTTCAATTACCTCGTTTTGAATTGCAGCAGAACGCATTTTTGGGTTTACTTTGGACCGGTGTTTTTCAACGTTTTTATTCCATCGCCCCCTTTTTACTCTTGACACATCGTTTTCGCCCCCAAACCTGATAAAGTAAACACAATGTAGTAAATTTGAAGAATTTTATTTAAAGAAAGTATTAAATAGTTGAACCGAGCCATTAAGGAGCTGAATTAAGCAATTGTATTACGACGCTGGTATTACGTTCAGAATTCTTGTGAAAATAATCAACACTGTAGCCGGGCACACACGATCCAGAGTAAGAATTTAACGGACAAATTGCTTCAGCAACCTCCAACGATCAATTATCATAGTAAAATAAAATTTTCAAGAAATTGACACACAATAGTAGGCTACTGAAGTTAACTCAATGATCGATTAGTGGTTGAGCATTTTTGCCCCCTTTGTGCTGTTTTGCCCACCTACCGCCCCTTTGTTTTTTTCGCCCCCTTGCTCCTCAACATCGCCCCCAAGAAGGCGATTCCGCCCACTTTGAGAACCACTGCTTTGGACTATGTCTCGCAGATGTTCGTCTTTAGCCAAGATGTAAGTTTCAAGAAAAGTCCAGATGGTTCTTCATTGCATGCGGATTCTAAAGTCAATATGCTACTGTTACCACCACCAGGCACGGGTAACTCGTTGACACAAAAGTTGAACCACTTCGGCAGTCGACCTGATGTAGTAGGCTACATGTTTCTTTGGATTTGCTTTTCGTGCACAAGAGTAGATACACTTTGTTCGTTGATGATCTTGTGGTGTTGCTCCTCCCAAAACAACGCAGCTTGTACATGACCAGCCGATGTTGCATGCTTCGCAAAACGTTTGGTTTTCTCAAAAGCGTGTTGCCAGCAGTTTCTGTATTCAGAAAATTTGAACTGTTGTTCGGAAGTGGTTTGTGAAAAATGCCTATAACAAAAGCAAAACGCTGCTTTTTCTTTCACTGAAAATTCTAACCAAGGTCTTCCTTTGTACCATGAAGTTAGGAAGTCTCGCAATCGTTTACCATATTGCTTTGGTGCAAACGATTCAAGGCGTGGCTGAGCAGGCTCATCGTTTTTCAAACTGAGATCGTATGAAGCCGATGCATCATCTGACTTTGAGCAGGTTGCGAAAAACAATTCTTTATCCAAAGACATCCTGAAAAACGAAGGATGTCTATGATTTTTAAAATTCTAATCAGCAAAGACAAGAACCACATAACGCATTGCACTTACAGTTCTCTTGCAAAGCAAAAGCTAAGTATTTGAAAATATTATCCCTGATAGAATGCTTACACAGTTATCAGAAATTAGCCTAATCCTTAATGATATTTTGAAAGACACGACAAAGTGTCTCACTCTTGACTTAAACAAAAAACGTGACAGTTTTCCGAATAGAATAATTGCCACTAATTGTCCAGCACTAACGCATGTTTCCGCATCCTTACTTCAAGTTACTGGATGCGAGGTCTCCTTTATCCACAAACTACAAAAGCATCGCTAGTGGTCAATGGATGTATAGCCTGAGCAAAATACAAATCACATTGTTGCAAGCTTGCCAGGTTGCGAGGTTCAAGACAGAAATCTTTGGCTTGCAATATCCAAACCATAATAGCTTATACAATCTAGGTTGTCACTTATCACTCAAGGCTGAACAATTATCTCACCTTGTCTTGTGCAAGTTACAATATCAGGAAGAGGATTACTTGACATAGCACNTCGCCACACACCAGCAGGTAATTGCNACAACTGTCAGCAAAATGTTTTCATATGGATGATTGTTGTTTGCAGCAGACGTCAGAAAAACCGTTCTGAGGCTTATAAACCTCACAATGCAATCATCAAAAACTCATATGGAAATAACCAACGAAATGTCGCAAACTAGAGTCATTCAACAAGCAATTGCATATTGAGTATCTATAACTGCACATAGCATTTTTACAACTTCAAGTTAGTTCCGGGTGTCAAACATGAAATAGAGGGCACAGATTTTAAATGGGGGGCCGGGAACCACTGGCCTCCCTCTGGCGACGACCCTGGAAATAGATCATTTGCCTTAACCCTTAAATACTATCGTTTTTTTTGTCACGTTAATGGTATCGTCGTGTCTGCCAGACCCAGTTTTCAAAAATAAAAAAATACCTTTTCCTTCAACTGCAGTTTATCACAAAAACTACACTGAAAATATACGTCTCACTGAGCAATTTGAGAACTAACAAAGTTACTTTACTCTAATATCATACGATTCTTGATGAAAAGTAAGTAGGGTGTCGAAAGTGTCATATATGCTTGTTTTAGCGAAGGTGTC
>JGI24158J21664_10011773_pt1 | contig 11619 bp, 6 predicted proteins | sample Ectturendosymbi3_FD_21664 | JGI IMG/M metagenome (IMG submission 21664)
AGCAGATTTCTTAAAGTGAGAGTGTGTTATTTTGCATTGTTGATTCCTGGCAAATGGGAGTTTCGTGACGAGTATGTACAGACCATAATGCGTCTGCTACAACAATAACTCTCACCAGGGTTGCAGAGTCGGTGTCGGAGTCGCAATAAGTCGGAGGTTTTTGGGTGGGGTCGGAGTCGGATTTCTAGCAAGAATGGGTGTCGGATTTTTTGTCCGACTCCGACTCTGGAAGTTCAACTGGACCATTTTTACATCACACTCCTAAGCTGGGAATTCCTGTCGAAACGGTTCATATTCTTTTGAAACGTTTCCTGAAACAGATAATTCTTGCTATGTACCACGATGTCCATTGAGTGCTAGTTGCTACAAAATTGTTGACAGCCAAACTTGATTCACTTTACATTAAGTAGTCGGAGATTTGAAAAGGTCGCAGTCAGAAATTCTGGAAAGGTGGGGTTGGAGTCGGAGTCGGACATTTTACCTCCGACTCCGCAACTCATGCCTTTCACATTAGCTACAGTTGCGGTGGTAGGCAGGGTGTGGCAGAACAAGAATTCATTCTTCATCTTTCCTTCTTTCTCGTATCGGGTGTAAAAAATCAACCGGCTTTCAAGAGCAATGTCGGTCTAGTTGAATGCTAGCGTGAAGGCTTTGCTTGGTTTCCTGGAGGCTGCTTTGCTAGGAATACTAGCCCGGAGGTTGCTTTGCTTGGATTTGCTTTGCTAGCTTGTGGGTTGCTTTGCTTGGATTTGTTTTGCTAGCCTGGAGGTTGCTTCGCTTGGTCCAGTTGAATGCTAGCCTGTAGGTTGCTTTGTGGAGAAAATTTGCTTGCACACATCAGCAGCCATGTTGTCAATTCGTCGGCGAATGGTATCATTACAGAGCTAAGCTTGCTGGGTCTTGTTTTTTTGCCCCTGGTCCGATCATTATTTCAGCCCTTTTTGCTGCGCATGGTTTGATAAGATCCTCAGCAATTATGTGAGGATTCTTGCACTTTGCGATTTGATATGGCACCCTGTAGCTGCATTGAACAGCAGGCTTTTCTTCTGGTAAGAATCCGAAATGGGGCAGTGTTACTTCCCAGTCGTACCTTGCTTTCTTGGCAGATAAATCATCGGCGTCATCAACTTTCCTACGGGGATGCTTCTTGTCGCAATGGTTTGCGAGTTTGCAGTGATGTAGTGACTCGTGTGACATCGCGATCGAGAAGTGCAAACAATGTGCACAATCAAGACCAGTCGATTGACTTTTGTGAAACCAAGTAGCGGTCGTTCCATATCGGATTCTAGGCATTTGAAAACACAGATCAAAACTAATATAAAACCAGTATTAAAGATTAAGCATGCAATTAACTGTCACACTTAATGAATTAGTATTAACGATATACACAGAATTTAATGTAAAAGGAATTAATGCAAAAAATTTGAATCAACCAGCATCCAAAAGAAACAAGGCAATGAGCAGAGGTCTGTTCGTGGCCCCCAAAATCACCCTGTGACCCTAAGGATTGCGAAACCCTGTACCAAACATTGTTTTTTCATGTTTCATGTTAACTGAATTAGCTTTATTTTATAGAAGCAGTTGCAAAAGTGTTTCTTCGTAAAGTGGTTCATTTACGACCATGCGACTTAACATTTCATTTCTCTGTCATAAACATTGACAGCATCAAAGTAAGTTTTATTGTCAGGAAACAGAATTCAGTATCGGCAAGCATGGCTACCAAACGGACGTGTGTAATGAACAACTTCAAAAACATCAGTCAGCAAGAACCAGAAAGCCGTCAGATTAGAGAAGAAATTCAAGAAAACATGAGTTGAAAAGTGATGATTTTGATAAAAGGACCACAGAGCTTTCGCAATAGGACATACGCTTATTTGTTGGCAATGAAAAGATTAGAAATTTGCTCTCTCTTAGATTGGAAATTTGCTCTCTCTTTTGACGAGATGCTGATTGCCTGAGAAACAGTACATGTTTCCAGGCGTTGGCAGTGTTGGATGAACTTGCGAAAAAGAAACGAAAGCTTGATATCCTGTTGTCAGTGGCGTAACTGGCGGGGGGGCAGAGGGGTGAATTGCCTCCTTGGAAAGCTAAATGTAAAAACCGGGTCCCCACTTAGCTAATTGTACTTCGGTTTTAGTATTCCCTTGGTTTTCAGTAGTTTATTGTTTTTTGCGTTTTTGGGAGTATTTTCCGGTGATTTCGGGTTTTAGTACAGCCATCCACATCCAGATTCACCATCATTTTCTCAAGTTTTTCTTTAGTGTTGGCTAATGGGCCTCCTGCAATGGCCCCTTTCAGCTACGTTTTTCCCATGGCTTACACCTCTAGTTACGCCACTGCTGTAGATATTATTTTTGTTGATAGGTGGCGCTCAGTTTATTGATTGTTCAAAAATTCAGCCAAATGCACCATCAGACGGTTGCTCTATTCTATGCGTATTGTGTACATCGAGCAAACTTTTCCTGGCCATACACTTTGTAATGTTACAGAGTTGCCACATATTTTCTAACCGTGCAACGAGTTGATACTTAAAAAACTATTCTGTTGCGACTGGCTAGATGTTGGATTTCCAGCAAACGACCCCGGATTGATTGATTGATTTATTGTTTCATATGACTCAACTAATAAGCAGAAACAATACAAAGAGCCATTGCGTAATGAAGAAACCAATTGTCAGTGGATATTAGAATAAATGAGAACACAATGGCAAAATAATTGGTCGATTTGAACAGAGAGTGTCACTGTGTCATATAGGATTGGTGAAAGATCATGGTGGTAATCTAGTCAACCAAACCCCTTTAACATTTTTTGAAAAGTGTTGGAAAACAACAGATGCAAATCAAATAAAAAGAGATAGAAAAAACGAACAAGAAAAACAGAAAAAGGTGAGGTAAATTTACAGATGAATGGAGAATGCCTATGTACCCAAAGGAATGGATCGAACTTGATTGAGGAACTTTTTGCTGAAATCAAAAATGTTTAATTTAAACTAAGGAAAAAGAACAATTGATGAGGAACAAAAAATAATAAAAATAACAAACTAGGCAGTGTAATATCATGCCAAAAATGGGATGGGCACAGGAAGTAACGAGAAACTAAAGTAAAGATAGAAAATAAACAAAATCACAATCTTTAAATTACTAAAACTTTCAACATTTAATTCTTGATAAATGAGCTGTTGCTAAAATTCATACTTACGTATATTTTTCATGTAAGAGATGTTTCTCAAGTTTCATTTGAAGGTAAAAGTAGCAGAAGACTTAATACAGTCTGGTATTGAAAACCACACGTTTGGGACAACAAATGTAAGGGAACATTTTCCTGAAGAAGAGTTAACCCTAGGTAGAAGCAGGTTATTAGAAGTGGATAGTCTTGTGGAGTAACAATGAATTGAGCTAATTGGAGTAAAATAGCCTTCAAAATGTTTTGAAAGCAGTTTGTTGTAATAAGAGTGCATGAATTTGCCTACTGACAAGTGAAAAGTTTGGGAAGGCATAAAAGCCTTAGGTGCTCGAAAGATTCTTCCAGAGATACCGGATAGTTGGTCTTATTACTTTTACGGCTTTATGTTGGAGTTTAATGAGAGGTTGAATGGTTGCGCTTGAAGCACGTCTCCAGTTGAGGATTAAGTAAGGTAGGGTTGGAATAATGAGTTATAGACAACTTTTAGTACAGAATGTGTTGTGTAATCTTTAATTTGGATAGAACTCCACAAGCTCTTGATAGTTGAGTTTTATCTTTTGTATATGAAATTTCCCGCAAAGCTTGTTGTCAAGAAGAACACCTAGGTATTTCAGGTTATCTTTGGGGGAAATGCTATGGTTATCTATACTGACTTTAATGAACCTGGATCGTGTTTTTGAGAATTTAATAATATAAAATTTGTTTTCTTGTAGTTAAGAGAAAGCTTGTTTGCTCTAAGCCAGTGGTCAATTTTGCGTAGTTCAAGGTTGGCAGTTGTCCGAAGAACATTAAACCAGGAGTTTGACATATGAAGATTAATATCATCAGCAAATAAAGTAGTATGAAAAGAGGATGTTTTCGTAATATAATGAATGTAATCAAGGAAAAGTAAAAGCGAAATGACACTACCTTGATGACTACCTTGAGGGACTCCACAAGATATTCTTTTGTATGTAGATTTAAAAGTCACAATTTTGGTGCACTGCATTTTATTATGCAAAAAACTTCAGAGTAGTTTATGCAAAACACCTCTTATGCCATAGTGATAGAGTTTATCAAGCAAAATTTCATGATCACAACAATCAAATGCTTTCGATAGGTCTAAAAATAAGGAACATGTTATTTTCAATTATTATCAAAGTTTTTGACCAGTTCGTCATAAATACTGTAGTTGTAATGGCTAACTCGGTTGAATGAATTTCTCTAAAACCCTATTTACATTTATATATTATATTCTCTAAAACCCTATTTAAACCTTATTTACATCCTTGGGTAAATTAAAAGTGATGTGACTTTTGTAATCAACCTCCATACGTGAAGGCATATCACCACATTTGGAAACGATGAAACATGGCAATTAAGGTTCTGGCCTACAGCCACCATGACAAATTCCACCAAGGGTATATTGAATTCTCTACCTTTATTGCCATTAAAGCGATTTAACATCAGAAGGTGTTGCTTTCACAGTGTTTTTAAGCCGTTTTTGGGTGTCAAAATGACACCCTAAAATTTCGCAATGACACCCTAAATTCTGAAAGCCTAGATATGGTTTTGCCTTGTATCGAAGAAAAACGATTTGAAATAAGCATGTTTTCCTGCACGTGGGTATTACAACAGACGGCTGCAATGTTATAGGCCGACACAATTTTCTGGCGCTTAAATTGGAAGCAAAAATTGTAAGTTTGCTATCTGTGCATTTACATGCACACCGCTTCGCTTCGGCCTCTTACTATACTACCGCAGATTTGTACAGCATGGTGTACGAAACTGCGACAGAACTTTTAATGCAATTATGAAAGTGTTTTATTGTTTCACCGTTGCGATCGGCTTGCCTGGCGATGCATCAGACAACAATGAAGAGAAAATTTCGGCAGTTGCAGTGCGCATGCAAAACAAGGTAGTTGTTGTTACAGGCAAGTTTTGCCTGTAACAGCTGTTGCTGTGCAGAAGCCAAGCCTGCTGAAAACCTCCCAAGCTCGAATCCAGTCAAACAGATTCAGAAAGAATTACAGTATATCCAATCAAAACCCATCATTCAATCAGCTGACTCCGAAATCATGTCACGAAAGACGTGACCAGGAGTCGTGTGATGCTTTAGCATGACTAGTCAAGGTGCTAAGCAACCAAATGCAATTAAGTATCTTGCATATATTTCAACTGAATCATGATGAAAGCAATTACACAATTTAGCTAATTAAGGAACCAATCAAAACACCTGAAACTACGGAGAATTACCAGAAATTTGGGCATGAAAGGCGTCTCATCTGAACTGAAATTCAGACTTTCTTCTCTGCCTTTTGTGCTGGTAGCCGAGGTCAATCCGTTGTTCTATATTGGGCATTGCGCTCACTTAGCTCAACAACCAAGAGGAAGAAACCGACTTACTCGCCTATGGTGCATGTTGCCTAGGTTAAGTCACTGTTCAATATTGGGTATTGCACTCACTTCGCTCAGTGATCAGGAGTAAAACGTGGAAGTCCGCGGCCACCACCAGACTCCATGTCAGTTTAGAGTTTCAATAAACCGGTGTGTCCTAGCAGGATTCCGCCAAACTAAAACGCTGTTCCATTCCAGCATAGTCTTTGTCATGCCAGTCGTTCAGGCTTAGGTCGTATTCGTGAACAAGTTACATTCGTGTCTTACTGAATTGTTGACATTTCCAGAATGGTCGCGAGCTTTCAGCTACGTTCGAAATCTTAAATTAATGATAAATTTCCGCCTAAAAATTAGTAAGGCCTCGCAGACTGAGAAGCAAAACCAAAATTTGAATGTGAAAAAGCACAGTTTAATTATTACCAGACAGAAGTGTAGACATATCTTTAAGCATAGTCATAACAAAACTGTCACCTCTTAAACAGTGCACACGGCAGTTAAATAATCTTAGGTTTCTATTAGATTTACATAAAGTAAGATGCTTGAATAAGAGAACCGAGTTAAATACCTTGTTGATCTCTTAATCATAACTTACTAAGATAGCGGAATCGAGATATAGTAATTACAGGAGCCTTGTGACATATCCAGAGATGACTGAAAATCATGGAATATTGTAGCTTGGTGAGTACCTTTGCATTTTATGCATTACGTACATTCAATACGAATAAAAACAATAACAAGATATTAACTATGAGTGTTGATGTATTGAAGTAGAGTGATTGAGTCATCAGAGACCTAGGTTTTTCAAGCAGACTAGTTTCTGTGATGATGAACCTGGATTCAGTTAAGATAGCGAACCCATGTATAAATAGATTACTTCTGGATCCGAAAGGTATCTTCGTCATCCTCAGGGATCGCGTTATACCTGCTATATTGTCAAGTGAGGCAGCAGAGACCTAGAAGTGAGATTTTGGCTATTTTGGTGGCACTGAAGCATTTGCCAGAAAATAAAATGATGCAATGTGCGCTGTTTTATTGCGACTTAAAAAACAAAAAATTTCAACATGGTACTTTCCTTTTGCCAACATTGGCACATCACCTGACAGAACTGGGCAAAGTTTTTCAGGCGGTATGTTTTGACTCAGCACGGGTGAAAGCTTCCGTAGAACTGTGCATCAACAAGCTCTCTGATGCCGCTGCTAAATCTGAGCTTAAAGCGAATTGCGAAAAGTTTGATAGTGATTTAGGGGAACTTGGAACGCAGGATGGTTTGGCTGACTCGTGTGTGTCAAGCGGCAAGGCGTTTTGGAAGGGTGCCGAAATATTAGCAAATTGATCGTCCCCATACACAAAAAGGGAGACAGGAGTGAATGAACCAACCACCGCTGCATCTCTTTGCTAAGCCTCCAAGGAAGAGTGTATGCCAAAATGCCATGAAAATAATTTGAACCAAAGCTGAGTGATACCCAGCGCTGTTTTTGTCGCGACCGTAGCACTACAGAACAAATTTCCATTCTCCAGCAAATTTTCGAGAAATCTTGGGAGCATGCCAAAAACTTGTACACACATGTTTTGTCGACATCGGGAAAGTATATGGGCGGGTTCCTCGTAAAAAGCTTTGGGGGTTGTGGGAGTACGGTTTTGATGGCCGCCTGTTGCTGGCCGTCAAGTAACTATATTCCTGTTCAGAAGATTGTGTCCCTATTGAGGAGTTAACTAACAACCGTTCAGCGTTGGTGTTGGACTCCGACAATGGTGTGTGCTGTCACCACTCCTCTTCATAGTCTATATCATGGTTCTCCACACCATGGCCCGCGGGCCAAATCCAACCCGCGAAGCCATTTCGCCTGGCCACAAAAGGCATTTTGCCAATGTAAAAATATGTTTACGAAAAATGTGTTTGTTTGGTAGGATGTAAGATATCCCGAAAAAATCACATGACGCAAGATGTCTGGCCCTCGAACTGTTGGGCAATAGCTTATGTGGTCTATCCCAAAAAATTTGAAGAGCCCTGGGCTATATGAATTTGATACAGTCAGCGATGACGCCACAGACGCCTCCACAAGGGTGTCACTATTGGGAACTGCAGGATGAACCGTTTGCTTTTTCCGGACGAATTGGTACTGCATGCGTTGATCTTCTCAACAGGGTCTTCAGCTTGCATTTGATCGATTTTATGCTGCGTGCGACTAAGAAGCAACGAAAATCAGCTCTAAAAAGATTGAGGTATTATATCTCTTAAGACACCCAAGGCAGTTTTTCTGCAAGTGAGCGGAAATACGCAGCAGAAGGTGGAGACGTTCAAATACCTTGGGGTGGTATTCACGAGTGGCGAAAGTCGGAACAAAAGGGATTAATACACGGATTGGTAAAGCAAACGCAGTTCTGCGTGAATTTTATTGCTCCGTGGTGACGAAACGCGAGTTTTCAAAGCACGCAAAGCATTCAGTTTTTTAATCAGTCTTCATTTTTTTAATCCTCACTTGTGGTCATGAATCTTAGGTGACGACTGAAAGCATACGGTCAAAAGACCAAACGGCAGAGATAAGATATTTGCGAAGAGTTCTGGATGTGACACTTCGTGACAAAGAGCACAGGTCTGAAATCCGTAAAGCCAGGGATGTCAACCCACTTCTCCGAAACGAGAGATCCCAACTATATTAGATCGTTCATGTATCCAAAATGCCCCAGGAAAGAATGGCGAACTAAGTCCTTCGGGCTACAGTCTACACCCACTGGAAAGCGGCCCAAAGTTTGTCCAAGGACCTCCTGGCGTGACAACATCTCCGACCTTGCTTGATCCCTCTCTGTGTGGAGCCAGCATAACTATTTTGAGATTGCTGTTGATCGTGAGGTATTGTGGGTCCTCATAGGGCTGCTGCCCCCGCGATTCTCCCCTAAGAAAAAAGCGGGCACGAACATGTCCAAATGAATGAGTGTGTAGACCTATACATTGAACCTTTCTATTTATGAAATTGTCTTTAGTTTAGTTTCTTTGTCAAAGGTGAATGTTGTATTCAAATAATTAATCATATTTGGACGGAAACTTGCGTTTTGCGAAAATGCAGTCTCAATATTGGAAATCACTGTTTCTACTTGTTCAAAACCAGTGTGAGAGTATCCTGCTTACTCAACCCGACTATCACTGAGAACAGGGTGTGTAATAAAGTCAATATTTCTTGAACGGATTAATGATACACGCATGACGTTGCCGCAACCTCTGTCACGTCGCAAGTTAAACCATGTGCGGCGTGCGAAAGCGCTCTTTATTTGGCACTAACTGCATAGCCTAGCCTACGGCGCGGTTCTGCCGGCACCACGTCATCATGCTATCGAGGCCTTTTTATGGACCAACTACTACGGAAGTGTATTAAGTCGCAGCAGCCTTACACTTGCAGCAGAAGTCGTCGCAGCAGCCTTTCAGCTGATCAAGTCGAGTTGCAGCCGGCAGTGTTTTTTTCTTCTCTTGCAGATAGTAGAATAAACCTGCTAATACAGATACTACAATATCCGCAACGACAATTACGCGCCTCTGTGTCTTTTCTCGATGCGAGTACATTCGAAGTTACCTCTAGTTTGGGATCGAGTTCAAACGGATAATTTACTTCTAACAGTTTTATTTGTCTTGGTCGACTTTTTCGTAATGCACATCATGGTTCCATTTTCGTGATCTTGGAACCGAGCGCGAACCATTCGCAGGCATGAGCGTCGGAAGGATTTTTTCAAGGTAGGGTGCACTAGGGGATTTTTCCAAAATTTTTCTGACGGGATTAAAAATGGTGAAATTTGTTTTTCCTCACTCGACACTATGAAAACAGCCTTTCTTAGCTAAAATTTTCAAAATCCAGGGGCCCTGCCAAGGCTCCACTGCTCTTCCTTCCAACGTCCATGTTAGCAGGTTGCCAATAATAAAGTGAAGAAGAATAAAAATATTTATCTTAACAACTGGAATGCAATAGTTCGCAAATCAACAAACACACAGATTCTGGTGTGCCTTAGTGGACATTCAGAAAGGAACTCGTACAAAATAGGAAAAGAATTAATGTCAGTGCAACGTTCTTTCTTTTTATTATAGACCAGTTGATCTTATGTTATAAAAAAGTGTAGAGATAAAATCAAACAAAGCACAGAATTGTTTCATAAAATTTAACAAGGCACATTTTGATAACATACAAAAGAAGGCATTATGGACAAAATAACGAAGCAAATGCCTGACTCTTGTCGTGAAACATGGAACGAAATGGTAAATTTCGATTTCACTACAGCATACTCGAATGTCACGACTGCTACTGTTGAAGAACTGAGAGGTCATCAGCTGCAACCGACATTTCCGTCCAAAGTAGTGGAGTACGCTTTGGAAAACTGGTCACCACGCGAAGGCGACGTTCTTATCTCTTCTTTCCCTAGGACAGGTAAGCCAGTTGAAGCTGCTGAAGATGGAGAATCTAAACTAAAAAGTAATTAAGAGCTTGCATAATTTTTTTTATCCGAATTGCCAATTCATGCAAACAGTGAAGATCATTTACAGCAGTATTTCTCATAGTTGGCGGAATCGCCCCCTTGGGGGCGATTTTGATGGGCAAGGGGGCGAAAATGCTCAATTACTAATCGATCATTGAGTTAACTTCAGTATCCTGCTGTTATGACTTGTTAGATTCCTTCAAATTATCATTGGAGGTTGTTGCTAAAGCAATTTATCCGTTGAATTTTTACTCTGGCTCGTCTATGTGCCCCGCTACAGTGTGGATTATTTCAGAGCTGCGGAGCCGTCGTAAAAATGTCACAGCTCCGATTCCGGAGCTTTTCATGAACATTGCTCCAGCTCGGGAGCTCTTGGTCTTCATGAGAGTGGTTCCGGAGTTCTCTTTTTTGATGGCTCAGGCCCAGCTCCGGCCTCTGTTCGTTTTCACACATATTTTAATTGTCTTGGTGTGCATCAAGTTGAATGAAAAATGAATTAAATCAAGTACACAAAACTGCGAGTACATGCCAAACTTTTTTGAGTAATTTAATCAAGTAGTTTTTTAAAAGCAGCGCTCTTACCATGAGGAAATCAGCGAGAAAAAAACAATTACAGGTTCAGACGATTCAGAGAACAGTTACTGTACTAGTAGAAACGTAACTCAAGAAATGGTAATATAAACAATTTCTGCAAAGGCAGTCGCAGGTTTTGCCGTCAATGCCTGAGGACCTTTTGTTATTTCGTAGGACCAGAATCAAGAAAATAGCTGTTTGGAAAACTACGTTTGTGTTCGAGCATTTAAACACAGACCGGTCCCAATTGACCAAGTGTTTTGCACTCGTATGCTTTGCCTGTTGCAGCCTTAGCGATTCCAGCAAACAGCGCTACCTGGGAAAACCATGAAAAGAGCGCAAAACACATAGTCGATTCTCATGCGCTCTTTCAAACACGCACACATTGGCATTAACACAAATGCGAAGATGTGTTTAAAAGCCATCTGTTCAAAGAAATAGTATGACTTCTACCAAGAAATTCACATTTGACTTTTTTAAAATAGCTGAAAACTTCTGATTTCTTATCTTTTGCACTCATAATTGGCAGTGATGAATCGCAAAGTAAAGCACAATTTAACCTGCAAAGCTCAGGCGAAAATAAGACTGATGGTTACCGTGCTGAAAGCATATATTGTTTCCACAGACGAAAACTTCAAGAAAAGTCCATATTAGTTTACATTAATTTTTGTACCTCCCTGATAATGCACTGCTGTGCAAAGCAGTGCTGGTTCGCAACCAATTATTTATAACTTTCATGTTATGCTACTGCTTGTAAGGGTAATTTTTCCTAGTCGACTTCGCCAGTCTAGTTCAACTTGCTAGTAAGCCTAATGGTTTCTAATAAAAATTCCTACTTTGCAATGGCATACCGTGCTTTTCACGCTCAAATCTGCAATGGTATCATATCTTAATCATACTCCCTGCTAACAGCATGACTACACAGCTGCAAAAGCTGTGGATATTTTATTACATACCTACTCGTTATAGCTCAGTTCTTTTTAGATCGCTACACTACTACAGACCCGGTTTGATCATTCTAACTAGAAA
>JGI24158J21664_10011774_pt1 | contig 11619 bp, 7 predicted proteins | sample Ectturendosymbi3_FD_21664 | JGI IMG/M metagenome (IMG submission 21664)
CCTATTCGTTTGCTCCTAAAACTAATTACTTTCACGAAAGAAAACATTTACGCTCATTGCGTTAAACTAGTGATTTTCGACCGGTGTTCGATGGAACACTACTCAAACTTATCAAATTTCCTGCGGAACACCTGACGATCTTTCACGGAACACTAGTTTTCCGCGGAACACCGGTTGAAAATCACTGCTCTAGAGTGTAGAATGCGAGTACATATATTAAAAGTGTATAGCAACATTGCACTGCAGATGACATGAAGGTTACAGAGAGATTAATTGCACGGCACGCGCTCACTCAGTTTCGTGACCGACTGTTCAATGCGAAAGCCACCCGGCGAGAGGAGGCACAAGCAGTTGTTGCCTCCCTAAGTGAATTTCGCCTGACTTGAAGAAGAAATACGCAAATTCAGATGAATTGACTGTGAAGACGATTAGAATCACAGAGTACTTGCATCTTTTAACGATGAAAGGACAAATGTTTACTACCCCATTTGTTATCCTGGATCCCTAATTTTTTTTTACACGTTTGAAGATTATGGTAGGGGAGGCACTGCCTCCCTTACCTCCCCTGACGGCACGTCACTGATCTGTACAGACCACGCTTTTGCTGTTGATTTTGGTTAAATGCTCATACGCACGTGTCTAATTGTAATTTTTATTTTTGTTGTCAGTATTCTATGAATATCTACCTGTGCATTGCCTACATCAAGACGACTGCCATCCAAAAAGAAAAGTTTCTGCAAAAAAAGCAATTAAACTTTTCAACCTGCAGAGTAGGCATCGGCGCCAGCGTTGCTACGCAACTGAAACACTTCGTTGCCACGGCTACCGAACGCAACAGTCGACTGACGCGATTCGGTCGACGATTGTCCGAACACCCGCTCATGCAACGGAAGGTGTGGCGCATGGCTGTGAACGCCTATGCCTGTGAGAGCATGGCATACATGACAGCATTCCAGATGGACCAGGAGGATGAGGAAGGGCTGCCGAAGGACTGCTCCGTCGAAGCCGCCATTGTGAAGGTGAGCATGTGCGTTTGCTTCGCATGCTAAAAGGATTAAAGTACGTCTTATTTCAGGTAAACATCGTATATTTAAAAATATACATATATGTTCATTCCTGGGAATTTAGTTGGGACGCGTTGCTTGTCGTCGCGTTCCTGCCACTGATGCGCGTCGCGGTTTCTCTGCGCAGATCCGAGCGCATAACTTGTCAATGGTTTCTTTAAACCTTTGCGTTTTGAGCTTGTCTCAAGAGTATAGACCTCGCTGCAATAATGATTGCGTGAAGCTGTGCTCGCTGTACTTTTCATCGTTTGATCAAAGCTTTTGTGCTCCTCCCGAGCAAGTCGAAGCGCTTTGCATTCAATTTTCCAAACAGCTCCGCACTGTGCCCAGGACAAGTTATACGCTTATAAGGTGACTTGATAAACTTGAAATGCTATTTACATGCACTCCACCGCTGGCACGCTGCGAACCACTGTGCCTCTGGCTTCCGTCCTCGAGGACACGCCACAGGCTATTTTCAGTTCTTTTTCTTGTCAGTTTATCAAACCTCTTGTGCCAGGTGTTTAGCGCGGAACGCGGATGGCAATCTTTGAATGATTTCATGGAGATCATCGGCACGGATGCTTACGATTGCGCTCAATCTTACGAGCGGTTGCTACGCGACGCAAAAGTCTTGTCGTTATTGGAGGTAAGGATTATCTCAACATTAATAGTCACTTTCATACCTCCACAATCTCTCGTATAAATGGGCGTTTGCATTTAAGGGTTAGGTGCGTTTACCTCCCTGTTGCGATTTATAGATTAACATTTCTGTAAAGGGTAACTCATGCCAACTTGGCAGCAATGCTTATTAAATGCAAATATCCTAGAGCTGACATTTTCGTCCTTCCACCAGATTTTCGTTTGCAAATTTGACTCAGGTTCTGAATCATCAGCATTTTTTCCCGTTCAGTGACAGTTTTGGTAAGTGCTTTAAAAGGCTTTTGTGCTGTGGATACTATACGGTGAAATATCTGAATTCTTTTTCAGTTTCCCGCTGATATGCTTTCTTGTTGCAGCAACCACGCAAGCAGATTGCATTGAGCTGTGACACGGGGCGTTTTGGCCAAAAGTATGAAAATGACAGTAGTGTAAAGTAGATCAGTGGCGTTCAACCTCTTTCCGACTTCCGAATCTTTGGGTGCATCAGATTTCTTCTCGCTGACCGCCCCTACCGCAAATTGTTTAATTTAAAAAATACAGCATTTTGAAAATCCGACGTGATCAGGAGCTTATTAGTTAAAGATTCAGAATCAGCAAACTGAAATAAGCCTTGCAACGCAGTTACTTTCTTACCTGACACGAAAACGCTGTTGCTCAGTGGTGTCACGCATGCGGGGCTGTTACTCGTGCACCCCGTGCTCCTCGTTGCTGACCTTTTGTTGGGAAAAAACTGATAGCCTGACATCTTTTTCAGGGCACACACGACACTCTGCGTTTGTTCATCTCTCTAGCGTCGCTCCAGCACGCCGTTATGCACCAAAAAGACAGGATCAGGTGAGTGGTGCGGCTGCTTGAGCAACGCTGTATAATACCCCTCATTGACGTTTTGTCTACTGTGAGTGCAGCCATCTCTAAAACTATTGAAATTCGGGCTTTTGTGTAAAAAAGCTTTTCTTCGTTGCAGGTAAATTTTTACAATTTATGTCAAGCGATTGACCTTATTTCGAAAACATTTGATCACTGTTTCCTGTTCATGTTGGAACGGCTGAAACTATGGGCATTTCTGAGAATGAACTGGTTCAAAAGGTCCCTGCTTTTCCTTATAACTGTCCGATGCAGGTTCTGCTCTTTTGCCAAAAAGTAAGACGTTAACAGCTGAAGTGTCAAGTGGTTTATCCCCATGACTCGCTTCCGGGCAATCTTTGTGTGCTGATTTCTTCAATTAATGAACCTTTATGTACTTTAATTAAAGGTTCCAATAGCCTAGGAACTGTTTAGTCGATGAAATTAACTAAATCCTGCTATACTTTCCGAAATTTTAGACTGCACTCACATGTTGTAACCTTTGTTGCGGTGCCAGATAAGCTGTTGGAATTTTAATTTTGCAATTCTGCTTGAACTTCCATACGCTTAAGTTTGTAGCAGTCTTAGTCTCATACTCATGAAACTTCAATGTTCCGGCCGGTGCTGCATGTGGCCAGCTCGAAACTAATCTCTTTCCGTTGTGTACATCATAACGAACGAAGAATTGAACTTTTGCTTGGAATAATGTGTGTTACAGCAAGTAACACCAGTTGCAAAATAAAGGTTTTAACGCGATCAAGTTTATCACAAACAACGAGAAACTGCGCACTCGCGCCGAAAATAATACATGCGTAGTACGCTCACTCAAAAGGGGCATATCATACCGTCTGGAGATCGGTTAAAAACCAATTTCTCCACTACCGAACTGATAGCAACAATCAACGTTTCAAACACGAGACCGCAATCACTTCAACTGCCCTTCCACTAACAAATGCCACAACGTTTGTACTGTGCAGGAGCCGCAGGCACGCCGTGACACGGCTCCAAGATTATTGGTTGCTTGTCCTTGCTGTGTAAGTTACGTCGCAATAAATGGTTACGAAAGCGCAATCTTGCCGTAACAATGTACCGTAGTTCTCGACCAAATTGCATTCTCTAATCAACGTCTTGCTTGAGTCTACGCTATTTGGAAACACGAAATTGCCTCCATCAAAACGGCTTTCGTGCATTCTCGTGTTATAATGAGATTTCCAACGTTTTTCTCAGTAACCTCGGCCACCGCTTATCTATCTCTGTTTACGTCTGATCTTTAGCCCGAGCGCTGCTGCATCAGGTGAAACCTATCCGCACTGCGTTGTTCAATATTTCGTTGTTTCCTTAATGTATTGGTTGTTGTCTTGCTCTTTCATGAGTTGTCAACACTGTCCACTTCTGCATTCGGCGGAACGTGACAAAGTTGACGAATGGCTGCTTCAGGCGTCACCTGTCTGCGGAATGAATGAACAAATAAATACGTTTGATGTATTTATTAACATACAAATCCTAAGCGTGCTTCGCTCTCTGCTGCTGCGGGAGTCGATCCCGCGACCCCCACTGGCCCATCGTTAATAACGTGCGAGTTTTGCTCAAAAATCCCTTTTGCTTGACATGACCGTGCAAGCGAAAATGACAGAAACAAACGAAACGATGAATTGTTTTGAAGATGTCATGGCGACAGTTCACAAATTGGTTGTCTTTGTTTCATGAAAGGTTGCGATGCGCAACCAACATGGTTCGCTGCATTTGCTTCTCGCAATGCCGTTCAGCGTACTTGTCACGTGACGCTCATCCGTCTCATGCTTGGTTTTCCGCAGAGCTTTGCGGCAAGGCTCGATCCGCGAGCGTCTGACATTCCTCCTGGACACAGGGCGTGAGGACTTGCGGCTCATGACCAACTTCATCAAGGTCCCGAACCCGTCATTTGGCTGGAGCGCCCCCGCGCAAACCAAAACCTGGCTGGACCCTTCGCTCTCGGACATGGGGAAGTGCATCGAACACCTGGTCGACATCTACCGGCGAAGAGTGTTTGTTCAGCTTCACAAGCGCGGAAAAGTAAGCTCGGCGAGTTTTCAGCGGCGGCGACAGTCACAGAAAAAAGGAGCTTCTGCGCATCCAGTTTCGTTTGTTTTTAGTAACTAATCAAAATTCTTCGAAATGAATTTGTTGCGAGTGTTCTGTGCATCGCAAAAATACAACAGCGCGTTCTTCTTCACCATCCAATGCAGCTGGCCCGTCAGACGTTGATACAATTGGAGCAGCCGCGGCTTCGCTGACACCATGCCTGCGGTGTTCGTAGGCTTGCTTCTTGTTTCAGATTTAGAACATAGTTTCAGCCAATCGAAGAAGCCCTGGCTGGCCTTGCATGACGGAAACCAGCTTTTGATCATTTTGAGTATAGGCCATGGCATGTCGTTTTCAGCGATGCAATATGTTCAATAAGCACGAGTGTATCACGGGGCTCATTCGTTTTGCCAGGCAATGCACAGTATGTCCGTTCCTGCGGAGATTTCTATAACCTGCAAAGCTGTTAATCTGACAAGTCACGATTACCTTACGTCAAGTGCTTTTGCGTGGACCACCTCTTAGAAAATATCGTCGGTCGTATCCGTGAGATGCAAACTTCCCGTCACCACCGTCACAAGCTGTTTCGCGTCGTTTCTGTCTTCTCATAGATAACTTCTCGATAAAGAAATGTCGAAGAGCACGTCTTGTCGTGTCAACCTTTTTGCAGCGCAACGCCGTTGCGTTGCAAGCTAATTTTGGACAAACGTCAAACTTGCGTCGGAAAAAGAGTTTCTCCGATCTTTAAATATTTACCTGGCCTCGGTTTAATTTTCCCGCAGGCGCTTCATTCGAAATGAGCCACTGCGCCGTGCGTTGCGCACAAATTACTCCGAACGGCTTGTACCGACTCGCACCAGGCGAAATGAACCATTATTTTGATATACTTCCGTCTTTTTCTTTGTTTCTCTTGCGTATACCGTTGTTTATTTTGCAGTTTTTAGAGGAAGAGCAGCAGAAATTAGTTGTGTTCGCCGACATCGCCATCAACATTTTCGCGATGACAGCGGTCTTGTCGCGCTGCAACAAAGCCCTGCTCCTCAACCTGCGGAACAGCGACCACGACCGGCTGCTCGCTTACGCGTTCATTAAACAGACCTACAAAGACACGTTCATCCTGCTCGACGATCTATACCGTGAGTAAAAACGTGCTGGAAATCCCGAAGAAAACATATTCGATAGCAGTGGTTCGGGTGCGACGCAAGCGATGCTATTTCCTCTGCTATTATCACGGACGCGGGTTTGCGACATTTTATTTTTCGCCTCCGGTTGTTTTCTTTGCATGCGATGCGAACGGTTCTGTGCTCGAGACACTTCGGACCTTGATGCGGAATTGCATTAATTGAAATTTTAACCGCCTCAATATTTCAACTGCTTGATTGTTTGATGTAGATTTTATCGGAAAGAAGGCTGCGTCACTTCGTCAATGCTGTTTCATTGCAGTTTGCACAACGGATAAAATGTGCTTTTGTGAACGACGCCTGTTGGATAAACGCACTTCAACTTCTTCCCAAACTTAACAGCATACCGTTAATAAATGGACTCGAGTTGTAGCGCACTTAACACAAATTCCTTAAGCTTTTTACATCGTCCCACCGACCAGGGTATAAGCATGGCATCGACAGTGCGAGGTGCCAGGCTGTCGTGCTAGGTGTACGTTCAAAACAGACGTGTTCCCAACAGACCCATTATGAAGATTGTCCGTTATGAACGTGGTCTGCTATGAACAAGTCTGTTTTGAAAGGGAACCGCCGTGCTACCAATAGCAGTGGCGACTGTTGGTGTTACAGTAGGAGTGCCTCGCCTGTACTTTCAACCCTTCCACTCAAAGAAACTTGGTGACGCCCTGATACATGGGTGTGTATGTTGAACCGTTCGTCTCTGTGTCGGGTGTGAAAGACGGTTCTGTTCCTTTGCAGCCGGCAATCCCCATCTTTACACTGAGTTCGAGAAGAAAGCCTGCCGGGAGTTGACTGATGAGCGTCGATACCTCAGCGCGCATCCATTGGAAGTCGCGCACAAATACACCGAACATCCGAAGTACATCGAACAACTCAACAGGTTAAAAGCGCGCATTGCTGGCTGACGTGAACATGCAGGAGTTGCCAGGAACTCAATGTACTCGCAAAGCGTCAGATCGATCTCGACCGTGCTATTTTTCTGCGCAAATAAATCATTTTTCTTTTCACTTCCTTCATTTTACAAAGAATGAGGTCAGAGAAGGTTTAGCAACCGGTGGAACTTCTCGTGGATTGCCGCTGCGGCAACAGCCCTAGGTTGTTACAAGCAGTGATAGTATGATCTCTCAAGCAGTGGTGCCGGAGAAAGGAGTGCAAGCGCACCTCGAAAAGTTTTGGTTTGTCAATAACTTTGGGCAAAAAAGCTTCGACAATTTTAAGCAATATTAATGAAATTATATTGAGGGGGTATAAACAGTGGCGTAGTGTTATTGAGGGTATAAACAGTGGCGTAGCCAACCCAAAAATTTACGGTGGGCAAAATGTTCGATTTTGGGCGAGCAACAGTATTTTGTTTGGGACGCCACTTCTCAAAGAAAAATAGCTGTGCTAAACATTTTGGGAGTCATGGCACCCTTGCCTGTGAGTACAGATAAGTTCATTTTATTGTAAGAAACATTAAACATATATGAAATCAATGAACTGTTTCTGCTTCGTGTTATAGTTAGTGAACGTTCATGGGTAACTGATTAGCAATTGCTCCGGGCCCCGCAGCCTTGTAATAAATCTTATTTAATAGCTACTACCGTACATTATATGTGAATTTTTTTTCAGTCTAAGAAGTCAGTATTTTGCTAAATTTGCCTTAAGTAGTAAGCGAAGGATTTCAATTGTACGCTGTCTGTGTCCAGAATTCTTATTTGATTCTTTTTGTGCAGTTACGTAACAAAAGGCATAAGATTGCGGACAGCAGTGTTGCCATTTTAGCTGATTTGCTGCTACATCTAGCAGGATTTTCTCACTGTTAGCTGTAGAATTTTCAATCTAGCAGTTAGATGATTTTTTACCAGGATTTTACCTACCGTTTAGCAGGCAACAAATTCCTGACCAAAAACTTGTTTCAACAGTTTTTCAAGATGAAATCTTTTACTCCATCAGAAATTATATCTCGTCTTTATGACGTTTCAAATTGGGTAACACCAGGACAAGCACAAAGCTGCCTGCAATTTATTTGGAATTTTTATTACGATTCAACGAAGCAGCTTCAAGCAGATAATTGTATCATAATAACAAGTAAGTATGTAGCTTGGTGAAGCCTAAATGATTTGCTTGTGTGCTTAGTGAGCTCGTTAGGATTAAGGACAACATTGGTAGAATATGTATTACTTCCATGGCACGATGTTTCCAAGTGGTTCAGTTACGCCATTAGCCTAAGTAGTAATGTCTAGTAAGAAAATTCCTGGTAAACCAAAGCTGCCTAAAGTTTCGACATGTATGGTTGCAAGATTTAGAACTTAAAAATTAGCTCAGTGCCTATCCTGCTGATGCAATAAAAGCCTTCTGGGAACTTCGCAATAATGCAATTAGTAGCGAAACACTGAGCTTAAAAGGCATAACTGGTAGCAAAAGCACTCACATAAGACTAAAGAACTTCTGCATGCTCCCTAATGTAACACAAAGCTTCAAGTTACAAAGACCCAGAAAGTTTAGGGTTCAAGCTATGCTCAGATTGTTTATCGCTGAGCATTTTTCTACAGTGGCGTAGGCTACGCAGAAACTTTCCGAGGGGGGCCAAGTTTCGTCACAATCGTGTTACGACACAAATCAACTTTAGGTGAAGTGCCGAAAGCACGACTATTCTGGGGTTTCCGGGGGCATGCCCCCGGGAAAATTTTGCAAACTTACACCTAAAAATACGCAATTTCGTGCATTCTGGAAGCAAGTTTTAGTATAATGCTTTCACGAGACTTATTAGTCGGTGTGACAGAAAACTAAATTTTTGTTGTCTGAGGCTCATGAAATAAACCTATATGCGTGCTTGGATGTTATAAGTTTTAGACATGCAGGCCCGTAACCAGCTTGGGATACCAGGGGTGGCGAAGAGTTTTCTGAGAGTGGCCCAAATTTTTCAAACTATGTCCAATACTTTCAAATTATGTCCAACATATTTTTCCAGGGGGGTGTAAAATTTTCTAGGTGTGCGAAGCCCCCCCTTGTTACCGCCTGTAGACATGTATCGCTTATCGAAGACGCTTATTGAAACTTGGGGGCTCAAATCTCACGCCAGCTGAAGCTTTTTTCTGGTGTTCATTTAATTGTTGCCTGTGTTAAGTCACTTAACAGCTACGTGTGAAGCAAGTTTGTCAATGAAAGAATGAAATCGTAAAATGAAAATCAAGCAGAGGAAACGTACTACAGTAGTCATAAAAAAATTTGCGTAGTGCGTATGTCAGTGGCCAGAAAAAAAGTCAGTTTATTTTATTTAAATCGAGGCCCTTGCCCCTCCTTAGTTATCCCACTGCCAAATACTGTTCATACATTTCTCTATTTTGGGGGTCTGAGGGGGGGCATGGCACAGTTTCCCCTCCTCCGTACGCTGTTGTCCTACTGTGTGAAAACGTGCAGCCATTTGAAGGAGATCTTCAAGAACTGGGTAATACAAAAAACGAGGTAAGCTGCAATTACGTTTCTCAAAATATTGACTGAAAGAAAATTGTGGGCCGAAAAATGTTGGCCAAGAGCGTTATTTTCAGCCCGTGGTTATTGAGAGCGAGTGCAAGACGAAAAATTAATATATTGTAGGCCTATAACTTCATACGTTTCTTTAATCCTGTTAAAAATAACAGATTTTTCAACAGAATTTCACTGATTTTAGCTGAAAATTTGTGACAAGACCCTTAACAGAATCAGCAGTTTTTTGTGACACCATTTAGCAGATTTAGGTCACAACTACCTGGCAACACTGGCGGTCAGTACGATACATTCAGACTGTCATGTCACGATGTGAACTGGAGAGAGCATGCAGAGAGTAAAGCTAGTAACACGAATGCCTTGCCCAAACCCTTTATGATTTAGCAGGTGTTGAGATGTTTTTTATGTTTTTTAAACTTAGGGCCCCGCGCTACCTTAATCCGGCACTGTTTCGGGCACCAAAAAACAGCTAAGCCCTGCAGGGCACCTACTTCATATTAGTAGAGTCCATGCCAGGCAAGTACAGAAAAGCTTTTGCTTTTGATTTGAAACTGCAAGTGTTTGGATGAACACGTTTTACTACAGGCCTACTCAGGGCCGGCCTTAGCAAGTACGGGGCCCGATTGGAAGCACTTTTTCGGGGCCCCACTCAGTGGTGTGTGCAGAAATTTGCGGAGAGGGATAAAGTCATAATTACAGAAATCTTGAGTTATGGGAAAAAGAGAGACCCGACAAGGGTAAAGCCGAGCTAAGGGTGTCTGGAGGCATATCCCAAGGTTTTATTTCTCCAGCAGAGACTGTTCCTGTTCGTTTCACGGACATTCCGTAGCACCCAATAAGTACATGAGTTGCTACACTCAATACCTCCTCTCTGGCCAAGTACCTACCGCAGTGTGCGGCGGACCAACTGGCCATGTGTTAAATGAAATTAGTAACACTGCTTGACATAATCATCCGGCAAAGATAAGAAAAAAAATCGCGGGGCCCGATTGGAAGAAATCGGTCCAATCGGCTAAAGGCCGGCCCTGGCGGTCTAAGACAGTTCGGCGCCGCCGTTTTGGCGACGCCGTTTCGGCGACGGGACGTTTTGGCGATGGTGGTCGCAAATGTTTTATGCGAAAAAAATGTGTGTTTTTGAAATACTTCGAAGGTTAGACTGCAAAGGATGTTTGCTTCATAAGTGTTTTTGTTGCCATCCTGATGGCCAATGGCCAGTGTAGTTTCCCGTCCGTCAGGACTTTGGAAGAACTTAGCGCGGCTGTGACCACGTGTGTAAAGAAATATGGCTTGTGACGTTTATTTTTGCTGGCATGAGGTGTTTATGAGTTTACACAAAAGGTGAGCCTGGACAGCATCTATTGCTTGATCTTTCACGTAGGTATCATTTTGATTGCATTTCACAGCTAATCTAAGAATGTATCATGCTTTCTTGCCATCGGTTGCCTATCGGTGTACGAATATGCAGTAATGGCACTTCCAAATCCATGCTATACATCATGAATCACAATAAATACAGCATAATATGAAAAGATCTGGCACAAGTGCTAGACTGACTCTTGCGCTCACACGCTTCCCAGACGACGGCAGTGTGAACTTTTGCACTTTGGTGACATTCCAATGGAAAACACATTTCACATTTCATCGCCGAAGCGGCTTTGCCACAGAAACTACTGATTTGCGGTTTCCACGAAGGTTTATTACCAATTATAACACCAAAATACTTAATACTGTCAGTTTGCTGTATTCTCACACCATTCATAGAAATTTCAAAGTTACAATTTTGAGAACGTGTTGCAGTTAATTTTATATAAGCTGTTTTATTATAGTTTATTGATAATAATCTGTTAGACCTCATCCAAGCATCGACTTTATCAAGCTCATTTTGAACATAAAGTTGTAACGTTTTAATATCTTTGTGAGGTTAATGCAAACTAGTGTCATCTGCAAAAAGTGTAGTTTTAAAACTAGAGGAAGATCATTCACATAGATTAAAGATAATAATAGGCTATGTGCAGTTGAACAGATAATGTTGTGAGACTCACGGCATAGTCATAATATAAATAAAATGATGCGTGTCGCATATATGTTGTGAGGAAGGAAGCAGCTTTAGGACCTCCCTCAGCTAGGTCTGAGATTCCGTGCTGACAGCAATAAGTGGAATGTGAATGGAAAACCTCTGAACTGGGAGGCAAATGCTCAAGAACACTGAGCCAGTATTGTGACGGAGTGTCACAATATGGATGAATTTAATGGAGTTTGTAAAAGTTTTATTCCTAAAAAGTTTTGCACTCATGCAAACCTGTTGTTGTTTACGAGCCACTGCAAACGTTTCGTGACAGGAAGACGTGACACTTTCCGGC
>JGI24158J21664_10011775_pt1 | contig 11619 bp, 5 predicted proteins | sample Ectturendosymbi3_FD_21664 | JGI IMG/M metagenome (IMG submission 21664)
CCCCCCTTGGAGATTGAAACTATGCACCAAGAATCTCTAGAAAACATGAAATTAGTAGCTCAATTCCGATCAATTGATATTTTTGCAATGCCACTGTATTTTCCGGTACGACACTCACACTGCACAACAGCCAAGTTCACTGTTCTGGTGTCATGCAGTGGTGAGTTTGCAGTTCACTCGTGTTCACTCCTTTGCGTGCCCAAACTTGAGAGCGAATTTTTTCTGGTGTTGGTGTTTATTGCGTAACAATATCATGGCAGCAAATCTTCAAAGGTTCGCTTCAAGTTACGATAGAAGACGTTTTACCACATGTTGCGTTTGAACACTGGTGTTACCCACAGGTCCCCGACAAGGGGAGGGGCGGGGGGGGCAATGTCCCGGGGCGGCACTTTTGGTGAAAAGAAGGAATAGCAAATGGTCTTTCACGAATGAACGTGAAGTTAGATTTAAGTTTCAGATTTTGGTTAAGGTTGGACCAATCGTACGCCCCGGTTTGGCCGGGAGTGTCCCGGTTTAAACGTCTGTCCCATTGTCCCGTCCCGGTTAGCAAAACGTCCCGGAATTGCACTTCAGTGAAATTTTCAAAATTAACTCCAGCCTGATAATGCATTGTTATGAAATGATTCCGTCCTGAAGGGCTTGACTTTGCTTTAACCCGTGGCTTGCGGGAGAGGCACTTTTCGAGTGTGAGGGGGGCGGCACTTTCGACTCGCCCCGGGGCGGCACTTTCCCATGTCGGGGCCCTGGTCACGCATAGTGAATTTTAAGACTGGTCTAATGATCTAGTGAGTTTTCAATGAAATCTAGTGATTTTTTGCAAAGTATGTGTTTTTGAAGAAAATCGGTTGTTTTTTTTCAAACTTTTCAGCCGTTTTCAATTCCTAAACAATTAATTACGTGAATGGTTGTTTGGAGATTTGCACCAACAGAACATACAAGTGTTTCTAATTTGAGTTTCTTACCGTTTTCTCTTTCGCACAATTTATCACTGCAATATTGACCATGATGGCATTTTCATTTCGTTGCAGGAACGCTGCAGAAGAAATGATTATGTGGATGTTAGGTAGATTGGTCTAAAATACTCCGTGTGTGGTGTCGTTTACAGCTCTTAAAAAAGTCTGATGATTGTTGATATGACATTTTCCACGTTTCAGCATGATCTATTTTAACAAACTTGCAAATGATGCAAAGGTTTTGAGGTGATGAAGTAAATAACTAAATCATTTCAAACAAAACTGCAAACTTCGACAAAAATTTTTAAATCTAGTGAATATTTTTCAGATCTAGTTAATTTTTTTGTGAATCGAGTGATTTTTGTAGAGAAGCCTGTGGCAGCACTGCGGTTGAACGTAGACATTGTGGCAGGTAATGCAGCCAGTGACCGGCTGGTGATAGCGGCAAGTCACGCATTTTCATGCTGTGTGAAAAGAAGCACAAGTGAATCTGTAGCCATAGCAAATGCACTGTATTGAAGAAAGTATTTGTGACATTGTTGGGACTTTATGGCGCCCCCCGCAGCGATTGGCACCCCCATAGTGATTCGGCGCCTGGGGAATTGTTCCCCCCTTGCCCCCCTCGTTGCGCCCCTGCGCAGCATGGGGCATTTTCGTTATGGTGTAGAAAGGGCAAAACGTTTTGTGAACGTGCATTTGCATTGCATCGTCAGCAACATGGAAAGGATGAGCAAAATATCGAGTTTCCCCCTTGGAAAAGTTTCTGCGGACGTCCATGCTTCTGACTTGAAATTTTTTCAAATTTCTGTTTTTTTTCCCGACATGTTTTGGTTGTTTCTTACCTGCAAATGCAACAAACAAAAAAACTTTGAATGACACTGTCGTGGAATGTGCCTGTGGTTATTATCCCGTTTCTTGTGCTCAGTGGTCGCGCGTTCGTAATCATTGCATGGCGCTTGCTTGGTTGCCGCAATGCTTCGCGTGTGTTGATCATCCGCCGGTATCGCATTATGCGTTGGTTGGTCTGGCGATCGGTCGCAGCTTGGATGCCGGTGTAATGTGTCTTATTTTTTTCTTTTTGAAGGTACTGACCTTTTAGTTGTTTTAAGCCACGTTAATAAACTGGCTTGTGTTGTGTTGTGCTCATAACAGATACAAATTTTAATAAACTATTTCTTTGCAATATTCCAAGTCTCGAGACCTGAAACCTTCGAGACCGAGACGAGACCTGAAACATTCGAGACCGAGACTCACAAAAATGGGTCTCGAGACTCGTCTCGAGACCGAGACCAAGACCAAGTCACGAGACTCCATCACTGGTCTCGAGACTCCATCACTGATCACAACCTTTTACAACGAAACTTTTTGTACTTTTGGCTTGTTTTTTTTTTTCTATACTAATTTATTTTTTCGCGACAGATAAACGATGAAAGGTTATTTGTTTATCATTGATCATAATATGGTAATAAAAACTGTTTCAAATGAAAAAGTTGAGATGAAATATTAAAATCAAAAAAATAATCTATTTTATAAAATAAAAAGTTGTATAACCATTTACCAACAAGTTATTCAGTAATTGAGATGCCTCACACATCATCTTTCTATATATTTTTTCCTCAGTTTTTTCCAAGTAACGTGCGAAAAAGAAAAGCCTGGGATACAAGCGGCGGTTTTTGAAAAACAGTGACCTTCAAAAACTCTAAAAATTTGTTTACAGGTTGTTGAAACTACACTCAATAACATAGAACAATAAAATTTTAAAAAGGTCGAAATTTACCAAAACCATTTGGTTTTCCTGCAGTGCTTTATTCATGATATGGTTCATAAGCTTGAATTGAATGCATAATGCATGTGGTCAATGTTTTATTGCTTCAATTCGACCACAGAATGTAACCTAGTAAAAAACAACACTGAAAAAGACAAACATGAATTCAAAATTTTGTTTCAAAGTCCCTACATTTAGCAAATGCCTAGATTACACAAAACCCTAGTCTCTAAGCTTTTTTGATTCACACTCATTTCACCCCCTTGTCGCATAATTGAAACCCTTTGTCAATCGTTTAGAAGCTGACGACATCTCCATAAAGGTCCTTAAAAAGCTCTATGTTCTTACTTGATCCAACTAGAATCGCGCGGTAGTCCTGGCCGAACTCTGTGGTCCCCAGTTTGCAAATTACTACGTGAATGTAACACCCATCATGCCATTCGCTTTAGCACTTTGTTTACCTCCAGCTTTAGCGGCATCCATGACGCTTAGCGCGTCATCTGTTGTTGGCTGAATTGTACTAACGCCGTGAACCGGGCCTCTTGCGCTAACTGCTGTGACGTGGTATAGCAGTTAAGGAAAGTCACAGAGGTGCGTTTGGCAAAAGCATTTTCAATCTATTTGTGTTCAAAACATGCCGCACATTTGTCTTTCGCTTAGAGATGGTAAGATAAGATCAATTAAGCCATGCGAGGTTTACTAATTTAAATGAAATTTTAAGTTTCATGGACTTCAATATTTGCAGGACATCAGATGGAAATGTGCATTGCGAGGACTGGACATACTTGTACAATCGTGGCATGTTACATAGACCTACTAGAAAACAGACGCTGTTGAGATTTTACTGATATTGTAGTAAACCCATTGTACGTCATAAAGCACTACAACCGCACTTACATGAGGATCGCAGTTATGCTTTCCATGAGAAGAGTGGAAAATGGTGCGTGAATATTTGCCCTGGGGAACTGAAAAAGCTTGAGAAATATGTTGGATTTTATAACCTATTTATTTGAAAAACAAAAAATTACAATTACAATCCTTTCTTTCAGTCTAAAATGAGACCGAAACATAGACTAACAACTTTTTCGCTTAACATTGAGCTTGAGGAAGTTGGCACAAAACGGGGCGTGCTTTGAATGATCCAAGCACCGGTGTTTGCCACTCGTCTGCTCTGATCCATCAAAGCTTAAAAGACGAACGCAGCATCGGTTGTCTCGCAACTGGCAACATTAATGCAAACAGCTGCGTGACACTCGTCGTTTGTCAGCCTTTTCTACAGTTAACATTATTATATCATTAAAGTGGCCAGTCGGCAAGAGTTTCCCGATAACGAAAGCGTCAATTAATTTTGGCCATGCACAGAAAGTTGCCTATTCCTTCTTACACGTACAACCACATGCTCCTAAATCAATACGACAAGTCTGCCATGTTCGGGTAATTACGGCTGGCGACGGAGAAAACTTGAGACAGAATGTCTGCCGCCATTTGTATGTTTACTGGCGTCTTACACAGGATTGGATACCTCTGGAAAAATATACGCGACGAGTGTTGACATGGAAAATAGCATAATGTATTGAACAATCATATTTTCGTAGTTTCAATACCAGTTCTTTTAAAGTACACTGGTTTAAATTAAAACCGTGTGTAAACGTTGTGATGGATGGATAATGATTTCCACAAGGATGAGATAAAATTCATCAAGCTGCAGCAAGTTTGCACACAACATGTGTTGCGGAATTTTGTGATCATTGCTAACGGGTTGTTCACAATTGCTATGGTAGTTTAAGCGCGGTGGTAAGAATTGCTTTTTGTATTTTATTTATTTATTGCACGTGTTTGGCTCAGGTTCGCGGTCCATATCACAGAAGTTAGTCAAAGAACATAAGCAAGACAAAATGGTGAGTCATAATATTTCACACATATGATGTTAGTTGGTACACGTAGTCAATACTGGACAGGAACGAACACCGAAACAATGCACCAGAAATTACTGCATTCGTTCATTGTCATGCAGAAGCGTCACATATTGTAAGAAAAATAAAGACTTGTGAAAAATTTCAAACATTTGCACTAACCAAATAAAAAAGTTAGATGAAGATGGTCATCGCTGAGCAAAAGTATGTTTCTTGTCAAGGCATTGTCACGAAATACTGCTACAGTTAATTTGATGCTGACAAACACTGATATTCTTGGGAATGTAATGAAAAAACTCCTGATCACCTAGGAAAAGTTCACAGAAGTTAACAAAAGGTACAAATAAAAATATTTTACAACCATAAAGCACAGCAGCAACTAAAGCAAATGAATACTTACTGAAAAAAACAAACTAAAAAAAGTACACCAACCATATTCACATGCTTTTCAAATGCAAAGCCATTTTCAAGAAAATCACACTTTAAAAATTATTTTTTTGTTTTTTCTTTAATTGTTTCTATTTTTGTGCAAAAGTGAGTGTTTGCTGATTTTTTAATTAACTTTCAGTAACCGATTAGATATTTACGTTGTTTGAATAAATCAATTAATCTAATCCTTGACTAATCCAAAGTTGTTGCCCATGTGAAAAATATCTAACGAAAGTTTTGGGATGATGCTGATTTTACATGAACATCCATAAACGTTGCTGGGTTCGATTTCCAGTCGAGTTACACCGAAGACTTGGAAAACGTTGCTTGCGCCCTGTCCAGCCTCGTGCTCGGTGTTATTGTTAATGGTTGAGTGCAAGGAAACGGTTCACGCGCGGTGCTGACATTATCTCGCCACCAGTGCAGCGATATCTGCGCAAGTAGCCGTGTGGTCCATGACGCAAGTAAGCGGAGATGGGCGCCGCAGACCACTCATGACTAGAGCCATTTTTATGACCTAAAAAACTTGATAAGATGACTATATTTATCAGAAAATATAACTTTATATGACCAAACAAAAATGATTGAGCTAAAACAAACAACTACTGTACAAAGAAGCATTACCAGCGAAAATAGGCATAAGACTTGGTAGCCCCATGTTTTGTTGAAGCCCCACTAAAATATATGGCTCAAAAGATGAGCAAAACATATACAGAGTTTGGTTTGAAGTAAATTGAAAGACATGAACATTAGTTTATTTCTTTGGGACAGCAAGACCATGCATTTTTAGGCAGTGCATTACATTTCATTCAAAATATCTTGGTGAGTTCACCTAAAACCTTTACCAACATTCTCAAGGTGCCCAAGTGGGTTCAGTTTGCAGGATGCAGCTTACACCTAGTGATATAGTAGTTTTACCCGATATTTCGAGACTGTTTTAATGGTTTCATTATTGAATTAGGTTGAAAATATGCAAAATATGACTTTATGACCTAACATGGAAAATACGACGTTTTATGATTTTATAACTTTTATTATAGACTTCGTAGAGTTGAGATTTTTGTTTCAAAATTCGTTTCATAGCTTCCTGAAGCACATAAAAATATGACTTTTATGACTTTAAATGGCCCTATTCATGACACTCCGAAAGAATCACAGAAACCGAGTATAAACGAAACTGAACTGAATCCATAAACGTTGCTCTAATTTGAAGTTTACTTCATAAGTTAAAACAAAAACATGTTTTTTTTTACTTGATTTTTGGTGACGACTGTTAACGGCAGGCCGAAGCCTGAAATTTGCCCCCTGCTGGGGCGATTGAGGTGAACGCTCTTTCCCAAAGAGCGCTACGGCAATTTCCCTCAGTGGCCGTGGATCAAACAATTCACCACTGAGCCATTGTTTTTTTAGACCCCAGCTTCACTTGCGCAAAAAAATTGCAAAAAGCTCCAACTCCGCGGCTCTCATTAGAATGTTATGAAAATGCTGTGTACAGAACATAACAGAATAAGCGACTCAACTTTATCCTTTGCAGGGTGAAATGAAAATCCAGTTACTTTTTTGTCATTCGGAATATTCTTAAATAATAGAAACGTCCACAGGTACTTTTTAGCAAATCCCCATATTTGGTGTTGTTCCCGACTATCGCATAAATTATATCATCAAAGGGGCATCTGTGTGAGAACATATAGCCCCGAGATCTTGGACGCGAAGTATAATACGTAAATCACAGTAACTGTTATGAAGTAAATGGCAAATGCAGAGACATTTTACATTTATCAATAAAGTAGGTAGAAAGTGGCTGATTAATTAAAATGTTGCATACGATTAATTTTTTGAATAAGTTTACAATTAAACTTTATAGTTTATTGTGGATTCTGCAGATTTTCAATGGCAGGTTAATCAATGCATTTTGCTGAGCAAAGTCGAAAGGTTTAGGAAAAGCTACAAAAAAGCATTTTAGTCAATGACCTTCAAATTTCCTTTTTGACAATTCCCTTTCAGGAATTTATGCTGTCAAAGAGTAAAAGGTGTGAGAAGAGAGCAGTTTGGTTTGCTGGAACAAAAAGGAAAAACTGCTTTTATTAAAGGATACAGTACATCAGTGATTCCCAAAACAACACCGATGAAACCTACAGTTTGAGTGACCGCACCTTCATTGTTAAAGCGAATAAACGTATCATTTTTAACGCAACAATGGGCAGACTTTTGGTTCCCTTTTTCCGATCTAATTAATAGAAAATCGGCTAATCTTCAAGAAACGTTGGGAAAATTGCAACATTTTGAAATGCTTCGCGGCCCACTGGTTGCGAAGCGGTGCAGTAGAATATAGCTATTTTAATGTCAGAAGAACAGTGATATAACTCGGATGAAACAGTAATTTTGGCAAGTTGTACATTTCAAAATACTTGGTATCATGCTTGAACGAGTTATAGGGTAAGTTAATAGTTCGGTAAACACCTTTCAATCTAAAATTTAGGTATTTCATTCATAGCCACTGCGTAAAATACGAAAACTGTTTATGTACAGGATGTTAACTTCCAAAACTTCGCTGAGACGCATCCATATTTGGACGTGCACCTAATGGCTTTTAACAATTAGTATCCTATAATTGCCCAAAAAATGTAGGCGTTAGTAGCACATCGAAACTCCAACACTTTTATATTGTAAGTTCATATCATTTTCCCAATTACACTACCACAAAAAAAGCTTGAAAATTTTAAAATTTGGTGAGAACAGTGCTACCAAAANTTCCGATACTAGTAGACACCGAGTTGCAACGTATACGGTGTAGAGTTTCTCACTAAAGTTTGCTTCTGTTGAAAACCGAAAATGTTTNCTTGGCCGTCTNGTCTTTCGGGTGAGCTTAGCAGAAATGCTTCTTTAAAGCTGAATGAATCAGGGTTCTCACAACAGGTCTAGCGATTCCTGAAGNTGCTTTTGTTCAGTAACTCCAAAACCCTGTTCCTAATAGTTTATCTTCAGAAGGTTGGGTTTGTCAGGATTGTTTGACAGGATTGTAAAACGTGAAAAAATTCAAAGTCATTTTTCTTTCAATAATTTACCTTATGACAACATGACAACTTTTGTAAAGTTAACAGTTTTTATAACAACAAAACAGGAGCAATTTAACACCTATCAACAAACTTCGATGTACCAGCTATGCTTTATTGTTCAATGAATTAGATGCACTCGTCTCCGCAGCCTAGATTAACATGGAACAGCGCTGCGCCACAGCGTGCAGAACATTTTTAACTTCGTTGTCTAGTGCAAGGCATCCCAGAGTTATGGAAAGACACTTCACCATAGAACATAGACTTACATGTTGTATATAAATAACAGCATGACGCAATTAGTGTTTGGTAAAACTCCTCAGTGAAACATGATGAACATCGAACTTGGTAGTGTATTGTTGCTTTAATTAAAATTTACTGTATTGACCTGTATTTTTCCCAATCTTTTTCTTTAAATCTCATCAAAAAGCGTTGCAAGAACAGAGCAGTGAAGAAGTCTTTTTCAAACATGACAATAACTCATGCAAAAGTCTTTTCCAAAGTTATTACATGACATATAACTGTCCGCTAGGAAAGCTAACTACCAGCAACCTGGCAGGTTCTACGAAGAAGCAGCAAGTAGATAAGAACTCAGAGAAAATGAAGGCTATGGATGCGAGACACTTGCAGATTTGTCAGAAATGTTGCAATCATAATTTTTTTCTAGCTATTTATCACTTATTGTGGAATACATCACAAAGTACAATGTTTAGTATTTGCTTGCCGCTCTTCCACATCGCCAAAGAAAGGAAGATCACGCTACCAACTGTTAATAGCTGACATTCATTCGAACATAACAATGGATAGAGACCTAACAAACCTCTGAATGTGAACAAAGCTGCCAAATTTGCTCCTCGACCAGCTGTATGCGATTTTATGTAAAATAAAAAGAGATAACCTACAAGCATTCATCAGGCACATATTTTATGTGGCGACTTGTACCTTGTTGCAATTAAGCTCAAACGTAGGTTATTGCGTGCGTGGGTAATAAGTTTTTTGGTTTAGGACGTTTTAGCAACTTCTGCTTCACAGCAGAAAATATAAACACCCAATTCCATTGAAGATTGGAAAAGGTTTTGAATCTGCGTCTAACATTGCACAGCATGTGTACATTTATCTGCTGAAGATATATCTAAGATGAAGTATCGAAGTCGTTAACAACTTGACAAAATGTAAATCTGAGCATGAGCAGTGTTGCCTTAACATCACAATTTTGATTTAAGGTGTGATGTCTGTGCTAAGGTCTTATTCATCCCATGGTTTAAATGAAAGTTTTTTGTTTTCTCTGAAAATATTTTGCTGGACATCGCGATTCCTTTTTATTTGAAACAATTCTTTTCAGCGGTAGTGATTACATTTTCTGGCACGTGGCCTTGTTTACTCTCATAATTGTACTTATGAAAGCTATCTTTTTCACAAAGCACTGGTGCACTCATAAATGGTATCTTAGAATTGTTTCATAAAACACAATTGGCTTTTGTTGACTCAGAGCAACAACAGTAACAATGGGTTCATCCATTTGTACATGTTTATTTAGGAACAGAGCGGTTATGCGAAATAACAATAGCATTTGCGATTATTATTTTAAAGTGTTTTTGATTCAAAAACGCGGAACGAAAGTCATTGTTTGTTTACTCGAAAATCTAAAGACGACAGAATCTTCGATAAAAGTGGATGGAAGACGATTCAACCTTGTAAATAAATAAACACGCAAACATGTAAATGTGTCGCATAATCGAATGCGTTGGAGATTGAAATGATAGCTGTTATTTGGATGGATGGAGTGGAAACAAGAATTAGTGGCCGGCGTGCAACCAGAGGGGAGCATTTGCCGCCCCGAAAATTTCAAAACATTGCACAGCAATTTTGATATTTGCAGAAACTTTCAAAGAATAAAGATGAAATTTTACACTTTAATCATGAAAATTTTATATTCTAATTCTAAAAATTTTCAGAAATCCAGTATGTGTATGCTTTGATTTTGTTTCTTGCCTATCTTCTGAGGAAGAGAGTTTACATATGACTCTCGAAGCGTCAACAATAAATGCTATATTGTTATCACACCAGTTGAGCAAACTTTGCAGCCAGAAGATTATGCCTAGTGAAAGAAACAGCATACTATGTTCACATTATGTTAGCTTTGTGTTTGCCTGGGGTTACGGTAGGCTACTATTTAAGAGTTTTTGCATTTTATGTTCAGTGCTTAACCGCTACTGGGGTTTCACAGCCAAGCTGTAACGTTGCAAGAGAAATTCGAATTTTACAAGACTCTCAAATTAGGTGTTGTTTAGGTGGTCCTAGCAAAAGTGGCAAAGCCCATCCACAAGTAGTGGCGAGCCTGACCCAACCATCCATAATAAAAATCAAGTTGCATTCCTACCTGCATTCCTTTCAAGAGTGTTTCAGTTGGTAAACGAAGTCTCGTAGCTACGATTGAAACAATAGCATCAGTGAATAAATATATCTTAACATTCATAGCAGTCTCTGTATCTGACAACTTCACGACTCTCAAGATCGTGTGCAGAAATTATCTCACAGCAAATATGTTCAACTGAAGTTTCAAACATCTAGATAATTTATCTATAATCAAAGCGTGCACACAATCAATTATAATTGATTGATGAATTTATTAAAACAAGACGAAAAGTTAGGCAGGTTCACTAGTAACCTATGCATGTGCCACACTAAAGCCATGACTGCACTAGTTGAGTACGGAACCAGCTGTTTGTATTAAGCTACTAATTCTTACTCTGTCCTGATCGTTCGGTCTGCATCTTGATTAAAACTGAAAAGTTCTCATTTTCGGAAATGTTGCGAAGAGAACTTTAGCTGTGCCTGTTTGCGAAAAAGTTGTACCACGGTTGAATAAGCACGATGATGTCATCGAATAAAATTTCATGAAAAATTTCCCCCCTCGAAATGAAGAGCTGGTTGCGCCCCTGATTAGTGATCTGCGTAATAAAAAAGCAGCAATAAATAAACAAATAAACGAAACTTCTCAAGTATACTACGTACCGTGGTGAAGTTGGTGTAGTAGATCTAGAAACATTTATGCATTTTCCTTCCAAAATCTTTTTGTTTCTTGTAAATTGTCTTCAGTTTAATAAGGGTGAAAATGATTGCATTAATTTGATAATAGGTGAAAATAATTGCATTAATTTGATAATAGGTGAAAATAATTGCATTAATTTGACACTTTAATAAGGTTGAAAATAATTGCATTAATTATAATTTGATCAACGAGACATTCATTTGTACCCGCCGCACAACAACTCATCAGTTCATCTGACAACAACAACATACCTGCAACGAACTGGGCGGACAATCCCACAAGACTCATCATTTTCATCCCCGACACCGGCACCCATCCCCCGGAGCGACCCTCCCAAGAAGAGCCTGGGTCCGGCTTAACCGCCTCCGCACCGGTGTCGGACGTTTCCGCTCCTGCTTGTACAAATGGGATGTGGCCTCCTCTGCGGCCTGTGAGTGTGGCGCAGAAGAACAAA
>JGI24158J21664_10011776_pt1 | contig 11619 bp, 8 predicted proteins | sample Ectturendosymbi3_FD_21664 | JGI IMG/M metagenome (IMG submission 21664)
TCAGCTATTGTGCCATTGTGTTTTCATTTGCTCTAATTTTCGCTAATGATTGGTTTACTGCATGCGATGGCTTTTATGGTGCTTCTGCTTGTTGGCTTAGTCATATGAAACAATAAACCATTACCATTATCGTTTCCAACCTGAGAAAGACGAACATTATATCGTTTTTGCCCCTCCGGGAAAATTTTCTGCTGACGCCCACGTTGATATCCGATCCACATTTGTGGATACTGTACGGAATTTCATTTCAAACGTTTTTTAAGAAGGTTGGTGCTTCAGCTATGGCAGCGCCGGATTTAGATGGTGGGGGTCTTGGGGCCCAAGCGTGGTGGGAGGCCCCATGTGCGGATACAGAATCTTTAGTTAGGGGATGATTGATGAAGTCACTAGTATTTCCACAGATCATTAATATTTATGACGTAATCTTGTGACGTCACATTTGTTAACTCAAGTGTAACAAAACTGTATGATGCAACATGATATTTGACAATGATTAGCGATTTGTGAAACTGTTGCAAAACCGGTCACCAGAAGCAAGTCATCTTCTGTCAACTACTTCGCCGCTGTGGTTCGGTGACGAATAAAACTAGCGGTGCATTTCCACAAAATCCTTATTTGCTTGTCCTAGTTAGCTCATGAATATTTTGCAGCTTCCTTAAATTTCTTCAAAATGTAGAATCGCCTGAAACTGCTTGCATGAAAGGCGTTTTAAATTGCACACCGCTTTAATAGACTAGAAACTGGTTCAACCAGAACGATGCATCTTTGTTTCAGGTTTGTGGCTGCATCAACGAAAAAACGTTCCACATTGGAGTAAAGAGCCATAACGCTGAAGTAAAACTGCAATCTTTATCAGTTTGCTGAAGCATTCAATGGTATTGAAAGTCTCAAAATATTTTGCCCGCATCTTTCATGTTCCATCATTCTACAATAAATTGATTTTGGTTGATGCTCTTTTTGCACGAACTCAAACACATTTTGGTAATGGTCAAACAGTTTACTTCAGCATCATCAATAGAAACGTTTCTGTCAAGCAAATACTACTTACATGGTTCATCGTTTTCCCATTCAGTTGTGGCAAACGGAGGAATCTAGTCAATCTAATTCAGCAAATAAAGTGGTCCATTTAGCCAGATGTGCAACACAAGACTTTTACAATACAGATACATCTGACATGAATAAATCACAACCATGATGCTTGCCTTCTCAGAATTTTCTTAGTGCTGATTCAAATTGGCTTGATATGAATATCTGATTGTTTCACTTGAATCCTTGCCATCACAGTGGCGAAACACTGTACAACCTCAACAACTGATGCTTTTGACTTCTCAGCATTCTGAACTCGCTCAACAGCAACCAAAAATAATTGCAAGTGTCTAAATATGTTAAACAGGATTCGCTCGGAGAAATTCTAAGAAAACGCCTCAGAATAACACTTGGTTTGTCGATGGACATGAAGTATAAATGTGAATCTGGGTACATTTGAAGCATCCTTGGCAAGCTAGGATAAAGTGATAATCATTTGGTTACGCTGTGAGAAATAAGTTTTTGGTACATCCACAAAGCCACAATGATCTTCACTCTTTCTTGCGAACTGCGCAAATGCAGCCACACGTAATTCATTCAGCTTCAAAATCATTTAGTCCTTTCCTGTAAAAGGGATACGTCTGACGTATTTCTTCATTTGTTAGCATTACTGATTAGCTATAATCACTAGAACCTACTACACTAAGCTGTGTACAATACACTGACCACCGTATCGCGGTTCATCAGCAAAGCTAGTACAGTATAATGGCGTCAGCAGGTCCGCACTCTCATGTCAAAGTCATTGAGGTACTGCAAAATTATTTACTACTGTTATGCAACGATTAATGTGAAAGAATTCTCGCCTTCCCAGCCAAGAATTAACTCATCCAAAACATAGATTAATTAGATAACTTGCAGGCCCTGCCATAAACTAAGCTACGCCACCATCTCGTATCTTGTTGCAGTTAAGTAGGGACAGCTTGCTGTATGTAAATACAATACATAGTCAGTGACGTAACTTACGGGGGCAGCGGAGCGGATTGATCCCCCTGGCAAGCTAAATGTGAAAACCGGACCAAAGTTAACTTATATTTTGGTTTTAGTATTCTTTTTGTTGTATTTTATTTATTTTTCGGACTATTTTCCGGTGATTTAGGGTTTTAGTACGGCCATCACAACCAGATTCACCAGCATTTCTCAAGTTTTTTAAATTTTGGCTAGTGGGTCCTGTACATTGGTCAGTGGGACTCTTTTAGCTACGTTTTCCACCTTGGCTCAAACCTCTAATTACGGTACTGATTATAGGTATGTAAAATAAGAAATGNCAAAAAGAGGACATTTTNACATTCTTGAATGTGCTCGGAGAATATTTTATTTCTGTAATAGTTGTTTCGTCACAATATCAAATAATATGCAATTGAAATACTACCGATAGCATCTACAAAAACTTTTCTTCGGTAAACATATCTTAAGTAGCACGCACATGCCGAATATACGGCTAAACACATGAACGTGGTGGGGGGCCCCCTTTGGTGGGGGGCCCCCTTTGGTGGGGGACCCTGGGCCCGGGCCCCTTGCCCCCCTAAATCCAGCGCTGATCTGTGGTGGGGATTTATCAGAAATTGTCGTGCGCACTTCTCAATTCTCAATGACAAAATTTCTTTTGTTTTCTATTTACATCAGAAAAGACACGTGGAACCACCCAAACGTTTGTTGCTGGCACGATGCTCCTGATTGCAAACAACCATCTTTACTTAATTGTTTTCTCTAGAAAAACATCAGATTGAACAATTTGAAAATAACGTCCGTATCAGCATCATATTTCAAAGAAAAATATAACTTTAGAACTGTTGACTAGCCTACTCCAAATATTTAACGCAGAAATGCAGATAACCTATGTTTGAAAAAAGGTGTTTTTCAAATGCTCATTTTGAGCTAAAAGATATTACAGTAGTTAGACACACTGTTGTAGGAGGCGGAGGTGCAACCGCACCCCCAAAAATTTTGAATTGGAGAAAATCCGGGCGAAAATGGCGCCCAACATGCTTTGATTTGAAAATGATGGCGCCCGAATTGACATCAAATGGCGCCCGAATTGACATGAAGAGCTTTTTTTTGGAGGACACTTTTTTGAAGTATTTTTCGGGTAAGTTTGGGAGAATCCCGGCAATATTTCTTCGCACCCCCCAAAAAGTTGCCTGCTCTTACACCTATGGTTAAACATTATGATTTTTGGAGTTGAGTAGCACCTTGCAAGACATTTGGTTGAAGTTCGCATGAAATAACCAGTAATCCAATTTAGAAAAAGACATAATTCCGCTCCCCTTTACCTCTTGCGCAAAGGGGAAATGCCTCTGCTATTTCCTCGTGTTCCCTTATGGTCAGTGTCGAGACCCGATACAAGTTTAGGAACACAATTCTGACATTTTGAAAGCCTATTTAACCAAATCATTTCATTTNCCCCCTTACAGTTTGCCCAAAATGCAGTAAAAGGTTTGTCAATTTTATTCTGCATCAACCGTGTTATTTGATATGACCTCTTTTGCTGAATGAACCTCTGTTTATGTGACGGTCTTCTGCGGAAATGTGTTTTCAAACCATGAAGGAGCGCGTTAAAAACTTCCAGCACGCCCTGCTCTTCCTGGCTAAGTTGCAGTTCAAGCTTTGATAGATTGTTTCCCCGTTCGCATGACAAAGTTGGTGCACTCCAGCGTCAACGCTCATACAGGATGCTGCCGCAAAGCTTGCTTGCGCATATACTTCGCGGCTAAAGTGAATGGGCGTCGACGATGCCTAAACGTTGCTTAATGCGATTGTTAATCTTGATTATATGCAGGCAGATTGGTTAGGTAGTACTAGCTTTTGTTAAGTAATCTGCTTGCTGTCTGTAGGACTACAGATGAGGCTACAGTGTGTGCTGGGCGTTCGAAATTGTAAAGAAGCGGAAAACCCAAGTGGAAGTATGTCTTAAAATTAAGTTCTTAGCTGTGTTGGTGTTGACATAAACAGACAATTCAGTTAGTGTTTCTTGGTGACATCCAATCGCATGATTGCAACAAACAACAGCTGAAAGTAGCCAAGTATTGATATTTGGGTAAAGATAAGAAAAGCTTTGGCAGTCTCGCACCACTTTTTTTCGAAATGAGCTTACTCTCAAAGTCACTTTGTTACCATAAGATTGTGAACAAAGCACATAAGTTCTATTGTATTGCTGTCGCCTGTTCTACTTAATCGTTGGTCTCTCTAAATCTAAACCTTATCAAACTAAGGTTTTCCCCGTCGCGAACACTTCAAAACAAAATTCAATCCAGTATTAGTCATTCATGAGGCAGGTTAATCATTCAGTCATTCATGAGGCAGCTATAAAGAACAGAGTTGTGAGATAAACATGTTCACAAATAAGGGAAGGACACGACTTTAGTCACTGACACATACATAAGGTCAAGACTTGTTACTGACGTCGTTCAGCATAAACTCCACAGCTTCACATCTTTTGAACCCGAAATTCGCAAGGAAATTAGCTTGATTCAAATATAATTTTACAAAAATTAATGAGTGCTGCTTTGCGTTATGTCAGCGATTCCCAACATGGAGTACATTTGCCTTTCTGAAGGGGTACATTTAAGGTTAGCTTTGGAAGGAAAAATACATAAATAATTTTTTATTTTCAAATATTAGTACATACAGTATATGATTGAATATATTTTTAAAAGTCATCATTAGTCTCCTGTTAAATATATAAACTTTGGGAAATAAAAATGGAATATACCTTTTTAGTTCTCAAAATCTGAAAGTTCTATAAGAAGTTCTGTGGATTTTTGTTATTTTACTCAGCCTTTTTGTCTTCAGAAATTTTATGGGTAGCCTACATGCTCATATCTGTCAAAATGCTGAAGGGGAACGTGGTCAGAGAAAGGTTGGGAACCCCTGCGCTATGTGATAATATGCGAGAGTATGTTAACAATGGAATCCCAATCAGACCCCGCCTTTCAAAAGCGAACAGAGAGAGCTAATATAAACTTAAACTCTTGTCACAAGATAAATGATGGGCAATCATTCCCTGTTTGCAGGCCACTTTCATCGCCTGGGGTACTTCCGGGGTCATTTTTCCGTATGCGAGCTATGCAGTGTAAAGTGCTTCTTTCCCATGCTTTGCCCAGTTTTGTCGACCTTTCTCATGCTTGGAAACGAACTACTAAGAAAGGATAAATGAGCAAGTTTTCCGCAAATTAACACATACTCTGGTACAGGGTTACTGCTGGCTATTCTCACTGATTTTCATCACATGAGTTTTTTTCGGTATACGCAAGCTATCCCTTCTATGTTCCCCTGACATTTTTGCCGTACGAGGACTATTTTCAGGTAACTTTCGAGGGCCATGACGTTTGGCTTCGCGGGTCACGATTTGCCCATCACTGAACTATATTATTGTACTAATTAGCGAGATTTTTTCATATTGCTGATCAAAGATAAGTTTTGATTTCAGGGACACTGAAGCGTGACATTGCATGCCCCTATTTGAGAAGAGGGCTATGGGAAAAGGTATTATTATCCGATAGGCTACTGGGCTGGCAGAAAATGAAATGTGGTAAATTCAAAGTAACGTACATGCTTGACGCAAACTATCAGGTTTTTACCGTATATGGGCACATAACATCGGATTTGTTTAGCCTCACGCCTGCATCTTTCTACTTGCTCTAATAATAGTTTTTCAATGCTCATGCAGGCTTGATACGTGTGTGACAAACGCGAATGATCTTGAATTGCCATAAATAAGCCTCACCATTTCGAATAATGAACTAGAAGGAAAAAGATATCCTAATCGATACGGCAACTCGAGGAGAATATTTTGACTTCCTTTGTTTCTTGAAAGCACCTCATAAGTTTTGAAGCAGTTATAGCGTGAAAGCTTTGTCTGTAGTTTGTTATAATGATTGCCTTTGGAAGTTTGATGATAGCACCAGTAGTCACGGGCGTCGGAAGGGGGAGACAGGGGAGCCAATCGTCTGGATTTCGAAATTTGACATTTTCCTATTAAATGTTTTGCAAAACAAGGTAGTTTCTTTTGGCTACCTCAGGAAAAATCCGCTATTGCCTTCCCTTAAAAAAATCCATCAGACGCCCATGCCAGTAGTCACAATATTAAAATCTTTAAATCGAATCGCACTGACTTTCATAAATAAAAGGAAAAAATTCAGTAATAATCAACGAATTCAGTAGAACTGTAACCAGTTCTACAAACATTAATGTGAAAAGGCAGTGTAGATAGCGTTTGTGTGCTCCAGATTGATGAAAAAGATCCCGGCATGCAGTTATAAAATTGTAGAAAACTTACTTCGGAGCTATGGCGGTTTTGACTAACTGCACTGAGATGTACTACTTCGTCAGGCTAAAGATGCTCCTCTATAGCTATTTCATATGTTGTCATCAAAATATAATTAGTAGAAAGACAACTTCATTTTCTCTGATATGGAGGAAAGCTTTGCGAACATTCTTGGTTAGATCACTGGTAATGGTCTAAAGCAGCGGTCCCCAAACTTTTTGTTTGTTGGGCCAAATTCGCGATCTTATCAGTGTCCGCGGACCGGACTATTTTATGTATCGAAAACAAAAAGATACAACACGCATAACACCAGTCACGTTTGTATTTTTTTAATTTATTTTCTTTGCTCGTTAACATGTTCGCAATGTGACTTATTGAACTACTTCTTTTGTTACATAACAGTTGTAGGTTAATATTTGGTTCCATGCTTGATGCTGGAATAAGGAGAGTATCGTGCAAATATGCATCTGAAATTCTTTTCACAACTGCCAGATAATGCTTACGCTTCACACTCCAAATGCCCACTACTATTTACAAATTTCGCAGCAATGATGCAAGCTAATATAGAGTCGACAGAAGTTTAGGCACCAAGGCTAAGCACATGTACAATACGGGGTTGTCAGGTCCTGATGGATCAAAAATGCCAAATCGCTCGTCAAAATATGCCAAACAAGCCGAAGCAGGCCGACGGCTTTCAGTTTTGAATTGCCCGGATGAGTAAAGGCAAAAATTCGATGTTACTTTGGAACCAAGCCTGGAAGCATTGCATATAACTACTATTTTAATCTCCAGTGCCATCTACTCTTATAGAAGATTCTTAATAAGAAATACCTATAAATATTTGAAACAATACAGGTCGTGAAAATGCAAACATGCACCATGCCTCAGTTTTAATCACTTTGAATCTGGTACACAAGCAATTGATATGTGATATATGTCACATGCCACAAAATCTACAGTATTACAAAGTGCAGCAGTCACAGAGAACCCACAGAAACAATATTAGGCTTTCCAGTTTCGTATGGACCACATACGCCAAATCGCTATTCAAATATGCTGTATAGCAGGGGTACATATCACAGGGTCCGCGGGACAAATGTGGCCCGCTAGAAGTTTTAATATGGTACGCAAGCGATTTACTGAAAGTAGTCAATGCTTTTCAAGGTAAACTGAAGCACCTTCAGCCGCAATTGTCAACTGACAACAAGATGTTGTTCGAAAGCATGTCTTAATTTATAAATAAAATTCAGACAGACTTGGTATCTCACTTTGAAAAATACGAAAAAATGTGTGAAAACCTTCGTGAAAACTTTTCAAAACGCTTTCAAGATCGTAATGGCCAGGAGACGCAGATGAATTTGTTTCAAAAACCATGCGGTGTGAACGTAGAAAATGTTAATGGCGCTGACTTCTAAGACTTGCAGTCAAACGAAGCTTTGCACGACCCTTTCCAAGGAAATCCATTAATTATTTTTACTCTCGACGCCAGTAAGATACGTATCTGGTGTTTCTGAATAATGCAAGAATCTGGATTTGTCAATTTGCATGCAACGAAGTGTTGTGCAGAAGCATTCCCAATCATGAAAATAAACAAATCTAAGCTGCGAACTAGGGAAACAGATAGACATTTAGATGCAGTAATGCGTATTGCTATTTCATCGTGTAATTAAAATTTTTCAACTTTGGTCCAATGAAAACGTGTCCAAAGCAGCGTTTTTTTCCGCGAACTAACTTTCTTATGTATGTTTTTGGAAATGTAAACAGTTGTTTGTTGTTTTGTTTAATAAAGAAGTTCGTTTTTACTGTATGAGCAGTTCATTTGACATGGTGCAGCCCGCAACTAGGTTTTAAGCACAATTTTGGCCTGAATATCCGTTAGAGTTGTACATCTCCTGCTATATAGCTTCAATAAATGTCAAAAAGTAAAAAAAAAATAAAAGTTTAAGCTTAAAGCAGACAGGTTTAAAAAAATACCAAACAACTTTTTTCCTGGCAACACTACTAAAAAAAGCCAAAACATGCCAAACAGCAATTTCTCAAGCCAAATCGCTTTAAATAAGGCTGAAAGTCTGCAATTCGGCATTAAAAATGCCAACCTGGCAACCTCTGGTAAAAAAATTGGGTCCTGGTGCGCAGCAATTTCTAACGAAAAAAGCAGCTATGTCCTAACAATTTTCTGCGTTTGCGTTTACATGTCTGTGTTGTTCGCAAACTATAACATTACAAACGAATGGCCTACGTTCTGAGCAAATCGCTTTTCAATTCAAACGTTTGTATTTGAGCTTTATATCAAAGCGGAAAGCTTGGTTTGCATTGGTTTTTAAATCCCACCGGGATAAAACTCTCAATTACAACAGTTGCTTTTTGTGTAATTACGTCTTGTATTAATTTATCTACACGAAATTGTTACAATACTAAACATACCTAGGAAAGCTCGCGAGCCGGATTGGACCCCTTCGCGGGCCGGATCTGGCTGCGGGCCGGACTTTGGGGACCGCTGGGCTAAAGTTTCAGGTTTCTGTATCTAACCCGTGAATGCTAAAAACCGATACCTGATCTTCTCGGTTAGAAAGCACGTGATGATACGCCACGCACAAATTACGTTATGCCGATAAGTTAGTTCGTCAGCGATGAAAAAAACATTGGGAAATAACGTGTAGACAGCGTTGCTTACAGTGGCCCTGACAATTATGTGGAAGGGCCTGCGAATTCAGATTTAGGCTAATGAATTTGGTCGAATGTGGGTCCAGCTAAGAGAAATCTATTAGAAATAGCGAAAAGTTGTGATGTAAGTTCGTCCCTAGACAAATCCATAGCTCTCATAACGTTTTGTGTTTCAAGTAAGTAGCATCATCCAACCGAGTTTTCTTATTGCAACATCGAATTACTGCTCAAATGATAAATTATTACATCTATGTGGCAGATTGTTACAAAATGCTTCAAGTCCTGTATGTTTTTCATCACCACTGGATTGCCTTCAAATGTAACGCAATACTCATAAAATGCTCCCCTGACTTTTGTGGCCACAACGTAGGCAGCCGTTGACTACACATTACTGAGTATTATCTTCTAAATCAACATTTTGCATTGGTTTCAACTACGCCTGGAAAACGTTGCTAGGCCACTAACATTTTGTCCCAAGAGCGTACTCTTCGTAACCAGTCGTTACATTGCCCATAAACAAACTCATCTCAGCAGCAGTGGTAGCTCGTGGCTGTAGAATGTAGATCATGGGGGTGCTGCTAGCAGGATTTGAAGTTAAGGAAAAGTACGTTCCATTTGATTAGGACGCATAACATTGCGACATCGGTCGTTTTGTTGAACAGTTGTGACTTCATTCTCTTTGCTGTATGTTGTGTTGCTGCGCAAACGTGTGATGTAAGACATTGAAAGTGTATTAAGATGTGATTTTTCAATTTTTGCTACACTCGTGTGAACTAAGTCCTGCTCTATACGTTAGAATCTTCAAAAGTTACCAGTAGTCAGAACTTTGCACAAATATCTTACATTGCTACATGCTTTAAATCATAGAATATACATTTATATGCATTAAAACATTTGCTGAAGTTTTAAGACAAGATCAATGAATAAGGATTTCCAGCCACACCTAGGATGTAGGCTCATCTTTATGCCTGCTCGGTTCCAGAAGAATTTCAGGACGCTAAAGGTTTCAAACTGGGAGGACAAAAGAGGCAGATGCATTACAAAATGCCTACTGCCTAGTACGTACGTTGGAGGTGAACGTTTAGCAGTTGGAGGATATCTTCAAAAGTGGGGAACTTTGCCCTTTTTTGTCTGCCTGTAGCACTCACTCTGCCCTGATGGTATTCAGGTTGTTATTGCCCAGGGCCTTCGCCAATAACCATATGCTATCTTGGTGCAAAATCCGCAGTGAAACGTTCAACAAACTCAAATCCACAAACACAGGAAGATGATTTTTTGGATCGGTGATATGAAGACTTCCTTGGACCAAAAAGAATATGATACTGTTGTTGTTACATTTAGGGGTAAGACTGAAGGTAGTTGAGCGCAAAGGTTTGGATATAGTTAGATTAAGTTTATTAACAATTGAAGTAAAAGAGTGTCTCCAATCCTAACCACATTATTTGCAGTGAAACACTAACGTAGGTACGTAGGGACCAAAACTACACAAGTGTGTAAAATGACGCAATAATGTGGTTCAAAAATTTCATTAATGAAAAGATAAACAAAATATAAAACTCTTCATTAAAACTTAAACACTCAACAGAAACAACCAATTCAGCAAAATGCTTACAAAAAAAAGTGCTGCTAAAACTAATTAGAACAAGTACATTGCACACCATAGTTCCCAAAGCTATCGCAAAAGCGTAAAGCCTACCTGTGAATATTTGAGCCATGGCATTCAAACTAAAATACCAACATAACATAAGTGTGAAAAGTCTAATAAAAAAGCAATGCCATTGATAAAGGCAGTAGCTTCAAATACAGATCAAAGAATTTCAGCTTGATTTTACGTACAAATGAAATCCATTCTTCGTGTTTTAGTGTGCCCAAGTAATTTGTTAAATTTTTCTTTGATGTCAACAGTGCTGTCAAATAAACTATTTTCTGTTGAAATTACTGCAAGTGCAAAGACATTTTTCTTGTTGAATATTTTTGCTACACTGTACAGTGGAAGAATACGTGTGCTCTATATCAACACATATATAGTCACAGACTTATTTTGTTTGGGCCATTAGTCTCATAGAATTTCTTGAGACTGCATTTATGTACATATAATTTCAACATGAAGCACACTTTTATGGGCACCAGTTTATCTATGTCTAATTTATGTTGGGCTCCACTTGTAGTTTGTGATCCATGTTGTTTGGCAGTTGGGTTTTTTTATTGAGGCGGAGAATTAATTGAACCTGAGCAGAAATGTGTGTTGATTGGGGAAAGTTTTCGTAAACCTTTCTTTAAATTATTCACGAATCACCTATATGTGCAATAAAACTATTATAGAATTCTGAAAAAACTGGTGAAAAAAGTTCAAAATAGAAGATTGGGCAAAAACGCCAAAATTTGATCAAAATGTTTTCGTTTTCTCAAACTGTTAGTTCCCATGCATCATTGATTTGGCTTCCATACGACATGGAACGAAGATAATGCCGATTTTACTGGACATTAATTTTAACGTGAATCTGTCAAGTTTTATTCAAGTATGTACTTTCCACGATGGGTGTAAGCAAGGAATCGATCAGCAAATTTTTAATAGGAAATCGATTTCACGTAAAATTACGCATCCT
>JGI24158J21664_10011777_pt1 | contig 11618 bp, 8 predicted proteins | sample Ectturendosymbi3_FD_21664 | JGI IMG/M metagenome (IMG submission 21664)
GGGGGGGGCAATTTTCATGAACTTTCATTCGATGACGTCATCGTGCTTATTCAACTGTGGTACAACTTTTTCGCAAACGGTCACAGATATGTTCTTTTCGCAACATTTCCGAAACCGAGAACTTATTAGTCTTAATCAGGCCCGTAACTAGGGGAGCAAAGCCCACACAAATTTTTTCGCCCTCTTGGAAAAATGTGTTGGACATGGTTTAAAACTATTCGAAATAGTTCAGAAATTTAGGCCCCTCCCAGAAAACTCTTCCTCCCTTCTGGTGTCCCAAGCTGGTTACGGGCCTGCTTTTAATCAAGACGCAAACCGAACGATCAGGACAGAGTAAAAATCAGTAGCCTAATACAAACACTTGGTTTCGCATTCAACTAGTGCAGTCATGGCTTTATTGTGTCAAATGTATAGGCTACTAGTAAACCTGGGTAACTTTTTGTCTTGTTTTAGAAATTTCATTAAATCCTTTATCAAGATTTTTGAAACTTCAGTTGAATGTATTTGCTGTGAGATAATTTCTGCAGAAGATACCGCGAGTGGTGAAGCTGTCAGATACAAGAGACTATTGTCAGGATATATTTAATCAATGGTGCTATTGTTTTAATTGTAGATACGAGACTTCGTCTGCCAACTCAAATGCTTTTGTTTGAAAGGAATGCAGAAGAAACAGGACCTTTGACAGGAATAAAATGTGCTGTTGCCAGAGCTGTTTTGGGACCCCTTATAAATTATAACTAATTAAGAGCTTCGCTAGCCTTTCAATACTATGACTAGAAAATTATATGCTTTATGTGGTATTTTACATCATAAACATTTACCACTGTTATTACTAAATTTCAAAAGGTCGCAGGCTGATCTCAAATAATGCACATAACACAGAGTTGCTGTGCGAATTTCACAATTATACATCAAATTTAACATTAATAGCAGGCTATAGTAATTCTCACTAGCAAAGCAAATTTAATACTTCTTTAAACATAATACAGTAATAGAAGGTCACCAAGAATTTCGGTACTCGCTTTGTCATGGATTCCAACGGTTTTTGAAAATTTTGCTTGATTTACTGTGGCAATGCCAATTCAGGGTTGCGGAGCGGCAAGGAATCGGACACGTTTTGGTGGAGTCGGATTCCTAACGACATCAGGGTCGGAGTCGGATATTTGGTCCGACTCCGGAAGTCCAATTGTATCACCTTTACATCACACTCCTAAGTTGGGAATTCCTGTTGAATTGGTACAATTTGTTAAGAAACTTTTGTTGAAACAGATAATTCTTCTGTGTACCACGATTTCCACCGAGTGTTAGTTGGTACAAAATTCTTGGCCGCCAAACTTCATTCACTTCATGTTAAGAAGTCGGAGTGGGGAATTTTGGAAAGGTCGGAGTTGGAGTCAGACATCTTACCTCCGACTGCTCAACCCTGGATGCCATACTTGAATGATGGCCTCTATTAGCTTGGTCATGGTGGTGCAATCGAATTTTTGTAACCGGGATTATCTTGCTGATCACAAATTCTCAATATCCCATTTAATTTTTCTTCCTGAAAATCGTCTTCACTTTTTCAGATGAAAGACACGGGACAATATCCTATTGGAATTTTCCTCTACCATCAAGAAATGTTTTTCTAATATCAGGAACAGCTTTTCTCTCAATTACATCAATGTATTTGTATAAATTCATCATACCCTCAATTGGCATGAGTGAAGCTACTACTGAAAAACTGAAAATGCCCAGAACATTTTTTGGGTTCCTGTACTAACTCATTGCAATGGGCAGGACTTAACTGCTCACGATTCCTGATCCTTACAAATCTGCTATGTTTCCCTGGAACAAAAAATGACTTTCATCTGAAAACAGAACTTTTTCCGGTTTTCTACAGTCCAATATTTAGGCTTTTCTTTGCACATTCTTAGCTTTTCTACCAGCCTTCTGTGGTGGCGTCACAATGTACTTGAACTTCTGTAAACTCAACATGCACCAAATCCTTCTGTAAATCAAAATTCGTTTCTTAGCATACCTTTCGCAGTGGCTGTTTGGGTATAATTACATTGTTACGAAAGCGTAACCACGCAACTCTGCTTCCTAGGTGTGACATCTGCCATTAAAAATCACAGAAATTCCAACATGTACAACTCTCAACCAGTGGTGAGCATTAGACATTAGGGCCAGAGTCAAAATTGCAGAAAGCTGCCCCAAAACAATGTACAATATGTGATATGTCATTAGCACAATATATCGTCTTGAAAAAGGGCGCATTGCCCCTATGTTTGTTCAAGTTAGATAAAAATGTTGCCCCTATATTTCACACATGCTACACAAAAGTTTTACTTGCTGAATGCAATTAAAATTTTTCATTTTAGTCTGGAAATTTGCTTCTGCGCGAAAGTCCATTTCACACTGTAAACCGTTTGAAGTTATTGGATTTTACATTGTTCTTTGTCTACACAATAAATTTGCTGAAGGGCCATATTTGGCACATATATTTGTTTTATTTTGAAAAACATATGACTTGCTCCAGAGCTTGCGGCTCCACAGTGGTTCATCAGCTTTTAAACAAAACAATGCAAAAACTAAGTGCGAAAGTCTCAAAGAGGGGCCCCGCGATATCTCAGAAAAAAGGCGCCCGAGACGACAGCCTTGTTCGCCTTCCCTGATACCCACCCCTGCTCTCAAATACATACAAAAGAAAGAACTGGCTTCATTCTGTAACACTCCTATGTGACGTCATAAAAATATTTTTCGATCATTCCGTTATGTTACCCATTATATAGTGCGTTGGGCTAACAATGAAACAGCAGCAACTGAGATAATCTCAACCACAATTCAAAAGAAATGGCGATACATTGTATATCGACTAAAAACACAACTTTAGGTTGTACGAATAAAGTTATAACAATAAAAACTTTGTGCATAATTGCCCTTTTCCATTTTGAACATTGAGGTTTATGGGCCCCCTAGACTCTTGTGGGCCCCGAAGCGGCGCATCGGCTGCACTCCACTCTTGTTGGCCTTGATCAGGAATGCAACTTTAACTTTATTACGAATGGTTGACTCAGGCTCACCACCAGATGTGGGTGGGCCTAGCCAATTTTGCTAGGATTACCTAAACAACACCTAAATAACTTTGAGGCTCTTGTGAATTTCAAATTTCCCTTGCAACGTTAAGAGCTTGGCTGTGAAACCCCAGCAACGGTTAAGCGCTGAACATAAATAGTGGCCTACAGTAACCCCAGGCAAACGTAAAGCTAACACAATATGAACATATGAGTAGGCTATGCTGTTTCTGTCACCAGGCATAGTCTACTGGCTGCAAACTTTGCTCCACACGTGTGATAGCAATGCAGTATTTATCGTTGACGTTTCAAGAGTGTATGCAATCTCTTCCTCAATCAAAGCGTACACACACACTGCATTTCTGAAACTTTTCCGAGTGATACATGAAAAAAGGACAAAAGATGCCTTAAAAATAGGCTACCAACATTTTAAACGATCTCCCAATTTGAACGTATTTGTGGTTAAAAATATCAATCATTTACAAAATTTTCGATCAGATGGCCTGTCTCAAGATATATCTTGTAAGGAGATGATTAACCAGTAAGACAAAGAAACATTAAAGTAAAACTTTTCTTAAAATGATTAGAATACAAAATTTCAACTTTAGTATTTGAAAGTTTCTTCAAATGTCAAAATTGCTATGCAATGTTTTGAAAATTTCCGGGGCGCAAATGCCCCTCCCCTGGTTGCGCGCCTGCTGCATACAAATGTTGAAATAGTTCAAATCAAGTAGTTGACAAGGGCGGTACACGAATATTTGCTAATGCGTTATAACTTCTGTTGTCTGCACCAAACAAATTTACAACTCAATTCCTTTAAATCAGTTCCAGCATTTGCTACGCATTCGTCAGTCACCAACGGCCTTGAAAATTCCAGCATTTTATTCATTACTGAATTCAAAAGCTACTTGTTTTGTGTACAGGTTGTGCGTTTTTCCAGAGGTCACTCTATGACGTTTTATTCACATTTCCAAACCAACCTTTCGGCGCAGTTTGATGACGCAACATGTATAATATACAGTACTACAAGCACTATCGCCGTTAGGTGGTGTGCACTTAATACCTGTATGTCATGTATTTACAATAAACTACCAACAATCCACTTTAACATAGTGGACTTACACACTGAACGCTACGACAACAGAGTAAAACACATACAACGCGGTGACAACGGAATGAAAGCCATGGAACACTGCGATAACGCAGCCCACAAAAGTGAAGACTCATCGCTCCACGTTAAACCAGCGGAGTAAAATGCGCTGAGCACTGCGAAAGCAGATTAAAACACACTCAACGCTACCAATTATCCATTGCATGATTCTATTCTTCATTTTTTTGAAGCAACAAATTTCTCGATAGCATGATTGTAAAATGTTTGTTTTTGCTTTAACTGCATTAAGATATCTTTCTCAATAGACAGAAAACTCAGTTAACTCGGTCAGTCATGGGTTTGGGTGGCACGAAGGTAAGTATTAACTCTTTTCAATGCTGAGATATTCCTTTCAGCCGATGCTGTATTGCTGGGAAAAGTGAGCATTAGCTGAGACAATTCAAACAAGAAATTTAATCTGTAATTACTGAGGAAACAATTGAGTTGGAATGCATACAACATTTCAGAACTGAATGCAATAAAATATTTTTAACAGTTCGTGTTGTATCTAGCAAAACAAACTGGATCTAATTTTTAAAAGTTTGACACCCAAAATGTTGTTGAAAGATGAATTAACATAAAACATCGGCAATCAGTCACACTTCAGTTATTCTGGAACAAACAGCCGCAGGGTGATCCACAACGTTCCGTTGACGGCAGCACACAACCACACGTTTTAATATTTGCTGCGGAACTGCAGTGTTTGAACTTAACCCACGCCCCCGTGATCTCCACAGAAAAGCAGTAGCCTACCCCTAAACCAGGGGTGTACAACCTTTTTGCTATTGCCGGCCACATTTCTTTTATTTATATGAAGTACGGCCGCCAGTGAGTTCGAGTTATATTTATGAGATACGTTTAATTAAAAAATACGTTTTATCCGGTATATGTCATTTGCTTGTGCTTAAAAGTATAATAAAATGTCAAACATTTTAACGAATTTATTAAAAAAAACATCACCGTCCAGATTGTTATGCATTGTGTCGACTGATTTTCTTGCCTTAACGTTTGATTAGCTTCAATATACGCCAGCACGGCCGCCAAATCTTATATTCTGAATTACATGTGGACGGCCGCAAATTTCATTATCGAAGGCCGCAGGTTGTGCACCGTTGCCCTTGTACATCACTTGCAACAAGTAAAGTAACCATTTGTCTACGCTCCTTCAAATGTACAGTACTTGCGGTATGACCAAGCCCGACTATTACGTCACAGTCGGGAGTTCACCAGAATCTGATGAACGTCAATGCGCTGCCTCTCTTTTCTCCGTTCTTTGTTTATTGATTTTAGCCAAGGCGTTCACTGAGGTGATGTGAAAGCCTGGCGATAATTCGAACTCTTTGAAACCGGTCAGGCGCGTAATCCAAGAGTTGCTCAACCATGACAAAACGTTTAAATCAAGGCAGTGTTTTTCAATCAAAGCAGGTTTTCTTACAATATGAAGAAAAATACTTAGGGAAAAACCAAAGACAAATTTTCACTCGTAACTATAGTTGAAGGTGTGTTCAGCCCCAAAAATCAAGTCGTTCAGTGAACGCCGTGAACGCCCTAAGGGTACGCACTGGTATAGCGGTTGTGACTTCTCTATTTAAACCAGAGGTTCTCAAACTTCTCAAGCATGCGGCCCAATTAATAAACAAAGAGAGGGTCCGTGGCCTACTGGCTGCACACATTCGCCAGGCCGAGAACTGTCGCACATGTCTAGAGTTAATGTTACCCTCTAAAAAATTTTTACATTGAACAAATGTTTGATTTAGTGAGCAGGGATGTTTTGGGCTGAGTGAGCAGAGTTCTAAATGAATTACACCCTTGGTGAATTATATATTATTAGAATAAATATACAATCTTATCAAAGTACGAAGAAAGTAGGTTACATATTTAATTCAAATGTCTTCCTAAAGGGTTGTGCGATGTGCTCATGAGTTTCATGCCTCTGCACAAAAAAATGTCAACGATATTTGACTCTTAAATTTGGAATGTTGCAAGTGCGCGAGAATAAGATTTGACTGCGCAAATGGTTTGGTGGTACTGCGCATTTGGGCAATTGGGCACTTAAGAGGGAGCATTTGGAAGGTAGAAGCAAACACTAATAAAATTGAAAAAAAGATCTGACAGTATAAGTGAAGTATAAACAAATAAAGGAAACTTGTGAAAACGAATGTATTTTATACATGGGAACTATGTGCATGCGTAGTTTTCCGTTTCTTTATTTTGATCATATCTCGTCTCGCAATCATACAATGATCTAACAAAACAGCCTTTAGCAGTATTGATATCAACCCACTACACAGAATCGTCCATTCTTGAGTCCGATGAATTGATTGGCCGTTGGTGTTGTTGTCGGTATTCTCGATAAGCACGTGCAAGCTCGAGTAACCTGTTATTGGACCGGCAAGCTTGTACGTAACAAGCGATTGCCACGCACAGAACCAGAAGTCCCAAAAAAATCAGGGCGATGATACCGGGATTTCTGTGAAAAAGCAATACTCGTGAAATTGGCAGAGTTACTCTTTTAGTCTTTTGAAGTGAAACACAAGCTACAAAATTGCAAGAAAACGGCACTATTGAAAGAAATGGAAGAAAACGCTCCACTCATCGATTCGGTAGCAAATAAGCAAAACAGATTTTGGTTATTGAATGCAAAAAAAGTTTAAACGGTTAGTAAAAAAGGTTAAAAAGATTTTGCTTGAAAATGGAATAAAGCTGTTCTGAAAACAGCTTTTCCTGAAATATATTTGATGCGAAAACTAAATTCAGCCAAAATGCGAGTTGAAAGTAATGCGGTGTTTCACACAAATTACTTAAGAGTGACCGTATGTTCACTTGATACGCTGCCTAAACTGGGCCTTCAACTTATGCTGGGGCCTTAACCTATTTTCTGGACAGTTGTTACCTTCTACGCAGTGATTGTATGTATATTACATACATACCTGGCCTTGACATGTTTTACTCATACTTTTCGCTTTTGTTTTTTTTTTGTTCGTTTCTACTATGACCTTTTCATTTTCAATGTAAAGTGGGCAGCTGGGGTTGCAATTTTTCAATTAGATTTTCTTAATTGGTAACTTTACTGTTTGTGGGTTTTATTTTATGCTATTTATACTTCATGCACTTCGCAGAGCTGGTGATGCATTAAGATCTTCAAGTGTCCGATTCTTTGCTGAGGAAGGATTTCTTACCATAGACAGTGTTTTCGCTTTTACCGCATAAATCACAAAAAATTAAGTGACCCCTAGCTGGCACTCCGCCGTTTTTACTTCGCCTCGTGATCATGGGCGTGGAAAGGGGGTCAGGGGGACGTTTCCCCCCTGAATTTAACATTTCAGCAAAAAAAGTTATTTTCTTAGTTTCGAATGGGTAAAAACAAGTTTTACCACTTTTGGCCCTCCCCTCTGGAAAAAATCATCCGACGCCCATGCTCGTGACGTCACATGTCTCTGCTCCGTTCCACTCAAAACCTTCACTTTCCAGGGCGTTTGAATTTCTGAAGCAACTTTCCTAAAACTACTAAACAGCCGCAAGTCAAAAAGGTCAAGGATTTCGATGTTTCTAACAAAACATTGTGTATTACGATATTGACATAGTTTGGTGTTTGCCATATTCAGGAAGGGGTTTAAGTGTTTTTTACTAGTATGTAGCTTGTGTAAATAAATATCGTTGCTCTCACTGAAGGATGCTTTGGCAAATCACGGACTTGCAAAAGTTTTTATCTCCTCTTTTCGCTTGCGCGCTTTTCAACAAGCCAGGGCCGACCTTGTTTCACCAAACCCAACCACTGCACCTTGTAACTGCAATAGCTTCGTTTTCGTGAAATTATTTCTCCGATGTTGGGTCTTGCAAGGAAACTATCTCTACAGCCACTGAGGACAGGTTTCTTACACAACATCAATCTTGGTTGCAGTAACTGCCAATGGCGATTTGGCGACGAAAGCTCCAAGCATTGCATTTTAACAAGCACAGGCTTCGCATTTTGTGGCTTCAGGAAATATTTTTCCGACACGTTTAATCACATATTTTGTCCTTCAAGAATACAGCGACTTCGTGTAAAGTGACCTGTTCAATTTCCGCCACCAGCATTGCTACTGCCCTGGATGTTAATCGCCTTTTCCCCTAATGACTCTCGTCATAAGAGTTGAGAAGCGTTATTACGCTGGCTGTCGCGGGATGTCTATCTGGTGATAACGTTTCAGGCTGACTGCGCTTTGCAGAGAAATCGAAAGTTAATGATCGATAAGCAGCAAATGCGAGGCTTACTCGACCTGTTGAGAAATTAACGAACAAGATGAAACCGTCAATCTTTCGAGCAGATGTCATAAGGGGACAATATTCTGACCTAAATCATCGCGCGAAGTGTCAAGTGCAGATCGGCAGTGATATTAACAATATCAATCTATGCTGGGGGGAGGGGTTTGCGCTAGTTACCGAAAGCAAAGGTGGCGCTCTGTTAGACATATTTCTTATGCGGTCGTAATGTTTTTCGCACGATTGCAGGTGCATTGATTTTAGCTGTTTGCGTCGATAAACAAACATAAACAAACAGGAAAGTGCGTGCAAATGAAGCGTTTACAATCTGAAAACACCAAGTCTATCCAAATGCAATAGTTGTCCAGCAGTGTCTATCCAAAGGAAATTACTCATAGTGAAGCATCCGTCATTATGATCATATCAAGAGTATATATTTAGCCTACATTGTGACTGATTTTGAAGGGGAAAAAACGAGTCATGGTGGTTATACAGAAATCTAAGTCAACTGCTGAATTCGTTCTACAACTAATTCATTGTAAGCTGTTGCATTTATGTGCAGTCGTTTCTCAACCTGGTTTATAATGTCATCTGTAATGTTCTGATCTGCCCGAAACCCTCGTGAAAAGCAACATAATACTTCAGTAAAACGCGAATGACCACCAGCACAGCAGAACGTATCTCTTCCCAGTCCTGAGCCAAATTGAAAGTTTTCAAAGTTTCTTTCAATCTTCAAAGATAGCTGGCGACACAACCCCTGATGCGACACGCCACCTGATGCGCTGGCTTTTGAAATTATCACCATGAAAATTCATGCAGAATTTGAACGCTGATGTCAATGAGCTACAGTACTTCGGAGAACGAAAATATCAGATCAAATGTGACTACTTTGTAATGAACTTTCTTTACTATTTTTTCAACGGGGTGAGCATTTTTGACCAGTTTGGAACGAAATTCTACCGGGTTTCTGCTCAAGTGCTAACAACAATATGAGAAAACTAAAGCATTTTATTCAATATTTTTGATGATTGTTTTACTCGCAATAACATGAAGTAGCTTTCGTACAAAATGATTAAGCTTTGAATTTGGTGTAAAGTGATTATGTTTCGACTGAAAACAAAAACGCTGGACTTTACGGGTATGGTTGAAAATCAAAGAAAGGTTTGGAAAATCACTGACGCGAGTGTTTTTGAAAAGGTGTGGAAAAAATATAGAAGAAACACTCATTCCCGAAAAGATATGGGGGTAATTATGGAAGAAAAAGGTATCGAAGAAAATCTTGACCCAAACGTGCTTGAAGTAGTTGTTTCAAATCAAAATAACTAACTACGCTGCGTTACGTGTAACAACTATAACAAATAAGTTTTACAAAAAAGTGAAATGGTAGTTTTAGCTGAAGCTTACGCTGTACCACGAGAACATAAAGAGACAAAAGTTTAATAATTTCTATAAAAAATTAAATAGATAATTTTCAATACAGTTAAAGAAAACTGTTGAAGTAGCGCACCTGCGAATAGTAGTTACCCAAATGTCTCCTTCTTCGTATTCAACTTGAGGATTGTTTGCACGAAATGACATTTTCGCTTGTCTTAAAAATCTCAGTCGAATCTTAAGTTTCTGCACCAACCTCGTAAACAACTACCGGGAAAAAAACAATGAACATGTTGAAAAACACTTCAAATCGTCGGACAAAAAACATAATTAACGGACGATCTTGCAAGATTTGAAATTTGACTGAAGAAATTCTGCATGTTTGCTCATTCAGTAGATTCAGTGCAAGCCACCCGAAACAAATGAGCCGTCCCAATGCCTTCCCTTGGTAGCCCCACTTACTTCAAACGTTTCTGTGCACATGATGGCGTTACTACGTTTTCCAACGGGGAATTTGAGCATGTGATACCATGAAAAGCGCATAAACGATCACACCATCGCGCATCAGTCTCCCCGCTCGGGAACAAGTTCGGATTTTGCGTAAAATTAATTGCCCGAAAAATTCGCGACAATCTCTCGTCTTTCATCTAACCTGGAAGTCCTATATTCTACCCGCTGCGCATCTGGGGAGGTGAATGGGGACAGCGCAGAGTGCTTTTACTCTGGAAGACTTGAAAGCCACGCGTAAACGACAATCTCGCCATAAGCTGGTGATTAGAAACTGGAACATCACTTCATTCACAGGAAAAGAGCACGAACTGATGGAGAAAGTCAAATTATGTTCCCCGGATGTTGTTGGCATCCCTTCGACTAAGCGTCGTGGCTCTGGCTCTAACTCTGTGGAGATGTGAGACACACGGAAACTTCTACTCCGGCGGAACTTTTACACCATCCCAGCTAGGCTGGGATGGATATATTTGTAAGCCCTCATCTTACAGGCTTCATTGATAAATGGATCGTAACACTAGATTGCAAATACGTGACGGATTTGTCAGATTACAAGAAAATTGGTGCTGTATTTAAGACAGACAGACATTTGTTTATTTAACATCGGAAAAAATCAGATATCAGGTGAGGAGAATGACCACAAGGTCTTCGAGTCATCCTTCTCCGCGAAAAAGTCGAACTGCGCAGAAGGCGACTCAAATCTGCAGAATTCTAAAGGCCTAATATATCAGCAAGGACGGTACAGGCATATCCACAGGACATAAGCACACATAAACAGAACATAACAACAAAAAACAACACAATTACAACACGCGGTACAACAAAATTACAGCAGACAAGCGGAAAAATTAAGTTTTTATAATATGTGAGGATGGCCAATTAAATAGTTTTTTTGTAACATAGAAAATCGAATATATTTGACTAGTTTAAAATCATTTGGAATATCATTCTATATTGTGGGTCCTCGAAAAGATGAGTGACATCGTTCAATAATTGTCTTTAGCTAGAGGGATTTGTATGTTAATTTGGAGGTTTGCCTAGTTCCTCTGGTTTTCTTAGTAGCAGAAATGTTGAAACTGTTTATGATATAATCAGGAAAGATATTGTGATAAATTTTGTACATATGTTTTGCTAATTCATAATTGTAAATATCCTTGATCTGTAGTATCCGTGCTGAATAGAATAGATCTATAAGTGGAATGCGCTCTCTACGATTAACTTTAAGTAGACTACGGATAGCTCTATTATTTAACTTTACTAGATCAGCAATACTTGACCAATTGGCTGTAGCC
>JGI24158J21664_10011778_pt1 | contig 11617 bp, 7 predicted proteins | sample Ectturendosymbi3_FD_21664 | JGI IMG/M metagenome (IMG submission 21664)
TTGAACAGATTTGTTATGCGGATGTTAAACAACAGAGCTTATTGATGGGTCATCTCAGCTGTTTAGTTGACAGTGTTTACAAATGCTTGCAAAAATGTGTATGATGTGTTTATTTTGTGCACAATCAGTATAATGCATACGCTTCGATGTGCAATAGCAACTTTTTGTGTTCTTTTGTAAATGTTTTACTCAAATGGTATTAATGATATGACTTACATGATGATTTGCAGCTAGTTAAAATCCAATAAACATTTCAGATGTTTAGTTATATACATTGCAAATGGAAAATTTAGGGAATTATAAATAGCAAAAAATGTTATTTATTAGAATATATCAGGATCTTGTGTAATACAAATTTGAGAAAATTAAATCCATTTTTCTGTTGAGCTTCTGATAAATTTTAAGGTCATTGATATGTTGACAAATCTGTCCTGATAATTTCTTTTATGTAAGAAGTCTGTCTGGGTAAGTTAACCGATCTGTCCCAATGTCTTTTTCAACCCTGCAAAGTGACTCAATATGTAATTGGTTTCCTAAAAAGAATTCAAAAAGAATTGCTGTGTATTGTAAATATTGATTTCAGATGTAATTTTTAAAATTATTTACGACAGTTTGCTGGTTAGTCTGATTAGGGGCTGTTCTCACAAATCTGTCTGCATAATTTATCTAGTGGTATGCCCAGAATGTTGAAAAAAATGCAAACAGTACTCTATACCTTCAATATCTACTCTTCTAAGTTAACACCCCTTCATCACCAGCTTAGGGCTCAGTTGACAACTGAGACCGTTTTATATTTATGCTGACCATTTTAAGTTCTTGCTGTATGCTACATGCTATTTCCTTTAGCACTATCTGAATTCAACATTCATCTGTGATAACTTGTGACAAATTCTCATGAGCCAGTGGGAAAAAATTAGAGTTCAATTATTTGCTTTCTGTTATTTCAATCAGTAATCTGTGTCTGCTTTGGGTCAGATTAAAAGTTACATATGTTCTTGTTGATTAAAAGTCCTAAGAGCGATTTACGCAATTGCTGTTCATTAGATTTCCAGGGGTTGGTGTTAAGCTTGAACTCAATTTTTGTGCTTGCTCAAATGAATTTTCTTACCTTGTTCTTACTTCCTGTCAACTGCAACATTGCTCAATAAACTTTACATTGTGTGACTTGTTCCTCATCTTGCCTGAAATTTTATTCTGTAGAAAATTCAAACCTATGGCGTGCAGAGGGGGGGGGGCGAACGTAGCCTCGGCCCCAAGCATCCAAGTCCAGGGGAGCATCCAAAAAGTGAAATTACAAAGATTGAAATGTTGTAACTGGTTGTTTTTCCTATTGTAAATCTACCAATGCATGCTGTATGGATTTAATTTTACAAAACTTGTTTTGTTGTCAATACTAATTTTTACGTAATCAAATGCCAGCAATTCTCAGTTTCTTCAATACCAGAGACTTACACTTTAGGTGTGCGGCGCACACCCAATCATACTGATAGTGACATGACTTCTTCCAGATCGTGCGATCAATTAGAGGGTGATCAGATCAGAGGGTGAAGAAATGCGCCCCATCCTTGTTTTTGCAAAGCATTGTTGGTCAATTCACTCCAAAGTGGTAAGGTTTGGCAAGCATGCACACAGCAAACAGAGAAAAGTCACTTCCACACAGACTGTTGTTTCATGTCAAGTTTATGTAGCCTATATACCCTGCTGGTTCAACATCTATACAGTGAATTTTTTTCAACATATGGTTTTGTATGGTCCAACATTAGAAACAGTTCGGATTCAGAGAAGGCAGAAAAGTTGGTTAAAATCTACAGATTTTACAGAGTTGAAGAAGATAACCAGTAGAATTTACTCAAAACTGTTCGAATTATTCTTTTTTTCTGAAGTCCCTCAAATTCCGTTGCTGTTCGTTTTGTTTCATTAAAAATATGCAGTTAAATGTACAAGTATGCTGCTTATTTTACTTTTAACTTCATAGAGCATTTTTCAAAGGAAAATACAAGAGTGGGATTTTTGTTGGTTTGTATTAAGTGGGCTTTTTTAAAAACACCCGGGTGTTTTTTTGGTTGGGTCCAATTACATCATCCCTGAAGATAATTATGGACGTTTAATTGATTTTCTGAGTCAAATTTCAAAGCTGTCCTATTTCAACGTGCTTGATTTAGCTGATTTTTTGATGTATCAGTAGTTTCCGGTTTCGTTTTTTGTGCTAATACCGGCGCACACCTGTAGGCTACTAGCAGTGTGTGCTTCGTCATTAATTGGCAATTCAGGCGGATTGATCATAACGGCACACACACAAGCCTGTATTTGTTCAGTCCTCCCAGTATTTGTACATATAACAGCCAAATAATAAAACGAAAATTTTCTACTTTATGCGCATTCTCAATTATTGCATACTTTACAAATTTTAAACTGTCAACCCTGGGTGTCCGCCATCCCGCCGCACACATTCTGATCGACTGCTATTCGACACGACATTCGCGCAGCCTTGAATTTTTGCAGTTTGTGAACTGCCCTGACGTGGCATTGAACGCGTTCTACTCCCCTGTTTTAACGCGTTGTGGGATATTTTTGCAGTTTTGAACTGCTCTGTCTCAGGAGACTGCTGCTAATTTATGTTCATTACAGTGACACATTGCAGCCAACAACGAGTAAAGAGAGGGCGTGTAAAATAATATGCACAGTGACGCCAGAGAATAGAGGCAGGCGGGAGCATTGGGCCCTCTGTCCTTTCAAAAGTGGTGCAACGGTGGCGGCGGTGCCTTTTCATAACAGTATCATAGGTAATTTCATGGTTTATCAAGATCGACTTGAAATAATTTATTGCAGCTGTTCGGACACCCAGATAATTCAGAATAATTTTCTATAATTTCTGTTATTATTTTTGAGGTCAACATTGTTGATTAACAGAAACAAACATAATAGGTAACGTTTTTTTTTGTTTTATTATAAGCTTCGATTGCCCTCAACATTTTTACTGCTCCCCCTGTCCTACCGCTGCTCCTGCGTCGCTAAATATGCATGTTGTGTCAACAAACTTCACCAAAACCTTGGTTGACAAACGTGAATATGACGTCATATCGTGACGTCACAAACAACAGCGTATATTTAGTAACAATGACCACCATGAGCCTACGCCACTGCTCAATACCAGAATTTGGTAGGGGGCATACAATCAAGCAATCGCCCCGGGCATCACTAGACCTCTGCACGCCCACTGATTCCAACTGATTGCTTACTGTTTACAAACTCATAGCAGCCAGCCGTGTGCAAGAAGTGTGTCGTAACGATGTACTGGTATGTCATTGAGCGACTTTGCCATTTGCGCACGCTGTGCACTATTTTGCAGGCACTTGCAGGCAGAGCAGCAGTGGCTGTGCAGCCGAGTTGTATCTCACATCTGGATTTTGTTATATTCAAAACGCGGTTGACACTGCAATAATTAAGGTGAGGGCGAGATAATGCTTGCTAATGATAGCATGTGGTCAAACCCTGTTAATGTCGTCGTTACGTCTCCATTTTTTGCTCGATGTTTTCCTCAGCGCAAGCACATGGGGTTTCAATGTGGTCTAGCGCATATATCAGCGGTTCTTAACCCTGGGGAGGCCGGGAGTCAATAAATTACCAGTGGGGCGTCCTTACGTGCTCTTCAACATTGAAAGTTTTTGAACGGGAAAGTATTCCGTCCAATTTGCTTTTTTAAAGTCTTGAAACAAAGGGCGGTCGCTGAAAAGGGAGGCGTGGAAGAGAAAAGGTTAAGAACCACTGACCTACATGCTGTGCTAAGCACTTTTGATAAGCTTTGAGCACTTCACCGCAACATTCGAAAGTAGATGTTAATACAGGTAGGTATGCAACCAGGGGGTGGGCAACCGGGCAATAATTACCCCCCCCCCCGAAACTTTCAAAAATATGTTTGCATAAATCTTAGCTACAACAACAAGTTACAATCGTTTTGCCCCCCCTCGAAAATATCAGTTGGTTGCGGCCTGAGTACACGCGCTGCTGTTGGAATGGGTGCCACACGCACGTTTCTGCGCCGAATCGTGTGGGTGCGTTGCAGAAAGTGCAGTGACGTGTAACCCGCTTGAAAAAATGCTCTAACTCTCGTGCTGCGTCACAAAGGAAGTTCCAGCTCGAAGCCTTGTTTTTTCAAATATTTGTGACTTGTTGACAGAAGCGCAGTTGTGCAGTGGCTGCGTTTCCTTATCGTCATTTTCACGGAACATTATCACGCGCTTCGAATTATCAGCTTCGTAAACCAAAATAAAATCTGAAAGTCGCTTCTTCGATGAGTTTGACATAAGAAACGACTGCAACAACACAAGCTCTTTGCTTCGCAGGAAATCTACGGTAATGCCAATTATACGACTCCGACCATTTCAGTCCAACGTTTTCCTCGCGAGTCGGGAGTGTCGAATGCCCAAGTGTTTCAAGCTCTCGGTTCGGTCTATCTCGTGATCGCCTTTGCCCCGTTTATGTCGTAAGTAGGACTTCGCGTTTTCCGAGACTATTTTATTTTATTTGGATCAAAGCGTTCTGCTCGTTTGCAAGTGAAAGTTTTGCAACAGCCAGTCCGTCCACATCGACAAACTGACGTCTCTCTACGCATTAGACGCGCTAAGGGGTTTCCTTGTTCGAGCCATTAGCATTCTTGCTTGCAGATAGATTTTTCGTTCATTTTCAGTCACTCTGGAGTGATGAGCACTGTAGATACAGATTTAATTTTTAAGTTATTTTCAAGCTTCAAATCGTATGCGTCCACACCCGTTCTCGAAGTTCTCGACGTCAGGGTTCCTACGCGGTATTGAAAGTATTGAATTGGAAAATCGGTTTGCAAGACCTTGAAAAAGTATTGAATTTGTCCAAAATGTGCATAAAGTATTGAAAAAGTGTGGAAATTATAAATTCAACCATTTGTTTATTCAATTTTTGTTCTTTACCACTGATGACAGTTTTGCAGATGTTTTTTCATTGTGTTCCATGAATAAGATTTTGGAAAAAAGGAAGCTAAATGATGGTACTAAAAGTTTTTTAATTTAGTATTGAAAAGGTAATGAAAAAGTTTGGAAAAATGGTATTTGAAAATGTGTGGGAACCCTGTCAACGTTTTTGTACCATGCACTAACGTCCCATATCAACAAAGGTTTTCAGTGCCAGGTTCAAATCATGCAGTTGGTTTGAATTTCGTGAATACTGCAATGACTGACGTAGCTTCGCCATCTGTGCGCTGCGGTTCTGTGCTATCGTTCTGCTGTTTCCTTTTTGCAATAATATAAGTTTTTGTTTGAAAAAGTGACTGTGTTGTTTTGCACAGGTTTTTGATAATTTATGTCGTCAACGAGAAAGAGAAAAAAATAAAAGAAGGAATGAAAATGATGGGGTTGGAGAGTTTGGCGTTGTGGTGAGTGGACGCAAAATAAATCAAAGGGAAACTCCTGTGTGCTTCAAATCTGGTACTATTTTGCATTTGGCGAGATTTTTTTGCTTAACCGCGATTAAGTTCATTGCTGCCAACAGTGGCGGAAACTGGAGACCCATTGTGTGAATGTCGATTTACAATCCCGATAGCAAGACGAAGACTGGTTTCGGCTTCGAGCCTGTTGTCTCAAACCTGTAAATGCTCCATAGAAAGGCTTTGAATGTTATGTAACTTGTCGAAACTTTCGTAATTTAACCTATTTACTGCCTGTTGTATCTTATGAGAAGTAAAAACAAAAAATCGTGTTAGAAATTTGAAAAATCTATTAAATTACAGCTCGGAAGTATTGATGGCCCTTTTCCAAAAAAATATTATGAAGAAAAATTCTGGCGAATCGCACACATTTTCCCGTCTCGAGTCTCAGTCTCGAAGTTGTGTCGAAGTTTCGGTCTCAGTAAATTCGGTCTCAATTACATACCTCTCCGCCAACTTCCCATCTGCGTTATTTCACGTCAAAGTACAGTAAAACATTTCGACTTACTGAGTCGGTTATTCATATCTCCCACGTTTTTACTGTACAATCGATTCGTTCCCGGAATGCAAATATTTTAAACAGAATGTCATGCACTTCACACAAATAGTATATTTTTTTACGTAGGGCGCTGGGTAGCAGTGGATTCCATACAATTTGAAAGCAGCTGTTGACGTCTGTATTGGCAATATGTATAATTGTTCCCAATAACGCATCGATCAGATTATTGACTCAATTTCGCATTAATTCGGTTCCTAGCGGGATCAATCTCTGCTTGACCACAGCTTGATAGGTCATTAAATGTGTTAAAGCCGCACGAGTGTCAAATAGCACTATTAATAATTAAATAAATGCAAATCGGAAAAATTTGATTGCTTTTCGCACAAAAAACTGAAGCATTATTGTGCGGCTTCCAGATGCTAAGGTTTCCTGTGTCTTGCATTAAATTTTAGCTTACTTGATGCGTCTGTTTGAAAGGAATTCGAAAAACAGCAGGTTCACAAGACAGACAGCATATTTGTGAATCAAAAGCATATCCCGTTGTTGCTCTTACTGTATATCGGAAAGTGCGAAAGATTTTGACGCATTTAACATTGAAGTGCTACAACGGTGATGCTTTTTTATTCTTTCACAGGCTTGCGTGGGGCATTACCTACACAGTGCTTTTGTTGGTCATAACAATAGTGATCACTATTCTGGCTGTGCCTGGCCAGTTGTACCCAAAAAGCAACTTTGGATTAATGTTCCTGTTATTCTTCATGTACGGCCTCAGCCTGGTAAGTTGCTGGTCGATAAGAAATCAATGACAGTTCACCGGCACCGTCTGGTGCGAGATCGTTCTCTTCGATTGCAACATGTTTTGACATTTTGACGTCTTCGCCAGAACAAAAGCGATATTCGAGCCAATTGAAGGTCTTCTTTTTTTGAATAAAATTTCCTAAAACCGACACGCTGAACTGATGTTCGGGCCGCGTGCTTCAGTGTTTGCAATGGACCTTGATGCTGTTCGCAGATATCGTTGGGATTTATGTTGACGCCATTTTTCCTCAAAGCCAAGAGCGCCGGGGGATTCGCCAGCCTGTTAACCCTGATCCTGGGGGCACTTTCGCTTTTGTCCACCTTCGTCTCCTTGCCGCACGGCGCAATATGGGCCATATGCCTTCTCTCGCCGACGGCGTTCGGGACGGCCATCAGCCAGGTACGTTGTGGTCCTTCGCGCAGAACGTTAATTCGAAAGAATGCGTCGCTCTGTTTCACGCTGTATGGCTTCAGTGCAGCAAAGTAATTTTTCGTGTTTGTTATGTTCAAGCAGACATACTGCCTAAGCCTAGCTGGGGATATCGAGGGAGAATGAGTGGGTGAGGGTATTTAGCGTTAGGTTCAAAGACCTGTTAATGTGTCGTTTAATGAACTCGGTGTAGAACTTTTCTGTCGTCTTATGATGCGCCAGCAAGCTCTGACTTCGATTCTAACTTGAAATTCTGATCTATGGACCCCAAGTTGAAATTTGGATCCATGGATTCAAACTTAGAAATTCGGATCCGTAACGATCTGTTGCTTACCTGCTGCTGGTCTGTAAGTGTTTCGTTACAAAAGCTTTTCTCACTTCAGCTATATTTGCCAATCAAAATATTTGCTTTCGCTGGAGCTTAAAAACTATCTGACGCCAATTATATCGAGAAACGCAACCCACATAGACATAAACACGCCGTTATCAGTGAAAGCAATTATTTGGGAACGACGTATTTTCCAGTTTTAATTGCCGCAGCTTGTTTTCCGATATATTCATTTTAGTCTTAAGTTTGTTTGCTTTCTCTGCTCTTGTTTTAAGACGTTCAACGTTTCACCCGTAAGCATTGCCTGCAAATTTCAGGACTGAGGACGCGTAGTACTACGCGAAATCCATTTCATGCAAAAAAGTTTGCTCGTTTGATTCGCTTGCGTCACCTTCGTGGAGATGAGTTACTTCAATACGCGGTATACGATGCAGCCCTAACCTGACAACTGTTTCGCGTGTAAGATGGTTGGAACGCGCAAGACCGATTTGAAAGATTTGCACTCATCGCAACTTTTGTTCGTCAGATTTCGATCTTGGAACTGACCACCGGTGCAAACTTCAATAACATCTGGCAAGAACCAACACCTCTGGGCATTCCATTCATCATGTTGCCAATAGATATTCTTCTGTATTTCGTGCTAGCAATGTATTTCGACCAAGTTATTCCAGGTAACGTTGTAAATTAGGACTACTGCGTTTCAGCTGTTGATTGAATGTAGTCAGTTTGTTCTGATTGCCCCCAAAACCAAGCATGCTGCGTGGTTTACACGCAGTATGATTTTTTTGGAGAGGAAATAGTAAACGTTGCTAGGTTACGATCTGCCTGTAGTTTAGGAAAATCAGCAAATGCGCTTCGAACGCGACTTCATCTGCTGCGTTATTGTGTATTTTGCTTCACTTCTGTCGCCCTTTTATGGCTAATTGTATTCGGGGGTCCATTATCTAGAACAGGGGTCTCCAAACTACGGCCCTCGGGCCAAAACCGGCCCGCAAAAGCATTTCGTCAATAACGAAAAAATAATGTATTTACGACAAACTTGTTGATTTGATAGAATGTAGCATACCCCGAAATAATGACATTAGGTGAGATGTCCAGCCCTCGAACTGTTGCGTAACAGCTTATGTGGCTCTCGAACAAAAAGTTTGGAGACACCTGATCCAGAATGTTCAAGTTTGTTTGATTGTTGGATTGGGTTGCGATTGTTCGTCGCTTATCTACGATACAAGTAAGTCTAAAATGGCCGTTCTGTGTTGGGGCTGCTCTGGCATGGTGGTGCTGGTTGCTGGCCAAGAGTGTCATCAACGCTTTTCGACCTTAATTCAGGAGAGTACGGCCAGAAGCAGTCGCCGTTTTTCTTCTTGCTCCCGTCCTTCTGGTGCCCATCGAAAGAACAATCCGCTTCCACCTCAGTCGCTTACGTCTCTGAGGAAATCGACATGGAAAACATGGAGCCAGTTAGTGAAGAACTGCATGGAAAAGAAGCCATTCGGTAAAGGTTTTTCACTAAAAATTTCGTTCGCTGCCGTGTTAGCGCTGAAATGCACTGCACATGATATTCTATCTACAGTCGTATCCTTNAGTAATGGAGCTTGTGTTGATGGTTCCAGCTTACAGGCAATCTCACGCACGTCTGCCTGAACACGCTCGAGGTTAAAACGCAATCAGGCTCGACGTCTGAAAGTCAAACTTGAAGTCGAAGTGAAGCGAGTTGAAAGAAACGACGTGAAGTTGTCAAACAAGTCGTCTTTGTTTTGAGCAAAGTTTATTTCAGAGCTTTTCATTGCGAACATAGCAAACGTTTGCGCTTCAATTAAGCTCTATTGGCAGGGTTCCCACGCGGTATTGAAAAAGTATTGAATTTTGAAATCGGTTTTCAAGACCTTGACAAAGTTTAATTTGGCGAAAATGTACATAAAGTATTGAAAAGATTGCCCTGAGGAAGCCCACTTGAATAGGTGGGCGAAACGTCGGCTAATATGCACATGAAGTATTGAAAAAGTATAGAAATTCCAAATTCAGCCATTTTGTGTTCGAATTTTGTTCCTTACTGCTGATGACAGTTTTGCAGATGTTTTTTACATTGTGTTCTATTAATAAAATTTTGGAAATATAAACATAATGATGGTATTTAAGTTTTTTCATTTAGTATTGAAAAGGTATTGAAAACGTATGGAAAATGGTTTTTGAAAATGTGTGAGAACCGTGTACTGGGGTTAAAACGTAAAAAAAGGTTAAAAAAACGACCAACGTATCGATAGTTATCGAAACTTTCGACAACTATCGGTACGTTGTGATATTATGTTTTAACGCCATTATACCCTGATTAAAGTGCTGTTTACTGAAATCCTGAAGTCTGTCGCGTACCTCGTGCAGAATCCACAATGTCACCAAAGTGTACGGTTCGGACGGACTCTTCACCAAGCAATCCACCCCAACCACCGCCGTGAAGAACTTCAGTCTCAATATTTATGAAGGGCAGATAACGGCCTTGCTTGGACACAACGGAGCCGGAAAAACTACTTTGTTCAACATCCTGTCCGGTGCGTGGTATCTTGGCGGCGTTGTGTGTCTGACGTGTGACGCAACAAAACCCGCCTCGGGCTGCTGTCGGCGTGATTTTTCTGCCGACGTCACGTGTTGATATAATTGGATTGCCGCACGTGACAACGTGCGAAGCATGATGTCACGAAAGCGTTGGCGACTGACAGAACTAAGCGATCTTTGTTGCGTCACAGCGGACAACTGCAGTGGTCACATGCTGCAACGGCTTCTCGTACTTTTCAGAACAATGGACAGATTTGTCTGATTTGAATCGTCTTAATGACAATCTCGGCTCCCATTCCCAAGAAGAAACGCACAGCTTGCAAGCACCTTGTTTGCCTCATTCCAGCATTTTTGTTGGATTTTGTCGCGATCCGTTATAAACGTGGATAGATTTCGCAACTTATTCATTAAAAATTCGATGTTATAAGCACTATAAACAACGCCACGTTTTGCTCAGGTTTCGTCGACGCCACCAGCGGGCGCGCCTCGGTTTACGGTTATGACGTATCGAACCCCGCCACCATGTCTAAGATACGTCAGATGACCGGGGTATGCCCCCAACTGGATATACTGCTGGATGTCTTGTCCGTTGAGGAACACCTCGAAGTTTTTGCGGGGATAAAAGGTCTCGACAAAGAAAATACCAAGAACGAGGTACATATATTTCTAGCAATTGTGCCTTCGGGTTTGAAGCGTGTTTAAGCCAATGTTTCATTTTTTACTTGTACGCAGATCGAGCGCGTCATAAAGTTGATCGGATTGGAAACACAGCGCGACACTTTTGCGAAGAAGTTGTCCGGAGGCCAAAAACGAAAACTTTCTGTTGGCATTGCCATTTTGGGCGATCCGAAGGTGAGTCATCTTCTTATCTAATGGTTTGTTTATCAAAACCGAGCAAAAACATTGCTTTCAAATTATAGATATTAATTCTCGACGAACCAACAGCCGGAATGGACCCGTTCTCCAGAAACAACTTGTGGGATGTTCTTCGCTCGAGGAAAGAAGGCAGAGTGACGCTGCTGACGACGCATTTCATGGATGAAGCAGATATATTGGCAGGTGAAGCAAACACACTGGCGTTCACAAAATCTTGTCCTTCTGAACTGTTTCAAATTCACCTGTCGCAAGTTGAAAATTTGAGCGATTTGTAAACTTGAACTGATCGAGATTCCGCAAGCAGTGCTCTTGTCTACTGCCTAAATGGCACGACGCGACCGCTTTTCTTGATTTTTCGACTGTTGCTTTGATATCTACAAGTTTCTTGGCATAATATATATCCAGTTATTGCCTATAGACGGTCATTAGTATTTTTTATCCGGTATTATAAACCTTGGCGCTCGAAAGGCAATAGTTTCCAAAGTTGTGACCCTGGACTAGTTGCAGCGCCACACGTTGCGTTGCTTTTGCGAAGAAACGTAAAGTTTATATTTACTGCACTGACTTGACTGGTGTCACGTCCTGGCTTGGTCACAGTAGGTCGTGCCAGCCTCGAACTGACGGGAAGTTTACTTGAAAAAAGTTATGCTGACGTTAGCATGTAAGCGAGGTTACTTTTGAAAA
>JGI24158J21664_10011779_pt1 | contig 11616 bp, 8 predicted proteins | sample Ectturendosymbi3_FD_21664 | JGI IMG/M metagenome (IMG submission 21664)
ATGCGTTACTGCCTAGGAATTTTGAAATTTTTGAATTGCATTCGTTACGTCAGACGCTTTCACACCATGTCCTGATACCGAACCACAGTTTTGGATTGCATATTAATTTTTGCCCACTACGGGCTATCGTCAAAAGTGTTGAAACGAATAACGAAGCAAGTTCAATGGCCCGTTTTTACCAAAGCTATTGTAGAAGTTACTTGTTGCTGCTAGAAGCAAGTGAATACCTCAAATGACAATCCACATTGCGTATGTGTGTTCCAATTTATTATCTTCTATCCGTAATTGCTTATTTCACTTGGTATATTAAATCCTCTTTAAATCAAACCTTTGACAGGACTATATTATAGGGATGACCAACCAGTCAGAGACCAAGAGCCAGATTTTTTACTGTGTTACCGCAAAGAGCCACATCATATACATGAGCACACATGAACATCACCCCATCCGTTCCTCACTCAAACACATACCATTGCTCAGCTAGATTTATTGTAAATAGCACACACTAACATGACAATGACAGAACTTTACAAGCCATTTACTGCTATGCCAAAACCGTCGCCAGAAAGTTTTTTAATAGGGGGGCTTTGCGTTTCTGCGGGGGGGGCTTTGGGTTTATGCGAGGGAGGCTTGACACTCTAAATTTTGAGAAAACCTCAACTGATTTATAGGGTTTCATGTTTCAATTTGGGAGGCTTGGAGACTTGTTTGGGGGGTGTAAGCCCCCTAAAGTCCCCCCGTGGCGACGGGACTGTGCTATGCATGTTATTTAGTGGTATTTCTGATAATTGCGCGAGAGCCGCATGAAACCGGACAAAGAGCCTCATGTGGCTCGCGAGCCGCAGCTTGGGCACCCCTGCCATATTATTTTCAATTGCCACTGCCGACACAAGAATCAGCTTTTACGTTGACAAGCTGCTCAAATCAGATGCAAAGAGTTGCTGAGAAAAAATCTCAGAAACATTTTATAAATAACGTACTGTAGGTTTTAGCGAATACTCCGAGATCTCCACTCATCATCTAGCTTTAGTCAAGCACATTTTCGCGATGAAATAGTTGTTCCAAGGTTGTTACAAAGTACACCTTCAGTTTTTCTTTTGTTTAGATGTTAGCTTCTCCTTCGGTACCCGCTAAGGCAACCTTAAACACCTGATTATATAGGTTTTTATATGATTGCCAAAATGATTCCAAACCTTTTAGGAGCACAGGCGCATATTTCAACAACTCAGCAACTATTCTTAAGCTGATCTGACGAAAAAACAAACTTGTATTTTCCTTCTAAAAAATTGGGAGGCACGCAAGGTACCTCCAGTCAATATGGAAAAATTTAATTTACAAGTATAAACAACTGAAGTTAACAATGACCCACTCGCTTCGACTCAGCTTGTCTTATCAACGAATTCCTTCATGGGAAGCAGTTACGAAGCTTGCTCGTCTATCAAAATGTCAGACTTGTTTATGGCAAAAACAGCATTGGAGACCTCACGCACAGCTTTTGTTTTCACACGTTAGGTATATGCACTGCCACCTTGGCAGTAAAGCCCATCTTACTCAAAATACAAAACTTATGCATATTTCGAAAAGGTTGTTCGATCAGAATGATTAGAAAAAATCAGGTACTGAAGGAATCAGGTTAAATAAGTGTATTTTAAGTATTTTTAAAATTTAATTGAAAACTTAATTACGCATATTGTCCACAGCAACCTGAGCGCGATGAAATGCTTTTTGCTTTCCTGGAAAACATAAAGTACATTTGATTGAAGGTACAAAACATTTTATTTAATCACAGTGCTTTGAATGAGCTTTCGAAATAAGAAAAACTGCGACGCAAAACCGCAAATAGAATTTGCCTCTTAACTAAACTTTGTACAGAAGTCAGCATGCTTGCTCTCATCCTTTCGTATATGCGTCGAGCAGAACCACGACATATACGCCGTGGTATATCGTTATTCCGATTGTCGGTCACAGTTTTATACAGCAGAGAAGCATTCAGAAGAAGCCATGCCATGAAGGAAGCGTTTTTGAGAAAAGATAATCTGCTTAGTCGGCGTCAAGTGCTGCGAGTTTTTCTTTGTACATGGCTTTCAGGATCTCAAGACCTTCTTTGTTGCAGTCTTCAAAATATGGCAACCGTTTCATTTTGTCCAGCCATTCTCTAGTTTTGGGGTAAGCATCGTAATCAGAGAATCCAGGTAAGTCGAGAAGAAGAAGCGGAGACAGCATAAAGAAATCTGAAAAGGTTTATGAATTATCAGTAACGCAGAGAATTAAACTATTATAAGGTTTTCGGTTTTCTTTTGCACTGAGGGAAAGCAAATTGAAAGTTGCTACAAAACCTCAAACCAAAAGTATTTTCGACGATAGTGGCAGATCTGAGCCCGAAATGACCGCTGGTTGTTTCCTGTAGTTCTGTTAAGGACGTATAACAACAGCAAAAATGCATTTAATCATTTGAAGAAAATGTATGCCACTGAACATGGGAAGCGCAAAATTTACGAGATAAAGTGGATGTAAAGTCGCAGTAAGAAAGCGAAACAAAAACGCCAATGAAACACCCAAAGAAAGTACAGTGTAATGAGGCAATGTTGAAACTGGCCCCGGAAAGATGCCTGCAGTTCTGTTTTGAGCGAAACGAAAAAATCTGTGAATCGGGCCATAAAGGGTTAATAATCGGGCCGTGGATGGTTAAAAATCTTTATAATAATTGATATTTTACAAATTTCGGGTAAGAAGTTTCGAAAATAAACAGCTGTGCACTAAAAAGAAATTGAATGATGATAAAACTTTCTTCGTCAGGAGTACTTAAACGTTCGTATTCTTGCGAGACGACAGGGAAAAACCTTCAAATATTCTAACAGCAAAAAAATGAAGAGCTGCTCCAATAAAGCTACACTTAGTCAAACTTTCACTTCCCTTCAACCAAATACCCATTTCCTCGTATTCATTTCTCAGCAACCAAGATAATCGGCAAGCAGTCCCGTCACAAGTCAGCGCCAGGGATGTAGTGCTAATCGAAAAGGTGGGGGAACGCATCCGAAGAAACAGCCATTTTCAAACAGCTTTCAACTCATTAGCAGTGGAAAAGGTGAGGGAACCTCGTTCCCACGCGTTCCCGCCCCACTACACCCCTGGTCAGCGGTCAGCAATACATTTGCAATTCAAGAAATATCATGTCCCTATGGGCAGTCCTGGTACTTTGGGCACAGCGGCATGGCAGTAGGTTGGTAAATTATTTTGTTGTTCGAAAAGAAGAAAATAAATTTGTCTACCACGAGACCACAGTGCTCATTATAAGCAGAGATTATAGTTTGGAAAGTCAACTTACCTGCCAAGGTCAAATGATCAGCAGCCATGAAGTTCGTTTTCGACAGGTAGCCTTCACACATAGCCAGTGCCTTCCGAACTTCGTCGACTTTATCATGATTAATATTTTGACCAGCAAATAGAACTCCCGGCAAATTCTTTGAAAATATTTTATTCCATGTGTTAACCAAAGTTCCATGCAGTGCAACAAAATAAGTAAAAATAAAACTTTAGCGTACTCTGCCGTCAACAATTTATCCACAGTTTGCTGCCATGCAGGATTGTAATGAATGGACTAGGTTTCCTGTGTAATTTNCTATACTTGAAAGCGGATAGAGTTTAGAGGTATAACAGTAGAATATTTTGAAGATCTTCNATCAGTGACAACAGAGTGATTAAAAAATGTCGCTGGCATTACCTTGTATAGCCTATACCAGGGACGGGCAATTAATTTGGCCCGGGGTCCACTTTGACAAAGACCCGTTTCGCGAAGGGCCTACTTTCCAATGGAGCAAGTCTCGGTTCAAGTGAACCTCAGCACTAACATTTGCAGTACTGTGGTGAGTTGGAGGAAATTTCAGATTTGAAGATTTGTTCTGAATGTTTACGCGGGCCACTGAAAACGCTGTGATGGGCCACATGTGGCCCGCGGGCCTCTAATTGCCCACCTCTGGCCAATACCTTAGTATTTCAGCACACGCTTAAGTTGTGCTTGCATGAAATGAAAGTGATCCTGTTTGAAATCAGTAAGTTCGACCACAATTTGTAGAAGAGTTTGGTACACCTTATCTTCATGCTGGCCATGCAGTAGTTTCAGCACCACATAAATGTAGAGAGCAGTAGCGTACTGTAAATGATGACCATTGACCTCATCCCTATCCAATAATATGGTTTACAAACCACTCTAGTATGTAACAAAACTGCGTTTATTTATGTACGATTTTTGGTTAAAGACTTAATTTTGAAACAGCTGTAAACCATTGGTGCTGGAAACGAAGTTCAAAAATTCAGAAATCAACCAGCAACCACTTAAACCAAGTTTTTACTCAACACTCACACGGATCAAAATCAAAGGCACCGACCGTGTAGGCTACCACATTGCTGCTGACATCTTCGCTGATGTAAAGCACTTGATCCACTTTTGCTCGTGCTTTGGGGTCCTTGGGATAGAGTTGGCTGGTAGCACCGTACTGGTTGCAAAGGTAAGTTGCTACAGCTCGGCTGAGAAAAGAAACACATGGAGTTTTTGACCAACTGCTATACTGAAGATATTTTTGTATACATGTCCCAGTGGCGAATCAAAACCTAGCGATTGGTGCGAGTGTAGGTAGAAAAAGGGCTAAAATCCTATTTTTTAGTAATTTTGAAAGGAGCACAATTACACAAAAGGGGCGCCGCTCCAGGGCGGTCTCCATAGTTGTTAAGTGAGGGGCAATTGCACCTAAATTACCTCCGGATAAGACAATTGTAATGTCTTTGATTTCTTTTTGAAATTTTCTATATGAATCATTAAAACTTGTGGTTACTGCGTTGTTGCTTCAAACGCAAAATTATTTTTCAATTTTGCAGATTTGCAAATAAATATTCCCTGCACACCCCAGTGAACATCGGTTGTCGCATCAAAGCATTAAATCACCAAAATTACCGCTTGACATCTGAAGGTTTTTCTTGCACTCACACACAAACAGAATCAGTAATATAACGTAACAATTTTCTTCACCCAGAGATGAAAAAAAGCTTATTGACTAACCTTTCCGCTACACAAAAATCGCCATCTTTTACTGTTGGAACTTTTCCTCTTGGATTCATTGCAAGAAAATCCGGAAGCTTGTTTTCTCCTCTAGCAATATCCACTAGTTTCGGTTCAAATTTCAGGTCTAAGGCTTTCAGGATCATCCATACCACACGAGAGGGTGGACTAGGTTTAGCAAAGTAAAACTCGAGCGTTTCCGTCTGAGGTTTGTTGCCCCCTGTCTCCTGCTTGGCAACGCTCTGAGTTTTCCCTCCACTGTTTGCTGTCTTGCTTCCTCCAGAACCCATTAAATCGTTTATCACTTGTACTATAAACGGTGAAAATTCCTTAAAGAAACGGCAATACTCAGCACAGTTCGAAAGATACATGCTTGTTTGGTACTATTCGAAATACTGATTTACGGTAACGTTAGATAACATTTTCGCTCAATTACGTTTCTGATTGTCGCGGCTTCTTTGTTTTGTTAATGCCACGTCGTAGACAAGTTTTGGATTACAACAAGTTTGTGACGACTTTTGGATTTACAACAAATTGCCAAGACACAGCTTGCTCAATAACAAAACAACTGATTAGAGTTTCCCTCGCGATTTGATTAGATCTGTTTTACCCTTTCGTGTACTTGTTTGTTTGACTTTTGTTTTGTGCAAAGGTTCATAAAATCAAAAAACACTTCTGCAAAACCTGATTAGAGTCACACACTCGACTTAGTTATCCTTCATCCTTTCACTTACGTATATTTCGTTGTTATTATGTGTATGAGAAACGCGGAAAAATGTTGATCAGCTTCTATCCGTGATGAAATTTCCAATACAATAACTATATTAATTTTTTAAGAAGCAATAATTATTTAAGAAGACAATGTTAAAGTATTTGAAGTTTCCAATATTTTCACGAGCTTTGATACAATGTACATTGCTACACTTTCTTTAGACGGTGGCGCAGACGCCAGGTCCAACGTTGAAGGCCGGGGTTTCTTGCCCCTAAAAATATTTGGATACAGGGTTGAGGGTTGCACCTAGCACTGGTCACCCAGCAGCCTGCATCCAGCAAGCATATCATATCATGTCACTGATATTTTGTAAGGCATCGAAAAACTGTCGTGAGATTTCGATTGTTAAGCACATACCAGTAATTGACAACCTTGTTTAACCTTTCTGAATTTTTTGGGGATGGACCATTTTGGAGTTGCCTTGTTGGTATTGCCCGCAATCTGCCCCAGGTATATCTACGAGTTTCTAGATATCCCTGGTCTGCCCACTCACAGAAATATGCTACAGACACTGTCCATGTTTCCTTTGCGGCGATCGCTCTGAATGCTTGTCCACTCACGTTGATTATGAATTTTTACATTTGAAACACCGTATCAAAATCCACTTGTTTGTTTTGAATTTTCATTAAAATGACTTGAATAACCGCAACTAATCCTCGCACCTTACAATAATCTAAAAATCGTCGTGGCCAAATGTGCCACACGTTTCCTGAAGCGTTGCTAAAAGAAACGCAGGAAGAATGTACCGGTTGCGATTTCTGTACCAGTTCACTTCGAACGCTCTGAAATTGTGCAAACAGCAGCGAAAGCTTGGTGAGGTGCACAGAGAGAGAAATCACTACTCGGGACATATGTTGTGTAATGCAAACTTTGCCCTCAAATCCACGTGCCCTTCACGTACGCTGAAGAACAAAAAAAAACGCTTGTAATATGGGTTACGCCATCTTTGGAGAATAAAGGCGGCTTCGCACAGAATCCGGTTACGGCTTACGAACCGGCTTATGGCCAACGTCAGTCTTCTCACATGCAGCAAGAACACCATCACCGACATCTACGACAATCCGGCTTACTTAAAACAATTTTAAGTAAGCCGGAAGCCGGTCGAAACCGAGAAAAGTCACCCGGATACGGCCAACGGAGCCTGTGTGAAGACTGCCGTTGGCCATAAGCCGGATCGTTAACCGTAACCGGATTCTGTGTTAAGCCTCTCTCTTCCGTCAGTCTGGCATCGAATCACCGCACTTTTTAATTCGGCCATCAGTTTGATTTTAAACTGTGACTTGGCCAAAGCAGAAAGTTCTAATCAGTGGCAACATTTCGTAAGGTCAACTGGCTTTGCACTGTTCGCGCGCGTTATGAAGCTCGTTAGCCTAATTGCTGAAGCAAAAGAACTGCGTTTGTGATTCAACAACAAGAACAATAAATTTAGTTAAGGCCTCCAGTGTTTACTTATGTTTACCACTGACTAGAACATTGCGTTAGGCTAGTACACTTTGTTGCAAAACAAGGTTGACCCAATCTAAACTTTTTTATTTATCTGTTGCAATTGTGGACAAACTATATTCGTAATTTTGTCACATACCTGTTTACACGGTATTTGCACGTCCACATTTCTGCCTCATGACCGTTGTTTGAAAAAGAATGGGCTTTTATTCATTTTAGACTACTTCCTGAAATCTTTAAAAAAATTGCAAATTTTTTCGACCAAAACACAAACTCATAAGACTCTTCAATGGTTATGGAAACTAACACCACTTATTTTGAGTTGCTTGTATGGTAAAAAAAACATAAACGAAAGAATGAGTCGGCGCTTGTTTAATTTTTAAGCTCAAGTTTGAAATGCTTGTCACTCGCAAAGACTCTCCCCCTATCCAACTACACCTGAAGACAACAATCTTGCCAAGCTTTACCTAATCTTTTGTGACAAATGACAGACTGACAAACGCCCCAAATAGAAAGCAAGTGTTTGGCTCAAATATTTTATACGATTCAACTTCACGCTAGCAACGGAAAAAAGGAGAAAAGACATCACGCTTTTGGTGTTGAGCCAACAAGAAGTGGCTCATTAATGTTTGCTTAAAGGGTTTGGTGATTTTTTAGACACTGCCACTTCAATGTTAACCGAAGGCACAGTGGCATTATTTAAAAACGCCTTGTCGTTGAGAAGACGCGTGATATAGCAGTAACTAAAAATCCAATTGTTACCGAAACACATCGTACTGAAAGCAGTCGGGTGCTCGGCTTATTTTCAGGAAAATTTGCTAAACTCTCAATTTTTATGTTAGCAGACTCATTTGGAGATGTAAGCCCCTTAAAAAACGTCACCCTGTGGTGGCCTATTCTACTGCTGGTGTCACTTTCTTTCAGAAAGTGCAATGAAAGTCAGTGTATAATAAAAGGAATACTTCGAGGCAGCTACTGGTGCTGTTTCATTTTATCGCGAATATCTAATTGTATTCTAAATAAGAATCCTGTCAGAAACCTGTTCCTGTCTTCTACTAAAATTTCACCACCGACTGTCTTTCATAGACAATTTCTCTTTTGTTTTGCAGATGACAAAAAATCGTATTTAGAGTTACCGCAAACAACACTAAAAGCAAGACTATCCGCTCCAAACCATATATTTTTTATCAGCTACCGATGTAGTGATTGCTAACATCAATATCTTGCCTGTAGATTTTGAAAACATCATTGAACTGCTTGAAACAATTGATTTTTACTCAGTAATCGGCTCTAGTTTAACCGTTTCTTTATCTTACAAACGTTAAAACACTTTTAGGAAGGCCCGTAGTCAGGTTTTATGATTTGGAGGAGAAAAATACATTTTTAGGGGGCAAGATTTTTGTTTTTATTATATATGTGAAACAAATTTTCTGGCCACAACAAAGTTGGGGAGTCGTTGTCCCCGAATGCCCCTGGGCTACGTGCCTGGTTTTACGTGAACATTCGAAAACTCGCCCAACAAGTTTTCAGAATTCTAGTTTTTAAATTGTTATTAGAGTTTTTAAAAGCGTGTCTCTAGCAGTCCCATCGCCATGGGGGGACTTTGGTGGGCTTTGTCCCCCCACACAAAGCTCCAAGCTCCCCCGCAAATTGAAACATGAAACACTATAAATAAGGAGAGTTTTGTCAATTTTTAGAATGTCAAGCCCCCCGCACAAACGTAAAGCCCTCCCGCGGAAACGCAAAGGCACCTATTGAAAACTTTCTGGCGACGGTTCTGGTCTCTAGACAAGTTAACTAAGCAAGATGAATATGTCGTTAGGAGGTGTGTTGGTATTGTTTGTGAGAAAAAAATCCCTTCGAATAGGAGCAAATGCAAAACATAACACGCATAAATGATGTTTGCATAACCTTCTATCGCAAGTCTGCGGGCACCACCAGTGGAATGCATGTAATTTGATTGCGACATCGTGAAAATCTTGATACTTAACTGCAGCGGAAAGCACGATTTATTTATAAATGTATTGAGTGAAGTGCTTTATTTAACAAAGTTCAATAGAGTCGCACCTACACATTATCTACGCCCGGGCATGTTTTCCAGATACGCATACAGACAAGCCTTTGTTCAAACCCGAACTGTTTGCATATGACTGTGTCGTGTTGCCATGACTGCCGATATACACAAAGGCAAGCATCTGCGATCAGATAAAGTGCTGTGTACCAAGCCGATCTACAATATACTAAGATTTCACAAGCTTCTGAAGTCCAAATTGTGAGAACACCGCGAAAGGCTTGCAAAACTTTTGCACACCAGCATACAACTGTTACAAAACCATCATGCACTTAGCCTTTTATTGACCGGAAGAAGTCATTGTGAAGCACAACAGGACGGAATGTGTTCTAGTGGCGATATTTGGCTTCACCGATCTGCAAAACGCTTAAGACTTTATCTGTTGTTTTTTGAAACTATTTCAAACCGGGTAAATTTAGGCATATGGCATTGCATCTGGCTCAAGTAATCAACAACGGTTCAAATCAACCACGCATTGACGTAAGAAAGGAAATAACCTAGGCGTAAACTCAGAATGTTGGCAATAGATTGAATTTGGGTTGAATATTCGATTGCTTTTACGTACCTCTCAAAGGCATACCCGAGCTCGTTCAGAACCACAACGCTTTGTTGCGTGGATTCCAAGGTCTGCATTTGGATCTTATCAAACATTTCGCTGAGAGAGTTGCAGTGGAGGTTAAGGTTGTGATACGTAAATTTCAAAACTATACCTTTTGCCAAAGCAAGGATTTCGGATTTTAATTTACAGTAATTATCCAATCCCTTTAATTTCTACTCACTTAAAGGAACGCGTATCGTATCAGATGCGGCGATCAGCATCAGATCTGACGACATGACCGACTGGAAGAAACTGGCAGAGAAATCAAAAGTAATGGAAAAGTGTATGTTGACTGCAGCAAAACAATACTTTCAACTTCTGACGAACTCGTGAGGCATGAAACAATCTTTCATTTTCATCCCCGTTTGTTGGCGAGCAGAGTTTCTGAAGATGATAGAAAGAATTTGCCAAACACAAATTTGTTGTGTCAAAGTCAGGCTACTCGTAACAGCAGCAACATCTTGCTGCCACTACCTTTGCGATAATACTAATCAATGAAAAAAAGAGAAGCGCTCCAGACTCTTCAAACTTTGCTATCAAATCTTAGTAAGTTTCGTCTACAAGTGTTAAGCAATATGCGGAGGTGCAAACATGGTATTCAAAGGTCTATTTTTTACAATCAGATACACAGGCCTACAAACGGGCTTTGTACACTGTGTCCGATGCTAACAAGTGCTTTGATCAGTACTCGCCATATCATTCGGTTTCGTCGTTGCCTTTTGGTATACGGAACACTCGAGCTCTTCGTAGTGCCAGATTTGCGGCGGTTGTGCGCAATCGGGCTTGTGTAACCTGATCGCACCGTCGTGTTACGTTTCCTTGAACTGATGTTTTGTAATGAGTACGCTAGTTGTTTTTAACATGCCTGAAGATTACGCCATGGGCGCCAGTCAGTTAGGCTGGCTACTGTCGACACCCTTGGTGTGCGCGTGACTTGATCCGGGAGACTATAGAAACTCTACAATCAGACCTCGTGCAATATTCAACTCATGCTTTTCTTCATACAGTCCGTGGATATGTAAACTTAGGATATTTGCGGTTCACATCGTCTGCGAGCGCGTTCGTAGACCGCGATTCACTCCATGCGCTAAACCACTATTACTTTTTTCCCTCCACCATCTTAGCTTACCGGTTCTGTTATTCAGCGACGAAACTGACCTTGCTACGAGCGAGGGTAACCTATTTAATCGAAATAATCCAGTTCACTTCCAGAAAACTGTCTGAAAAACACATGTCGTTAAATTTGCTATTTGTTCCAACACCAGCAAAGACCTCTTTGTCTAATCTGCATTCATGCGAAGGCCCTAACAACTAATTACATTGCCAAGTCACTGCTTTCTTCACGCAATTTCACTTAGAACGTTCGACTGCAGAGTACTGCGCTCCTGTTTGGTGCCGCAGTGCTCATGCCCGCCTCATTGACCACACCATCAACGACGCCTGGCGAATTGTGACTGGATGCCTGCGTCCTACAACAGCGGACAACCTCCCAATCAGAGGTGAAAGTAAGCCGGAACGCCGTTCCGGCAAGGGCGTACACAAGGGGGGGGGTTGGGGTTAAATTCCCCCTTGAATTTGCTAGGTGACAAAAACGTCATTACTTATGCAAAGGAGTTTGTGTATGTTTTCGTACATTTTTTGCTTGTTTGATGTCAACTTAACGCAAAAACCACAGAATG
>JGI24158J21664_10011780_pt1 | contig 11616 bp, 6 predicted proteins | sample Ectturendosymbi3_FD_21664 | JGI IMG/M metagenome (IMG submission 21664)
TTTTGAGCCTCGATCCTTCTCGTATTGTTATAGAACCTACGCGTGTGTAAGATGCAATTCGCTCCAAATCACACGTTAATGCAGGATTGCCAGGTCATTTTTTAAGTCGGCCCGTCCCGATTGAAAGCAAAAAAGAAAAACGCCCAAAACACGAACTGTTCTTTGTCGCCAGAAGGGGGCAATCGCCTCACCCTGCCCTGCAATGCTGTAACGGACGCCCAGCACCGCTAAGCTCCAAGTAGAGCCACATACTTCGCTCAAAGACGGACAGTGCTGTTTTTAAACACAACTCTATCGGCAAGCTGCCTAAACAATTTTCTTGGACATTATCACACGACTAAACCACTTGTACTGCGCATTGCCTAATAGCAGCCATTCAACATTGTTACGGAATAAGGTTCAAGCTCTTCATTTTTTTCTTTCGTCATAAGAGAGAGGCTATTTACAAAAGTCCTAAAGCAGTTCGTCTTAGAGTTACTCGCATTTGTCGTATATTATTTAAAATTGGTTCAAGTTTAGACTTCACAGCCTCAAGGAGTGAACTTCTAAAAATGTGTGATTTATGGATGGTTTTGTTGAGCTCAGAACAGGCCTTAAACTGGTACTGGCCACGTAAAAATCGCTACTCCAAGTTTCGAGTCCATTTGGCCGAAAAACCTGGAAACCTTGAGGTACGTGGTGTAAACCACTTGTTAAATTGGTTTCGTTTATTTTATGGTTGCCAGCTTCAGGAAACTTCCCAAGTGAACGCCAGCACCCTAAATTGAAAGATTCTCAGGTGAAGTGCAACAGATGATGAAAACGTCGTACGCTATGATCACCCGACTTTACGCGGGTCGCTCAACGTCGACAGTGTTTATAACAGCACTGCTCCTCACAGTGGTTTCGAATCTTTTCTGTACCACGACCCATTACAGCAGCCCACTATAGCTCAACGACCCCATCCACTATAGCTCAACAAACTCGACCCACGGCCACTTAGTGAATTGCCGTGGCGCTTCTTGGGCAAGAGCCTTCACCTCAACCGCCCCGGCAATAAGCAAATTCCAGGCTGCCGCCAACTGCCGTCACCAAAATCAAATAAAAAACAATTATGCAAATGTCGATAAACTCCTAAACAAATATGTGTATTTTACCTGCGTATTTTACCCCCTTTTCACCAGGCGCCGTTACATTTGGAAGCGCATGTAGAGCTGGTGCAGAATCTTTTGGTCAGAACTCTACTTCTCGATTGCATTAGTTTTGACCTAGGAGTTGTCCTCAGTCCAACTGGTTACTTCGCCGCCTGAAAACGAAAGTGAAGCTCTGTCTTGAACGACTTGTCATTTTCTTAGGCTTGGCAGCGGTCCGGAGATTCAGCCAGCCGCCAACCTCTCCCGTCAGCCCAGATGGCAAGCGATCGTATCAAGAACAGTAAGAGAAGTGTGCGATGCGTTTTCTGAGCGTTCTCCAAAATAACCGTTCTACAGCTGTGGCTCCCACTTATTGTTTAAAGTGTGCTGTGTACAACCTCTCCGTGATTTTCCTCGTTTTATGAGCTAATAATGTAAGAGACAATAAGAAACGAAAAAATTTGAAATGTTCTCACTTAATCACGAAGTGAAAGGTTTCATTGTCTTCAGCTGACGATTTTACTGTTATCAGAAAATATTTTAAAGACTCGCTATCCCTTTCTCTATGCCGTGTGGCTATATTTCTGTTAAAGCATGAAAGAGCACTGTTGTTCTTGCTGTCGTGTTAAGCCAGTTTATTTAGTCAGGCATTACAAGATCTTAAGATGATCCTGGGATGCAAATATTTCAAAATATACGTTGCTGTATTTTTAAACGAAAGTACAAATCGTTAAAACATTGGCCATTTTTCTTTAGTTTTAGTCGCCGAGAAATTTTGCCGCAAATTAGAGACTCACACTGAAATGATACTTATCTCTCAAAACCTTCTTGGAAATTTTCCTTTTATTTTATTGTGTTGCAACAAGCCATTGTTTTCCACATAGATCGATGTGTGGTTTAGCTTCTGGTGGGGATGCGAACGTTATTCGATTTCAGTGCAAACATCCGGGTAAAAATAAGTTTTTATCGTTTTGCAGAATCGACGCTTTCCTAGAAAAAATTACGGTGGCTGAACGCGATGACATCATAAACACGACGCGATACGTCGGAATCGCGATTCCGGAATGCTTTTCCACATTTTTGCAGGTGCTGCTCAGTTCGTCTTTAATGTGTTTTTGATTTTGCCCGATGGTCGCTTCGTGACCGGTGGAACATGACATGTCTTATTTTCGGGGACAGGCGGGTGAAAATGTTTCTCGCACCTCGAGCGATGATCAGTTTCTCAGGGGACAGGAAGCAGCGTCTCTTATCCAACAGTCACCGCTCTTATATGAACAAGACTTTTCTGGGTGGATTTAAGAGCTGACAGGTTGCCAGGGGGGTATTGTAAAACTTGAATTGTGAAATCGGTTTTCAAGACCTTGAAAAAGTATTGAATTTGGCCAAAACGCACATAAAGGTACTGAAAAAGTATAGAAATTCTAATTTCAGTCGTTTGTTTATTCTACCGCTGATGACAGTTCTGCAGATGTTTTCTGCATTGTGTTTAATGAATAAAATTTTATAAAATGAAGCTAAATGATGTCATTTAAGTCTTTTAGTTTAGTATTGAAAAGGTGTTGAAAAAGTGCGGAAAATATTTTTTGGAAATGTGTGGGAACCCAGAGCAGGGGTATCTTGGTAATGTATAGGGTCGAGATGTAACTGACTCGATTGCTGGTAGGAACGTAGCCGTTCATCAGGAGTGGATTACTATGATTATTTTTGTCTGAATGAGAGTGACAGAAAAGCATACCGGTAAGTTGTATGAGCCTTGCTATAAATGTCGATTTACACAAGGCTAAGCTAGGCTGAGCAAAGCCGGTGATTTCTTCTATTGTGACGTAATTTTCACGCCTCACTCTGCCATAGCCGGCCTTACTGAGCAAAATAATCTTTACGCACCGGGGAGAGACGCATGACCTCACTCAGCTTGAACTGTGTCGAGAACAGTCGGGATTTCATTGTGATCGGAGTGTTTTATTTGGGAAATTTCGAGCGTTGTTCTCTAAGAAAACTTTAGAAATAACGTCTATCAGAAAAGGGGTTTCTGAATTCAGAAATTAAGTTTACGTAGGAAGGAAAGCCGAACATGTTTCCGCTTTCGTGGTAGTTCAGTGCAGTGGTTTTCAACCTGGGGGTCGTGACCCCTAGAGGGGTCGTGAACCATTTTCGCAGGGGTCCCGAGTAGATAATTCATGTGCGCAGTTGTATTACATTTGCTTTATTCGAGTTTCAGATGGGGTCGTTTGGTTGTAGTGGGTTGCTATAATGGGTCACGGTACAAGAAGGTTGAAAACTACTGGTCTAGTGCGACATGAAGTTGCTGTTTGGAGGGGTTTTGCTATTTAGATGAATCCAATCGAATTTGCTAGCTAACATATGTAAAAGTGGCGTGCTTCAGGGCATTGTTTTGTCCCCTAAAATCTTTAACTAATTAAAACTATAGAACATATAAGACAGTTTTTGGACCGGTGGAAACTTCGTGCGACCAAAACTGGGTGTCCTGTGTGAAAACTTAAATAAAGCACACTTTGTCTATCTTGTAACGAATCACCACCGTACCATCACACGAAGATGCTCCGGTCGTTCGTGTGCCTTTACCTCTGTACATGCTGTATGCGTACACTTGATACTCGTTAATGAGAAGGGAGTAAAAAGGGTTGAGCCTCAGTTGGAACCCAAGTACTGGGGGAGCTTCGACAGATGTATAGAGTTTCCGAGCTGGTACCTCATCAACTATTTTTATTTTTTCTTGACAAGACCGACTCGTACCTGTAATAGTTTCCTCTTCAGTGCGATATGGTCAGCCAATAAGTCTTCAAGCATGTAGTTTCCGCTTATGTGTCCTAAATATATGCCGTTAAGCCGTCGAGATCTAGCAACTGAAGACCTAGATCCTGCCCATCGTTCGTAACTTTTCCTTTTTTTCTTGCAGCCTTTGAACAAGATAACCAGTAGGTCCGAGAAGCGAAGTGCTACTCTTCTAGCGACCCTCGAAGAAAGCAGCAGGAACGGTCAGTAGGATTTTTGCAGGCTGTTTTTATACGTACTTAGCATGGTGGGCAACTTTTCGTTTCGGACTTCTTGAGATTTTGGATGGCATTTTCCTTGCATGCACAAAAACCTAGTGAGGCTATCGGCTCCTGTGGTTTTTCAGGCGTCTGCTGATTATGACGGCAGATGGAAATTTCCAACCAAAAACCGTTGACATTAACGTGCCATTCATTTTGCNAGAAAATGACCAATTACTGGTTGAAACAGCTCGTAATGTCATTTTGGCTTTTAGTACAACTTAAAAGTCACAGAATATGTTGTTAAGCACTTCCAACAAAAAGTTTTCATTCTATTGTGCAGACTGTTTCGAATCGTTCAGCTGGGGTACTTGAATCTAATGCGCACAGTTCTGAGCAGAATGTAGCACGCTATTGCTTGTGGCGCTTATTGCTGACGCGCCTTGGAAAGACAGTGTGCTTTTATGAATAGACATGTCGATTTGATATCGCAGTGCTTGTTATTATTTTTATTTTTAGCAACCGACACGATGTCTTCTAGTCGGCAAAAAAACAAAAAAACAAATGGCATCTGCAAGTGCAGCCACGCAATGCGTGAAAAGCCTTCGCTTGTACAGTAAACGTATTTTGAGGCGGTTCAAAGGTCAACTGTCTCTCCGCCTTAAATCGCTGCTGTTCATCATCAGGCAATGCGGACTCGCTCAATCCCGGCAAACAGAAGGTTATCGATCTGCTCCAGGGCAGGAAGTTCCGCGGGCTGGACGAGTACACTTTCGGCCCGGCTGTGGCCGCCGCGCTCAAAGCAGGAAACAAGGCCCGCAGCCAGCAGCATTCCGCTGTCAACACCCCGTGCGCGCGCACCCCTGACAGCATGCTGAGTGAGGCTAGCGACTTGTGTTGTTTAGGTGGGTCACTGTGTTGTTTATGTGCACAACTGTGTTGGTTTGGTTGGAATGTTGTGTCGTTTCGGTAAAATTCGTTTATTTGAGAAGTCAACTCACGAAGAAAAACAAAACAACAAACAAGCAAAAAATCCAGTAACAGATGGGAAGGATTCCAAGCCGAACGAACGACCAATGCAGTGTCAGTAAAGCAATGCTCATATAGCTCACGTTTATACGAGGCACAGCAGAATGTCACAGCTCCAAGCATTGTATTTCAAGCATTGCAGCACATACACAAAATTGGTGTATACTGCAAAGATGATATACAGTAAAAAAGAGGAAAAATGACGCAGTTGAAAGGTGCTATTTCTTCGCTTTACTGATGCCATTCCAATTCTTTGCTGATAGCCTATCCTGATGCAATATGTTATTGACTTGTGCAGAACAACTATTATAACCGTGCGGTTTACTGGGAAGGTGCCCTTTGAACAAAAGGAAGCAAGGAAATTGGAATGGCATCAGTGAAGCGAAGAAATAGCACCTTTCAACTGCGTCATTTTTCCTCTTTTTTTGCATATCAAAAAACATTTACATATCAAATGGATGCATGTTTAAAAAATCAGGGTTACTTGGAGGTAATTACAGTTGCATTTCAAAAATTAAAAATGTTTCAGGTTAAAAAAAGAAATCACGGCCAAGGTTATAAACAAATGACTTCAGATGCGCATGGTCACATCCTTGTTTGCAGTAATTTTGAAGGTACGAAATGGTAGCTCTTTTATTTTGATCTACAATTCCCCCTGTTTTTAGTGTCATAAACATTATTGATTTTTGTCCAATGCATAGTCTGTCTGGGAATACTGTACTAGGCAGTATTTCGTTTCCGAATATTATGAGTGTGTGTCAGTGATGGAGTCTCGAGACTCGTCTACAGACCCATTTTTGCGAGTCTCGGTCTCGAAGTTTAGGTCTCGACTACATCTCTGATGTGAGTATTTTTGAAATCAACAAAATGTGCCACATGCTGCTGGTAGGNTATTGGATTTAAAGTTGTGCATCAATTTGCCACCNCCAATTTGTAAAGATCATTTTATTTTAGCAGACGTAGATCTCAGTACAAAGACGTGTTGATACCNAACTAACAAAGGAGGTAACCTAATAAATTTNCTATGAATAACATTCAGTGGTTTAAACTGTGATGAAAGTCTGAATCACACTGTTGTTAGGGTGGGTCATTGTGTCACTGACAGATGCCTTCGTGTTTCGACTTTGCAGTTTGTCATCAGAGATTAAAATCTATATTCACTTTGTGAATCTAATTAATTTGTTCGCTCTAAGTGATTGTTGAATAAGGCTTGAGGTTGAACTAACTTTTTCAACCAGATTTTTCCTTGGTCCTCAGTCTGAATTGTATGTTCAAGTTGTTTGCTCTGTGAAACCTTCCGATTTCACCCTTGCCCTACCCTGAAATTACTTTTAAAAAACTCCCCCGCATTGATGTAAAGGTTAGAAACGCGCCAGGCTGTTGAGAATTGAAAGCTCTAGGTTGGCTGCGAGCTTTCCGAGGAATCTGCCTGCCGTGCTCTGCTTGCATAATTTTGTGATGATTCGGTTTTGCACATGTCCACATTCCAGAAATCAGTCTCCACAAAGGTGACGCAGTCGAATCGATCAGCAAATTGTTTTAAACAGGAAATCGATTTCGCGATATTTACGCATCCTTTGTCCTTAAAAATTGCAAGCAGAAACTTACGAGTGAAATGATGAACAAAACTAAAGCAAGATTTAGAGAAAGCGCACGAACTGTAGTTTGAAACACAACATGCCTGGACATGCGTTAGTTTTCATGCAGCTGATGATTGACCTGAGTTCAGGTAGCTTCCTTGAAATGCAATTGTCGGTTCCCGCTCAACTGTTACGCACCTGGCAGCATGCCACCGAACTCTTCCATCCCTAGTTTCAGGGGATTTGTTGTTGCTTTATTCGTTTTCTTCCGCGTTACACGATGACGATTTCGGGCGATCGGTTTCGTTCCAGGCGGACAGACGATGGAGCCGGGCAGCGACGAGTACGTGGCGATACTTCACGAGGAAATCATTCAGCTGGTGATCAATCTCGGAAGCTCGGTCGGCATCAAAGCGCACGAGACCGCCCTTCTCATGTGAGTCACTGTTTCACGCGCCCCCCCACCGAACCACTTGCTTTTCGCGTCGCTCGGAGTGTTGAGCTTATTGCGATGAAGGCCCACACATCCCGTCGTCCGCGCGTCGAATCGTTCGACTGCGCTTTTGGGCAACCCTTGAAAAAGAAAACGAACACCCAGTTTGCCGTGAGTCAATGGAATGGCGTTGAAAAGCTGCTGTTTTCATGGCGCTGAAACTAATATATCGATTCAGGAATATATCTTAGCTTTTTGCATCTTCAATGGGCGAAAAAGCGCTTTTCAAAACCACTTGTTGCAATTTGTTCCGAAAGTTCCAGAACAAGTTCCGTTTGTTTGGGCGTCTGCTCTCGACGTGAACCTGATCGTCACTTCCTGTTTGAAGGATGAAAGAAAAGCGACCGGACGTTTTCGACTCGATATCTCTTTACAACAGCATCGTCCAGATCATGAGCGAGTACTGCTTCCGACTCACTACCCGCCGTTTCGTGCAGGAACTCTTCCAAGACATCCACTTCACCGAGGTGCTGTCTGTCTGATAGCCTGTCGCTGCTTTTGAAATTTCACTGAATGCAAAGGTGTTTTTTTCTTTGTTTCTGATTGCTGACATGGGCGGAGCCAGGAGGGCAATGCCCCCTCATCCAAATTTTTAGAAAATCTAGTGATTTTGTGCTTTGGGAGGCGGTGCCCCAAACAAAATACTGTTGCTAGCCTAAAATCCAAAATTTTGGCCCCCCAAAAATTTTGCTTTGTCTGCGCCACTGGTTGCTGAACCACGGGGGGAGATAGTATGCGGGGGCAAATTATCTGCGCGAACGTTACCTGCAACGGGGAAAGCTTTCAGATGCCGTGCTCAGTGCAGACGTTTCTGCCGCCGATCGTGTTTTCAAGTGGGCGACCTGTTCGACCGAGCATCGACAAACTTGAACAGAAGGCAACCGACTCGGGTCCGGGGGTCGTCCGCCAGTTGCTATTTCGCAACAAGGTTGTTTATCAGCGCCGGTCGCACCCTTGTTTTCGCACGCCACGTCACACGCTCGAGTTCCGTACGCCCGCCGCAGCCATTAACGACTCGAGCGGCGCGCACAGTTTGCCGCGCACGCGCCCAGTTCAACGCGCACTGTTGCAGATCAAAGCTCGCCGGCACTGAAGCGACATTTTTTTTGCTTGTGACATTTTTGCATCTTGTTTTGTTAGGACACTGCCAGTTGTAGTGCGATTCCAAGCATGACCTTGACCTAACAGAGCCGTGGATAGTTTTTGATTTCTGGGCCCAAACCGTGCATTGATTGGCAGGCAGCATTTCTGGCTTTGACCTCACAGCTGACAGTCACATTTTGTTCGAACCACAACTAATGATGTTTGTCATTCTGGGGTTCAGGGTTCGTTCAAACCAGTATTTTGTTGCAATTTTTCTGCGGAAGGATGTTGTTACCAGTCAAACTTGTTGATTCAGCATTCGTTTTGTGCTGCTTTAAATGTAGTGCAGTGGTGTGACTTCCTTCTCTTGTTTAGGTGTACCAGGAGGCTCAAAAAGCTGTGCAAATTATCGTCTCGCTCTAGCGCCATCTGGCAGAATTATAAAGCAATGAAGGAAAGTCTTAGGTGGCGCCAGAGGGATGCGCTTCGGAGTTGGTGAAAGCGCTGCGACAGGAGGTCGATGGCGATGAAAAGATCCATTGATATAGAGTGCTACGAGGATTCCCGCTCACGTGCGATGGAGCGTCTCGCAATAGCAAAACTTTTTTCGAATTACTGTTTCTCTCGTCAGTTCTCTTACACCGTGCAATCTGCTGACTTATCGTGCTGTCTTCCTCGCGTTTTGTTTCGACGTTTGTTCCGCGTGGCGCTTGCAATTCGATCGCGCGCTCTTCTCGCTGTTTGATCGCTCCGAAGCGGACGTCGCGCTTACTCCCTTCGTCTTTAATCAGTGTAAAAGTTTTCACCTCAACGTTTCCGGGCCCACAAGCACCTCACCACGGGGCTCTCGTCATAGCATGGTCAGGGGGAGCCAAAGGGGCTATGCCCCCAAAATTTTTAGAACGTGTAGTCACTTAGTGCTTCGAGATGCATTTTTCCAAACAGAATAGTGTTATTCGCCTGAAATAAAACATTTTCCCCCCAAAATTTTGGGCTACCTACGCCACTAGCTCTCGTTCCAGACCCCATCGCGTCGCTCACGCGGCATGCGCACGACGAGCGCACGCTACGCTTTGTTCTGGTTCTGGGGGACACAATGCGAGGCCCATGCGCCCAGTACTGGACGGCCCGTGAAAGCGCTTACCGGTCCCGTTTATACCTCCGAGCGTTTTGGCCTGGACTGTCTGCTGCAATATCCCGGCACACGAAGCTCATTACCTCAAAAGGCAGGATCGCGCGTCTCTCGTTTCCCGTACCTCGCTCGCAATGGCCAAAGTCAACTACGCCCGAACCTTCCCCTGCTACCGCTCCAGCGCGAATCGCGTTTGCTTATTGTCACAGCGTTTGGTGTTGCTTTATTGCCCGACAGTGGTTAAGCCCATCAACCGCTCAGTGAAAAGGGTCGCAAATAGAAACTGGCGTGCATCTTCCCTATTAACGCTGTTGATCGGCTGCACTCAAATCAGAACCGTCGTCACAAGGTCTTCAATAGGGGAGATTTAGGTTTGTGCAGGGGGGTTTGACATCCTAAAATGTGACAAATTATATTGATTTATAGCGTTTTTTGGGGGGCGCGTGGAGTTGTATTTGGGGGGAATAAGCTCCCCGTGGCAACGGAACTGACTCATGCCAGATTTAGGTCAAACATCGTTTTTCCCAAGCTGGCATATACCACAACCAGGCTTCCATAGAAGCCATTGATGGCTGTAGTAGCAAGACCAACGGACAAGTAACCAACTGCATGAGCTCTGCAATGCACGAAGATTTGCAGCAGTTGCGAGGTGAGGTTATGTCGGCAAAAATTGTGCCGCCTCTGAAATATTTCATCACAGACAGACTATTCACGCTGCTTCAGTGGTGAGGTCGGTGTTTGCATGCAGTCTGGTAACCAGAAAATCTGACCTTTGTCTTTTAGGCTCACGGAGCAGTGGCCAGAAACCTAGTAAGATACTGCAGTGCTCTTCAACCTTTTTTGTTGTTGTGCACCCTTAAAGATATTTTGACGAACTCATGCACCTTTTTTACTGACACCTCCCCGTGTGCCCCCCAATTGCGCCCACGATTCCACACCGGTTGAAGTACTCAGACTAAGAGTGCTTGTAAAACCGCAATATAAAATGGAATTGGAATACCATAACATCACTTACAAATATCCCAGTAATGAGAGATGCTTTCATGTTCACAAGCAGATTATTAGCATACTATTATGAAAATTATCAATGGGCCACATGGAACTTTAACATATACCATTATAATAAACACAAGACCACTACAAGAAGTAATGAATCTGTACCACCATGTTACTAGAATCCCACTTTGAGAAATAGTTTTTGTTCATACCACCATTTAAAGTAGAAGAGCAATTGTTAACTATTGCACAAAATAATTTGTCTGAATGTAATTCATCTCCGTAGATAGATTGGGAAACTACCCTGATGGTAAAACAAAATTCACCATAACAGGATTATTTCAACGCATATTTTCACCAAGATATAAGAGGTCAAGTTTACATTACTTGGGAATTGGAGCACTAATCTTCCGATGGTACATGATTTACCCCAATGGTGTGTTATTACCATAAGATATGGTCCAGTAAGAAAAAGAAAAATATCCTTGATGATATACATTTTTCATATCTTGTGTATGAACCACACATGTTTGTATCGGAACCATTCCGAGCGAACAAATCTTTCATCGCATACGATAGAGGAAACTCGTATTGTGACCGAAAGTATACCGCAAGAGTTGATCTTATAAATAGATTATATCAAAACAATACAGTTAATACTCATTGTTTCAAATATTACAACCCGTCTCTTAATAAGAGACAAGAGTTATTACAATGCAACAGGACCTTTATCCTTATGGACAGACTTGGAGTAGTTCCTGATCTTAAAGAGAATGCTCCAGCAATTGCCTATGGAGACTTGTGTTTCCTACATAGAAACTATAGCGTGGAACCAGAATGATAACCAGAGTTACCCGAGATGGAGGAGCTTTCCTTCTATTCTCATTGGTAATTGGAGGATTAATGGGATTGGCCTTCGCGGGAACATTCCAGAATCAATTAAGGAGGTTTAGTGACGAAATAAATGAACGATTAGAAAATATCAAAAAAGACTACGGGACAACTGAGTACTGCTGAAAAACAATTCTCCGAAGTCAATGGAAGAGAATTACAATTAACTCAAGCGATAAACCGCTTAGCTGAAATAACAGCTCACCTTGGTCGTAAACAGGAAGATTTTCAAAATCTACAATTTGCTGTAGATAAACAACTTCTAGAACAACAAATTGCTAATACAAGAATGATGATTGAAAATCGA
>JGI24158J21664_10011781_pt1 | contig 11616 bp, 5 predicted proteins | sample Ectturendosymbi3_FD_21664 | JGI IMG/M metagenome (IMG submission 21664)
GGTCCCCAGAGAACAGTTCCGTGGCCCCCAAGAGGGACGAGGGCCCCGTTTGAGAAACTCTGACTTAGAAACAAGAGCTGCAAACGTCTGGGATCTCATCCATAGCGATCAATAAAACCTTGCTACATAAACCGGACAATTAAGTAGACCTGTATGTGGACACAATTACGGACAAACTTACTGCAATTAGAACATCACGCAGGTTTTGCAGAATTGACCAGATGAATTTTGGAAACTTGCCACAGAAAATGTAGCTTTGCACTCAGTATTCATTCAGATGTCAGAACGAAACCTTAACGATTATGGCGTATTCCCACAAGCCTGCATAGATGTATTCTACTGTAAGAAGCCAAGTAATTTTATATTGCATGAAAAGAAGCTTGCATAAGTGTAGTTTGACACTCAGGCACATTGGTCACACTACCACTAATTATGGAATTTTTAAACTTGTTGAAGCATTGCAATAGACCCACTCGTGCTTCTTTTCACAAAGTATAAATATACATGGCTTACCGCTATCAGCATGTCACTGTCTCGCTGCATTACTTGCCAAGACGTCTGTGTCCAACAGTCTCATGCAACAAAACGCCTGCCACAGTAATATAAAGTGAACCTTTGCAGATTTGTTGCCATGATATTGTTACGCAATGAAGACCAACAATAGAACAATCTGCTCGCGACATTCGCAACCCACCTCTGCAGGCAAAGGAGGGGACTTGAGTGAACTGCAAGTTTTCACTGCATGACACTATAACTGCGAACCTGACTCTTGTGCAGTGTGAGTTTCATACCGGCAAAAAACTCTCATTGCAAGAATCGAATCAATTAATCGGAATTAAGATACCGAATTCAGATTTTTCCAGAAATATTTGGTTTTAATCCCAACTTCCAGGCGGGGGGCAAATGCCCGTTTTGCCTCCCATGCCCTGTGGACACACATGCGATCGTTGACTATTTTATATAAGTTTCCATAAACCAGGCCAGCTCATCTAATGAAACGAAGAAGAGTTTTTGGCTAATTGTTAGCAAAGTTAAATTGTAGCATCTTTAGCGAGTAATGTGAAGTACAAAAGTATTTTGGCGATGATTTTAAATGAAATCAAATGTCATGTCAACACCTCTTTAGGTCTGGTGGGGGGGATGCATCCCGTGCTTCCCCCCCTGTGTCCGCGCCTGCCGCAGACACTTGCAGAAACATGATATAAAAAGGAATGGCTTTGGTGAAAAAGGGCAGAACTTACAGAAAGATATTTTAGCAGCTGTAAAACTAGTAATTACAAAACTAATAACAAACTGCAAAATATGTATAAAATTAATCACTTCAAACTAATAAAATAATTACAAAGCAAAAACATCACAAAAGTAATCATGAAAGCACAACCATGCTGGTTTTTACTTGATCATACAAAAGTTTGATTGAAACTTTTTCATATAAAACATTTTCTCTTTATTAAAATATTTATCATAATATGTTTTAAATCTAAAGAAACAGAAAGTCTCTCAAATACGACTTCAAAAAATCCGCTCACTGGGTTTGAATTCTTTTTGGTGTGACGTCACAACTGGAGGAGGTCAAGGTATTTTTAGGTGACGTAATCAGAACTTGAGAAAAAAGTTTTAGTGGCGCTTTTTAAATAAAGTAGGAAATATCTTATGAGCCCTTGATTGGCCATCTAGTGTTAGTGGTTACCACGTTATGGCCACAAAATGTATAATTAACGGAAATAATTAACTATTGTTGTTTTTAGATGGCTTCCGACCAAAGCGTTTGCATGAGAAACTGCATCTTTCTGCAGCAACTGACTTCGGCAGAAATTATGACAACAATTTTCACATTCATAGATGTAAAAAAGTACAGTAATCATATTCAGGTACAAAAATTATACAAAATTCTGCTAATATTCACCCAGTGAAAAAAACCGTCCTTTTCGCAATTCTCGCCGCTGGTGGCATTGCATTTTGGTTCGTCATGCATCTTGCAACAGAAAGCATGAGTAGTGCAGTTGGCGTTCTTTCCGCACTGAATGGTCGAATTGTGAGCTAAAAAATCAAACGCGGGTATAAGGTTTCTAAAGCAAATTTGAAAAACTCCATTCTTTCGAATAAACGTGATTTTGAAGCCTGCCATTTTTAACAAACTGTTTTGTATGCCCAAGAAAAATCTTTAAACAAAAACTACGGAAGGGAACATATGCTTCTTGGAATCGTTTCGGTAGACACTCTTTTCACTTACTGGAAACGCTGGCATGGTCGATGACCTCTTTAACCTAGTGCAGCAAGGATTGAGCAAAATATTTAAATTATCCCATATTGGCAAAAATAAAACTCACACATACAGCATGCACAAACATAGAGCAAGATTGTCAGTTGTGTTCTGAGAAGCACTATTAAATTGGCTGCATCAACTAAATCCATTAAAATGGTTTTATCGAAATACTTCAAGAACTTTTCAATATGTGAGTCAATTTTTCAAACTTGTTTTCCTATAGGCCTACCTGCATTTTTGCTCCACGCAGTATGAAACATGCATGCTGGCAGAGACGCTGCAACAATTACTGCTTCTTGCAGCATCGTTAAATTTGTTAACTCTCTTTTTCCTGAATAAGTACACTCAAATATTTTCTAGCCCCTCCTATAACAGTGTAAAAAAATCACTGCAGTCCATCACACACCAAAGTTGCTGAGATGTGTGATTTGCTAGAAGGGGATGTACAATTGTATAGATAGGATATGAAATTGATTGTTTCGTCATAAACGTCATATTGGTCATGCAAAAATATCACGGCTTATCAATTTTGCCTTGCTTGCCGTTCAGTCAATGCGCCAGAAACTTTCGAACTTTATTAAGATAATTTTTTAGTAAACTGCAATTCGCATGCAACACGTGAACAGTGAGCAATTGAAAACTGTATGTTTGTTTATGGGTGCTTTGTACTTTTCACCCATTCGCAACTGTTCACATTACAACCAACCAGAAAAGTGCTGCTTTTCTCTTTTTGGAAGGGACTTTTCAATGCTGTTTCTCAAGATGACATTGATCATGAGAGGAATTGCAATAACATTTTAACGTAAACATTTCACGATTGAACGATTTGAAAACAAATTGCACTGACGGTCAAAGGCAAAGCAGTATCACAAATATTACAATAGAAATACGGAAGTACCTTTCCAAAGCTGCTATTCTGCATCTGCCTAAGAAGTCGAAATCAACGTGGAAAATGCAAACAGGCCTTTCCTTATATTTATCAGTAGGATTTAATGAAAATAGTTTGAAATTTGAGTGTTTGCGTAAACTTGGTAAAACTAAAATCAATTCACCACAGGTTTATGCACTGCCTGGTCCGGGAATTTGCTGGACTTAAGTCACAATAAGACTAAGCATTAAATTTTTTTCAAATATTTCCTGCATCAGCTTATTGCGTATTTTTTTTGTTGAGAGAAATTTTGAAGCACTGAAAATTCCAAAAAGATCTTTGAAATTCATTCCTGTTGACACTAATTAACTTTTCAAAGGTGCAATGCATTATGCTGCTACAATGCGTTACGTAGGCGGTGGTATCATATGCAAATGGCGTCAGATACATATATATGTATACATAGGTACATAGGTCTATCGGACAGATAAACATGCTTGATTTCATAATCTCGTGATCTGCTTTGGTTTCCCCCTTTGAACTACAAATTCTTTTCCACCGCCACTCCTCAACAGACACTGAAGCTGGGGCGTATGTCCTTTGTTGACCTCTCCTGGTTGCGCTTCTGGACGAAAACGATTCAAATATAGAAACTTTGCATAATAAACCATTATTTTAAAAAAATTCTCAACACCGTGATTTGTACCAATTTTCACTTGCAATTTTGCTCAAGTAAATCTCGATGGAACCCAACAAATTATCAGAATGATTCACACTTTGAAGCAACAAACTGACCCCGTCTCAACTGGCAGCAATTACTATGGCCTGCGGACAAAAGAAGGCAGCATCGACTCAGAAATGAAGTTTTCGTAATGCTGTACTTCGTGTATCTGCGCAACGCCAGTTTCGGGCATTAAGTTTTCGACTTTTCCGAAAATTTGAAGAAAACTAAATCGGAAATTTTTGTCCACGCTAAAATTGTTTGTTTTCTCAGTTTGTGAAATCAAGAATTGCTTTTCTATAAAATCCAATAAATTGAACTATTCAAGTTTCCTTTGTTGCGTATTTCACAGTGTTGTGAAAAGCTAACACGATCAATTGGGTTTCGTGTTTGCCGTAAACGTGCAAGTAGCGTGGGTTGCACTTCTATCGCCATTGTACTGTACCGTCTCCGCGCTGCTTGTGATTTGATATGTCGTGATCACATGGGTTCTGACAGTTGTCAGACGTGCATTACATATACTGCTCAGCTACTTTAATTGTAATTCTTTTCGCAACTTTATGTTTTGATTTGTAGATTATGGCAGCGTTAAAAATCTCCCAAAGCCAAATACAATTGGCCGATACCTGTGGCGTAATATAACATTTAAGAGATTACGCCACGGATAAGCTGCTGAAGCCCGAGAGGCTGAGTTTGAATGTCTAAACTAGTGTTTCCCAATCTTTCTAGGCTTGCGGAAGTTGCGGCACCCTACAGAAGAGAATTATAATTTGCGGCACCCAATGTCGAACCCATACCAATTTGCTTTGGGGTTTGGTGACAGCTTGAATATGCATTTTAATGATATATAAAAAAACCGTATTAGTTCGCGACACCCCTGGGCATTGTAAATGGCACCCTAGAGTGCCGCGGCACCCAGGTTGGGAACCACTGGTCTAAACTGACTCTGCATCCGAAGAACGGAAACACTGGAGGAAGACATTCGAGAACTATCTCTCTACATTCCCGGAACATGAAGGTTCCGAACATTTGACATAAAGCTGAACGCGCAACTAACAACTGCGCTATGTATACGATTTACGAGCACATCGAAGACTCTGCTACGTAAGACGCAGCGACCGACATTCTGTAACGGCTGCATACCAACTCTAGATTCGTGTATCACCTTTCGGATACAGTTGCCAGGCACCAGTCCGGACAAAGTTTGGATGATTTCTTGCAAACATTGCACGGTCAAAGTCAGGAGTGCAACTACCGTCCAATGGGGATGGATTCCTTTAACAACGGACTATCGTAGAGTGTGACGAAGAATTTCTAAAAGACACTTTTCTCTGGTTGGACAACGCAACAATCGTGAGAAGGATCCAACAGAGCATGATGAAAACGTAAAGAGCTTTCTTGATGCTATCGGTCGCACGAATCTGATCTTAAGACGACAAATTAACAAGCAAAATGTATGCGAAAATAATTAATCTCCTTTGCGCAGGTAATACAGTTTTTGTAAAATGTCAAGCTCAAGGGAGGGGTTCAACCCCAACCCCTTGCGTACACTCTTGGTTGGCAAAGTCCTTCCGGATCCGGCTTAATTCTTCCGTGCCCCACGAAACAAGCAAGAATACAGATTTTTGACAAAAAGCACTATTTTTCCCTCGTTTAACCCTTGAAGTCCCGCGTGCGCCACTTTTTTGCAAAGCTTTGCAATCCCATAACTCGCCAGCCGCTAGAGAGCTGTTCAAACCCTCTACGGATTAAGCAAGTCTTCTGGTTGAAATCGAAAAAAAAAACATTTTTCGTTTTCTGTTTGGCGTTCTCTGGGGGGAACGCACAAGTGGGGGAGCTTTTGCGTTTTTTGGCCACCTTTACCTGGCGTTGGACCCCACCAATTGAGCCATCATTTCGGATCAAGATTTATACGGAAACTAGGCCAAAATCCGCGTCTTGAGAGCCCTTGAACGAAATGCAAATTCCACGGAATGAATTTGCATGCATATTTCAAGAAACATCGTAAATGGGCCAAAAACCCAATAATTAGGTTTCGATGGGAATCTGCGTTATCGTCTGCGTCCAGAAACCATCTCACCACTTTTTGCAGACGTTTCGTCCACTACGCATATTTAAGATTGTGTTCCGCGGTAGTNCACTTTATCCAAAACAATTGCCTTTGTTTTTTTCTGCTAAGGCTGACCAGCGCAAGTGCTGACCCCATTGGCTACATCAAGAATTTCTGTAGNGTGATAGAACTGTTGCACGAGCTCAAAAACAGCAGTACAAGCATTCAGGCATTTAATAATGTCTCAGCAGGGAAAAAGAAAAACTAAAAATGTGCTGGACTTCTATAAANAACAAAAAGTCAAAAGTATTCTTGCGCACTTTATGCGCATTCTCAATTCTTGCGTAGTTTAACAAGATTCGCTCTTGCAAACCTGNGTGTGCGCCNGTCAATCCAGCCGCACAATTTCTATGCTCGACTGCTCGTATTCGACAAGACATTAACGCAGCCTCATTTTGCAGTTGTGAATTGCTCTGACGCACTGATGAGTTTGTTTCACTCCCCTGTTTTAACGCGCATCCTGATAGTTTTGCAGTTATGAACTGCTGTGTTGTAGCGTTCAGTTTATTTTCTTCCGATAGCCTAACTTGGAGCGCTGATAGTTTATATTCAGTGCAATGACACATAAAATAAGAGGAGTGGATGTAGAAAAATGTGTATATTATGTCAACAAACTTCGCCAAAATATTGGTTTGGAAACATGACTATAACTTCAAATTGTGACGTCACAAACAGCGCACATCAAATACAAATCATCATATGACACTGAATGAGGCACCCTCATGAAAATTTTCTGCGTACGCCACTGTTGCCATCTACAGGAGTTTCCTCCTCCGACATGCGCTCGGTCGTTAGAAAGAGCTCAGGGTCTATTTGCATATTATCCGAAATATATTTGCATATTATTGCAAATGGATTTTCCGATATAATTATACCCGTTAAAGAATTTTTGTCCTTCGTTGGAACATCAATCCTCCCATACGCTTAAAAGAGGCGTAGCTGATGCTACTTTCGCCTCTATCGAGTTCGTTATTGAATGTGACGCTTTAGACAACAATTTCCGTTACGTAGAGTCAAGCTGGTCACCCTGTGGCCTTCACTTCCTGAATTGTTTATGGAAGCCAAAGCCATTACACAACACTTGAAAACGAAACCACTGCCATTATCGTGTCAGTTCCCAAGTGAGCTCATTTTCCTGCCAGGCAAGATGGCAAAGGTGATGTTGGAAAAATGGCAAAGATGTTTGCCTTGCAGCAAAATAAGTTACGCTTAAAAGAGTGACTATTTTTATTTGGTTATTTTGCCGGCGTTTCGCTCACCTATCCAGGCAAGCTTCTTGGCGTGGCAACGTTTACAACTATCTTACATTCAATTTTCCAATAAAAAAAACAGTGGGCAATTCGACGTACAACAACAAGAAGACAAAAGTCAACATGTAAAATACATGAGTGACGACTGATTACAAATTAACGGGGAAACCACAGGTGACGGAGACAGAGGATTCTCAAGCAAATTAAAGCGGCGCAAAATTTTCTCAAATATGCATTAGCCAAATCTCCAAAGGGTATAGCGTAACCGAATAGTGTAGTGCAAATACATGGTGATTAGAAAGTCATGACAAATAAAAAAAAACATTTTGCAATCTCCTAGATTAATTAACGAAAAACATTCACAATTTTTTGAAGATATTTTTGTATATAGCTAGGAAATGTGCGCTTTTGTCGTAAGTAGTGTTCGTTTTTAAATTAATATACGATTCAAGAAAGCTACATTTGAAATAACGCATTAATGTGATGTAATGCAATGGCGCATTTCCGATTGAAACATGACCACTTTGAGCTGTGTGTTTTGTTAACACTGTTTTTTTCTAGGATACTGATAAGATTTTTAAGAAAGTCACCCGGTCCTGTGGTATTATTTTAATCGAGTGATTAGGTTTCATTTTGTTTCTCCGATGCATTTCAGCTCACCTTCTTTGCAGGACATTTTGTAAGCTGCACCTCGACGTTGCTTACTTTGTTGGAAAAATATTTGTTAGTAATGATTTATTCGAATAATTTCTTTGGATAGTACGAGTGAAAAAGTCCTTCAGCGTTTCCACAAAACAACATAAATGGTTTCAAGCGGTGCAGCACGCAGCAACCGAGGACAACACGTGAAATAAACTAGTATGTTGTAACAGAAGACAAGACTACTGCTTCGATTTTCAACGTATGGACACTTCGGGTTATTCACCGATGTTTACCTGATTACAGTTGCAACACGCCTATGTCACTACATTCAGTAAACTCAATTGGAAAAAAATAGGGCTGCAGGTAAACTTGCAACATACTCGTGTAACTGTTCATCAAATCAGTTCTTTTAAACTGCAACAGGCCCTTAGTCTTGCATGAAACCATCACAGCATTCACGTCATATCATTTCTTGCATGTCATAGCATTTTCCTTACATACGCTTTCTAATAATCTACCGAATTCAAGCAGCCCAGGGAACTTACCGCAGTGTAAAATTTTCGAAGCAATTGAACACAGACTTCGTCGCTGTAAAATAAGCGGCAATATTGCAGCGCCGTCTTGTTCTAAAAATTAAATGTTTTCACTCGCGTTTCTGTTGTGACAACCACAATTTTGCGTTTCGCCGACGTCCGAGTGTTAAGATTATGATGTTGCATGAAAGTGTGCTGGCATTTACAAACTACGAGCATCTGATTCTACAAGAAATGTTCTGGTGCGTGCAATGCTCATGTGTTCATCCAGCTAGGTCCTAGGAGATTCAAGTCAGCAAACTGAACGCATCTTAAAGCTTGAANAATGAAGATAGTTTCAGTGGCGTGCTGACGAACTGTTCTACCACAATAGGAANCTCGTAAAATTGGTACCNTCATCAAAAGTCACAAGGTGTCAGGACTGAGCCACCAACGAAGGNCAAGGGCTGTATCAGTGACCAGGGCCGCAGGTTCTTTTCAGTTCATTCAAATTCTTTAGCAAAAAATGTCAACGTCAGTCTAAGTAGTGACTGCTACACGTAGCAGACAGGTTTCGATCTAATTAAATTTTTGGTATGCGATAATTTGAAGGCTCTAGGTTTGCTGCGAACTTTCGAGGAATCTGCCTGCCGTGCTCTGCTTTCATAACTTTGCGATTATTCGGACTTGCACATATCGACAGTGTAATAACAATGTCCACAAACGTGACGCAATCGTTTTACCACGAAATCAATCTCATGTATTTTACGCATCTTCAATCCTGAAAATTGCAAGAGATACAAGCGATATGACAAATAACAAAAGCAAGATTTAGAGAAAGCACACGAATCGTAGTGTCAGACACAAGGTGTGACCATAGATCTGCCCTCACATAAGAAGCTGAAAAGGCAAATTGACGCCAATTACTGAAAAACTATCTAGCAATGTAGTGATGATTCAGCTAAAGCGGGGTCGCGCTGTACACGATAATAAGAGTTTTTCGCGTCTCTTCATAGTGAGGCATGCAGAGCAAAAATGCGTTTGAAGGTCGTTATTGAATGCGGCTTGAATAACTGCGCCAAAAAGAGTTACGTTTGAATGCTCCTTTATAAGAAAACATCCATGGTGCAAATAACGCAACGCAGCAAGCTACCAAAAGCTTTTTGAGCAACTGCATTAATCAGTCTCTAGTAGCGACAACAGTTTTGTTGACAAAAACAAGAAAAATGCCAGTTTTATTAGCATTTTAATACACAACTTATGCCCTATGTTTGCTTCATTTTCTTATGATTTTGGAAAAAAATGTGTTTGACGTGATTGACAGTGAATGTTCGAAGCCATGGGTTGAGTCATTTGGTCAAGCATTTTTGTTCTTTGTATCTGCTGCCTCCCAAGTTTGGATGAGCTTCTTTTCTATATCGATGGAGTTAACAAGATTTTTACAGAAGCCTCTCGGCATGTAGTGCAATGAGATGTTCACCTGGAATGCAAAGAAACAATTATAGAAAACTCTATTAGAGAAGGAAAACGCATGAAAATTTTCGCAGTTTTTTGCAATACACAAAAGATGTATTTGCTGAAGATTCAGAATGTGATCATCTTCAGAGGCTCACCATTTCAAACTTTGTGGTATCATCAATAGAATTTTATTCATGCTATATTTTTTGTTCTCTGACTGAAATGAAATCCAACTAATGCTGGTAAACAAGCAATCACATTTTAATAGAGTTTGTGCACAATCATCAGGTAAAGAGGAAGAGACCACGGGTGTACTGTACACTCCGGGCGTGCCAAGTGTGCGATGCGCGCCTTGACAAACTGAACATGACCTGACATTTTCCAGATCGTGCAATCAAGGGAAAATCACGAAAAAGTTAGAAAGATAATTATGCACTTGCGCACAATGTGCTCGTATTCGAAGAGACATTCGTGTAGACCAGGGGTGGTTAAACTTTTTGACCGAGGGCCGAATTCGCGACTGCCTGGCCACTGGAGGGCCGGATCCTGTACGATTTACGTAATCTATACAAAAACAGGTTGCTAAAATGCATTGTAGTACAATAATAAAAATAAAATTACACAATTTTGTTTACACTTTTATAGCGCTGCTTACAGCTATTGTAAGTGCTGCTGCGGCAGACAAGTCAACTAGAGACAGGCAGCAGCCAATGCTGTTGTAGTGCTGTCCACAGTTGACAGGGCATACTATGGTATGGAATGTTATGGAATGGAAAATGGAAAGAAAAAATCGGTATGGAATATGGAATGGCTCAAGTATGCAATGGAAGATTTCATGTATAGAATGGAACAAATCTTCCATATTCCATACAAATTCCATACTTGCACATTCTGACATGGTGTTGCTGAAGTCCGTTTTTTCTTTCAGTTGAACATATTAGCAAACAGTCTGAGTTCGACTAGAACAGTAATTCGTAAACTGAGGGCGTCCTTTGTAATCTCCGTCACAAACAGTAACATCGACGCGAAAAGGAGGTCACTTATTCTGATTCTGTTTTCATGGGGACAGGGGACATTGTCGCCAGATTTCTGTATGTTCACTTCCGTGCTGCCAGCCTGCCATTATGCAAGACGAGATAGGTACCTTGCTAGCATTGCCAGCAATGTCGCGTTGTAGGCCTAATCGAATACTTGACTTGGCATCGTGTGACAAAATAATGTACATTATTTTGAAGTGCAATAACTCAAAGAAAAACTATCATTGCTCTTTGTAAGCGAGCATAAAGGCGTGTTCGCTGGCCATGGCAACTAGCAGACTAGTTTTGTTTCAGATACTTTGTGTAATGTTAGGCAGATATTCCTTCAGATCTGTTTCGTCACATTTCTGTGAGTTGAAGTTTGTCATACTCAGATTGACTAAAGCGAATTCTGTTGCCACTGTCAATAGCGTATGCTAAGTAGGTTGATAGTAACTTACGTCAGCTTTGAGGTCACACCTCAAACTTGATGTGAAGTGGCTTATTGAAAGCGATTTTAGATTTGCGCACCAGTGCAGTAAAACGTTTCATTGCGACGCTCACCTTCACTTACTCACTAACTAGATAGCTTTATATAGCTTTGTTCAGTTACTTAATTAGCCCACACCTGTTTTCTGCTGTACGTAAAAACGTTCGAATTATAAGCTTAAAAACGACGATAATTTGCCGACATTGCATTTAGTAAAAATATAATGGAAAGAAAAAGTATATCAAAGATTATAATTTTACGCTTGATGGTGAAGATTCACCAA
>JGI24158J21664_10011782_pt1 | contig 11613 bp, 4 predicted proteins | sample Ectturendosymbi3_FD_21664 | JGI IMG/M metagenome (IMG submission 21664)
GGCATATATTCCTTTTGTTTCACGACAGTTACCCAAGGCCAAATTGGGCAAATCTTTTGTTACACGTCAAGAAAGCAAAGCCAAATTGGCCATTTTCCCCACTTCTAACTCGAAAAATACGAAACGTGCGTAGTTTTTCGTAGAACTGTTTGGCAGGGCGCATAAAAATGCAGCTACTGAAAGAATCAGCTTTAAACGTTTATTCTAAATATTTATAAAATTATGTTGTATACTGCTTTTGGATTATTAAACGACATGTTCCTGAGCAGGGTTTAATTTGACTTTATAAGGGGGTCCACATCTTTCAGACAAATCGTCAAAAGGGTCCATGACACTGAAAAGGTTGGGAACCACTGCCCTATATCATGCTATTTTTTCAATTAAACAAGTTTATACTACGCGCAACAATGCAACAACAAGTTATTTTTCTAAAAAAAAATCATCAATAACGAGTAGCAACATATCAAGTTTTAAAAACAAGAGATGACTTGATCGCCTTTCTTCCTGCTGAAAACCTATTTACAGCAGGGGTGTGCAACTATGCAGCACTCCCGGGCCAAATATACGTAACCATATTGTTCCACGAGCCACAGCTGCTTGTGTCAAGATCTGCGAGTAAGACAACTCGCTGGCCACCCACGGAAGATTGGCAATGCCGTTGGAAAACCATAATGCTTGCTTTAAAATCTGGACCTTTCCGCGGGCCACAAAATTTCAGCTTCAGGGCCACTTTTGGCCCGCGGACCACAAGTTGCACACCCTTGATTTACAGTATTCCAAAAATATTCTATGGTCCTCAGCATCGCCTCTGTTTAAAAAATGATAATTAAATAAACCCAGCCCTAAAGACAGTGCGATTTCCAAACTTTTTGGTACGTGGCCTACATGCCGTCTTGAAGTTAGTTCGTTGCTCAACATGTGTCTAAAGTTTTGTCAGAATTTAACAGCGATTGTTTCAACTTTAAAAATCTTAGGCAAAACAGCTCCTACTAATTTAGCTTTCAACAAAATTGCTGTCGATTTTATACTTTGCTGAGATAGACGTTCCTGGATATTAGCTGCTAAATTTGGAAATCTTGGCACTTTTGACGACAAAGCACAATAAATGTCGTACTGGAATCCACGTTTTTAAATTTTGATAGGTCAATTTGTTTTTGTTTGGCTTTCTTTACCAAATTTCGTATAAATGTAAATGTTTGATTTCAACCTAAAATCGATTTTATCGTTAATAAAGTTTGCAACAAGTAGAAAACAAAGTTTCATTATACTGGTTTGTACTCTCTTTGGAGTGTAACGAGTTGTCAGCGGGTGCCCATCTCCGCTGCTTTGCATGCATTGTGGGCCACGCGGGTACTTGCAGTGAATCCTGCCCATGGCGCCAGAGCCAATAGCAGCACCGTGCGGGAACAGGAGGCAAGATAAGCCGCAAGTACCGTTCGTCATGTCTTCGGTTGACCCCACTGGAATTCGAACCCAACCTACTAACATTAGTGGCACATGCAACACGTGCTAACGTGCTATATTTGTTTGCAACAGATTGGCCACTGATATATACACGAGTATATATACTCGCATTTTGTGCATTTCGTTGGACTCTAATGATTTCGCACTAAACACAAATATTCAAAGGGTTAGCTACGGAAAGACACACAGCACAGTTTGTTCAAAATAGCTCTGTAGCCCATTGAAAATGTCTTCGTGGATCACTACTGGGTCATGGCCCACAATTTGAAAACCAATGCCTTAAGACGTTACTATTTCCTGTCAGTACACTATAACCAGGTACGTTATAAATTGTTTTAAAGTGGTAGTTTCTAAGTGGCCATTCAAAATTTCGTAAATAAGTAGAAAGGGTACTTTTACCTCAGAACCTCATGCTTTAACCCCAGAAAATCAGGTGTGTGCAGTAGAGAGGCATTACATATTTCAAAAAAAACAACTTTCCTACAAGGAAATACCTTTATAAGCTCTAGAAACACAACGGTAAATAAATATACAAAAGCAACAGACACAAGTGATTTACCATAAATACTGAAAGGCAATGGTGAACCCTGAACTACGTAAGTTCCTTTGGTCGTACTAGCATTTAGATAGAAGATTCCAGCATCAGAAAGGGATGACACAGTTATCTTCCACGTAAAATTTCCTGATGGAATATAAACTTTTTGGTCAAGGACTCTTTTGTTTTTCGTCAAATAAATGTTGGTAGAAGAAAGGTTCTTCAATGTTACATTTCCTGCTATTGTAACGGGCTCATAAACTGATGTAGTGTAAATTGTCTTCCATAATTTGATGGTGATCAAAGGACCTAAACAAAACACAGGTTATCGTACTCTGTGGATTAAAAACATATTTGCATTACAAATGTTGAACAGCATTAGAAGTAACTCAGTCAAATTATTAAGTAGAAATCGTTTACACTGAAGCAAAATGAAAAATTTAGAGACACGAATTCATGAGAGAATCTTATATTGTTGTAATTGTCATAGTTATTGCATTTGAGCTGATGCTATTCAGTGATTGTCCTCCTAAAACTTGGTCTGTTGTGCCCATGAAATGAGGGCTTATTTCAGGAATTCAATAAGTAAGGATGGCGTTTGCATCCTCCACTGAAATAGATTAGAAAACGTAAAGTTGTGCCTTCTGATTGAAAGCGGCGTGATATTAATTCTAAACTTTTTTTTATCATGAAACATACTGTAGGTGCGGTGCGAGGAACTGGCTTTACAACTACATACATTGTCATTGCATGAGAATTTGATGATTCACATGAAATATAGCCATGCAATTTGTTTGAATAAATAGCGGTTCGTATAGGATTGATCAAATTATCTCAAGTCTTGCTGAAAAAATCACTGGTAATGGAAACTTACTTTAGAACAAAATGCTCGTTACTTCCACTAACCAGCAGCAGGAATCCGCAAAATATTCTGATAGATTTTTTTCACCATCCCAATTCATGTTAGATAAAGAAAATTGCAGACCAAACATTTGACTTACCATGGAAAAACATACTCACACAAACGTATGTTTTCATACTAACACAAAGCGAGCCAACATCTTTAGAGCATTAACTGACCTGTTTGACAAATGAATTTCAATTTGTATGAACATTCAAAGTCAAGCCATTTCCCAAAATATCCCACTTTTCTTGAAAACTTTGATTTGTTTGATGCTGCAATTATCAAACATTGTTCAAAAAAAAATCTAGGTTCTCCGGGATACCAGTTTGTGTAATTGACAGAAGAGCCATCATCCCAACGAAAGTTATTTTGGCGATCAAGTGAGCCTCCAATGTAGAAACCAGATAAAAAGTAATTTCCGCCTCGACTTGTGTTTGCATACATTTCAGCAGCTGTTATCCATGGCTTGATAACATTATTGATGACTGTTTGTATTTCCAGGTTTCGAACAACTGCCAGAAATCCTCCAATAGTATTACAACGGCTTTGTGCTGCATCTTTTCTTAGGTAAGTCTGGTTGAAAAAGTATAAAGCTGAATTGGATGCATGTGCCACAGGGGTAGTACCTGCGAATAAATTAGCAAATAGTTAAGCAAGATCCTAGACAAGTGTCATTTCTAATATATACAGAGCTGTACCATCTGTACTGAAGTTTGCATGTATACAAACTGCCACATCAATATGCATCTTGCTTGAAATATTTAAAAAACACTTACAGTTGGTATAAGAGAAGTAGTTGACCAAAAAAATGTATCAGATATTTTGTAATTTATGAGATAGCAAATACTCAACGACATCAATTTAATGCTATATTATGTACCCTTGAATGTTGACTGCATGGCAATCAATGCAAATGGCAAATCTGTATGGAAAGAAGCTGTATAATTCCAAAGAGCAATAGTTAAATATCATGAACTGTAGACCTGAACAAAAGTTGTAAGTCATTATTCGCAAAAACTCCTCAGCAATTCCGCTCAATTTAATGCATGAAATTCTATAAGACTCACGTATCAAGTCTCGTTCTCTATTTTGTTATATTACGAATCTCCCCAAACGTTCACTGACACGATCTAAATTGTGAAAAACGATTTACAGAATGTGGAATGAACATGATTAAAAAGAACAACCACGGATTTCGCACATAAATTGCTTCCGCTTCAGTTACAATTAAAACCTCAAAGGAAGCCACAAACGAAACTAGAATGACGTATAGTTTGAAAGAGTTTGAGCTGTGCCGATCCATTTGCTACACTGCAGAAATCGTGTTGAGTAGTTCTGAAAATTTTATATTGTAAACCTTTGTGTCTATGCTTCATGCTTCGCTCAAGTTTTACAAAGTCAGGAACTTAAAACGCCGCTTTGAAGCAAATAACACAAAGAGGTTATACGGTATATTCACAACGCCTTGACCTGTGTGCAACTCCCAGTTGTTACTCAGCATGTAAGTATTACACTTGGTACGTGAACTGTGAGTAGCAAGTACGCAGCAGAAGTCGTCTAAATTCTTTTCACTTAAGAAATACTTTGCGTATTTCTAAATGCAACTCACGGCATTTATACTTCAAAAACAAGACGATACTGAGCCACCAAACGATATCAAAAGCTGTCCAGAGTAAAATGCACTGTACGTATATACGTACGTATAAATTGTCAGTGTGCAGTGAACCACTCTGAAACCACGAAAGATACAGAAATACATCTCACCTGATTTCTAAAAAATGAAGCTCATTAGCTTCCTGGCACTTAGAGGCACAAAAAAACTAATAGACGTATAAAACAGATGAAAGTTCTTCTTTTTTGCCAACAGCAAACAAAAAATATTTAAACTGTAACGTTCGAATCATTCCGAATTATGGGATTCTACACTGGATTTAATTTTACCTCACCTAAAAATGTTGTTGAAAAGAACGCTATGTCTGATGTCTATAGTAAACACGAAGCATTATGTAAGTAATGTTCACAAAAAATCAAAGGAAACATTGAAATTTTGCGAGAGAAGAAACTGACTTCCCAAAATCGTTGACACATTGCCTTAGAAGAATGTTGTGAAACAAAAAAAAAATTTGTTTGCAATATCTTGTTTAAATGACTTTTTCGGGAGCCTGCCTCGAAAAGTGCAAAGCATTGCGTCCAGATTCTCGCCACTCAAAGTCTCCTGGTGGAGCTACTGAGCTGGATGGAGGACTTCAGAATCAAATCAGAGTTTAACAAAGCTTCTAAGAAATATGACAATTATTACACTTATATTTTTATTTGTATTTAAAGTCAGGACTTATATTTCTATGCAAGGAAACTCAGTCCCGAAAAATCCACCGAAGCGACGGTCTGGTTGCGTTTACACGAATGGGTTCATTGCCAACAATGTGTATGCACTCGTATTTGTGCAGCAATCAATCTCTTCGTTTTATCCGCTCACTTTGAATGTGTAATGCTTTATAGAACTCTTCATTTTCTCCCATTGTGTAACGCTTCTCTGTTAGTAATCCCAACAATGCTGGTGCATTGTTTCAATGTTTGCATTCTTTCAGTTTTGCCTGCGCATATCGACTGACACCTGACCTATGTTGTAATATGATGAAAAGATTTTGTGCACATGTGCTCTTATACTAATCCCTTTGACATGGGACCCTGTGTCTGAGCCAAGCACGTAAGTAAAATAAATAAATTTATAACAATTAAACTAATTCTACAAGTGACTAAATGTATGAGACATAATCGACGTAACTGATTTGTAATTATCATGAGCAGTGGCGTAACTAGAGGTTTGAGCGAGGGGGCAAACTTTGCTGAAGGGGGCCCATTGCCCACCGTTTGGGAATGCAATAATTAGTTCCCAAACATTCACATACATTACATATACAAGGGTGTCCCAGAAGTCCTGCACCATATAATAAGTTTGTTTTTTTTGTTTTTTTTCACCATATAATAATTTGTTTGTTTTTTATGTTTTTTTGATGTTTTTAATGCAGAGGGTGAACAATTTGAGCATCTGTTATGATTGTGATCAATAAAATTGTTATTTATATGTATTTTCATAAAATCTGCATGGTGCGCGACTTCTGGGACAACCTATATATGGGGTTTAGTCTTCGCATGCTCGCGCCACATATATGCGGGTGAAAGTCTTCATGCACACCTGGTTCGTGGTGAATCGCACATTCAACGACATGGTAACGGAGAGGTTACCACAAAGGATACTGGAATAACACAAAAATAGTTATTTATAGCACAGTACAAAGCAGATGTTACATTATAAACATAAACAACACAGGCATAGGCGTTCACAGAAATTTTTCCATTGATCGACAAAAACGACATTTTGCTTGCCCATTTCAGGCTGCTGACGATACAATGCAAATGGGCGTTCACATAACGCTTTATCCTTTCTACACCACAAAAGAAAATGACCCATGTTACGGCAACAGTCCCAAAAATGCGCTTCGTTGGCAGCAAGGTTTCTTTTCACATCGTATAAAAGTACGTGACTTACTGCAAACAGCAGTCATTGTCTCGCTACATTACGTGCCACAGATGTCTTCAAAAGTCACATGCGGCTAAACGCCTACTATCGCAACTTGAAGTAAACATTTGTTGCCATGTTGCTGTTACGCAATGAAGGCAATTTTAGAACTATCCGCACCCAAGTTTCGCAAACTGCCTCTGCAGGCAATGTAGCGGCATGAGTGAACTGCAAGCTCAAAATTGCATGGCATCACAACAGTGAATACGTCTCTTGCGCAGTGTGGGTGTCATATCGGAAAACAAAGCTGTCATTGCAAGAATACACGTGAATTAAGCTGCTGACTTCAGGTTTTCTAGAAATTTTTGGTTGTTAGTCCCAATTTCCATGTGGTGGCAAATTTCCATTTTGTCCAAAGATAGTACCTGCGGACACCCATGAACACAGGGGAATGCCATACACTGAAACAGCGCACCAGCTATAACTACGTACTTTCACTTATCATCAAAGAGTAATCCGGCAGTGGAAAGAAATGACGACATTTTACCGTCAGATTCTGAAGTAAATGGCTAAAAATGTCGGATGAGGATGCTCAGTGGTGTACAAAAGCATGTAAATTGTTTTGATCAAGATATCAAATGTTTTCGCGAAATATTTTTAGCATGAGTCGGACAATTGTTTGTATTCATTTAATTTAAAGCACGATTTAACGGTTGGCATTAATTATAAAATCAATTTAATTACGTATTTGACTTGCGCATATCCTCAACATAGCGCGGGTGAAGGAGTAATCAAAAGAATTAATGCAACTAAATACTGAATACTTTTTCAAGATATTAATTGAAACTGTGCAACTGCGCTGAGCATACTAGTCATAAATGTGAACTTTTCAAGTACTGCTACATGCGCTTTTCATTTGAGTTGACCCATAAACTGAACATCGCCGTGGACATTAATTATCGAAATTCAGATCACAAAATTGCTGACCTAGAACATCTCCGCAGCGTTTATGGCGTTAGACATTTCCTAGGTTAATATATGTGGCCTTTTGAATTATATCATTTTTTGACGACATATTCAATAAATTTGCAGCAACAAAGGTAAGAAAACTTTGCCTTTGAAGTTGGATAATTACTAGTGGAGCATTACAGGCTTTTTCGGTTAAATTGTTGTTAGTAGGGGTGATGGAAGCAGCAAAAAATTCCGTCGGCTCTCTGGACTTTGCAGCAGAAGCTTTTTCTATACATTTTTGAGCACCAGATTTCATATTTACTCCTACTTCGTATATTGATGTTGCACATATTCGTATTTCGTTGTCAAAACTGCAATCTGTGTTTCATAATCAACATTACAAAGATCCAGAAGCGTCGCCAGAAAATTTTCAACAGGATGGGAGTTACGTTTGTTCAGGGGGGCTTGACATTCTGAAATTTCACAAAAACCACACCGATTTATAGTGCTTCATAGTTCAATTTGGGAGTCTTGGAGCTTTGTTCGGGGCCTAAACTCCCCAAAGCCCCCCGTGGCGACGGGACTGCAAAGATCACTAAGTAAAGAGATGGGATACACACCCAAATTTTTGATTGATAACGTTAGTGCCAAACTGCCGTGTAGAGCGTTCGCAATACTCAGAAAAGGTTGATAAATTATAGGGAATTTAAATGGGTGTTTATCAGAGGACTCCTGACAATAATTGCATATTGCTTATTAAACCAGCGGTTCCAAAACTTTTTCGAGCGTGACTGAATCTGAGTTTGGTGAACACCTTGCGACTCAAGCCTCAAGCAGCGTGGGTTAACATGACAAAAATGTTGATTGTATGGATGAGTTTTGGCAGTAGGTTGCTAAGTTCGTTTTCAATGTCAGCATTCTACTCTTTTCTCGAATGCCTACGCTACGCTGCAAACAGACGTAGACAAGTTTGAAAAATTACAACTCAGGTTTAGGTTTATGATCGCCTCGGTGCATTCTATTTTCTGACCCTTTGCGAAATCGTAACCCTTGTTTGGGTCGCGACACATACTATGGGCTTAATCGCATACTTCACTTCAAGGAAGCACAAAGCGCGCTGCGCAGACGAAAGCCGCGGCACCCGGTAGGATGGCCAGAAAAACGAAGTGTTCACCTTCAGCCGAGATGCTAAACTCAACAACGCTGGTTCAACTTTCAGCGATGACTTGCAGACAGCTTTGTTAACTGGCTTTGCAAAACAAAAAAGAAAGTTGTTGTGTCACTATACAACTTTCTCTGTGTTCTAATCTCAAGGTCATTGCCTAATGTCAAGGAAAAGTACACGACGGCTTTCAGACATAAACTTATTCACAAATCCATCACACAGTCCAAAACAAGTACAGTAGAAGTATAACGGCCGCAAATGACCGCAACGTTCCACACCTACGGGCGATTATTAAATCACAGAGTATGCACGTTCAAGATGATGTACTGTACAATGCACGCCGCTGCACTGCAACAACTTTAAATTTACGATGCATTTGATGATCGTTGGTTTGCTAAGCACTGCGCTATTTCAGTATTTGAAATGTCAAGACCAACGGATTTCCAAAAATTGTAGAAACACTTTCATATTCTGCAGTTCATGAAATCTCTGAGGGGGCCCATTTTTAACATTTAGCTTGCCAGGGGGGTGGCGCGCACCCCTGCCCCCCCGTCAGTTACGCCACTGATCATGAGATTCTGGTGAAATTCCTTCCCGCAGCGCTTGTTGACCAAACAGTATGGCGGCGAAAAACGCGCACAAGTTTTTACGATTGCCTAAAGAGCTGCACAACTGTATTTATTGTAAACATTAAGAGCCTGGAATTAGAGGGAACACTGATGCTTGCACCGACAAACTGCGTTTACTTGACCTAAAAGGTTTCGTAACCTACTTGTACGCCGAAGGGTGTAAAATTTAATGAACGTTATCCTCACCTCATCTTTTCTCAGGATTACCATTACTTTACATTCAAAATAAGGAAAATCAGAAAAACAGAATGAGGTTGATATAAAATTGAATTTTAAAAATAATATTTGATTGCGTATGAACAATTACTCATATTTAAGTTTTGCGTTGCAATTTACGGCCATTGGTGAAAATTGACTTTTGAAAAAATATGCCTTGTGTTGTGGTTTAAATTCTGGAATGCAGGAAACAACAACAGTATAGGCTGTGCTCTAAACAAATTGTTGTTGTACAGTAAAACTAACAACTACATGACGACCCCGAAAATTGCCGTAAACACAAGAAAGTTCTAGAAGTTTGAAATATTTTTGACCATTACGTAATCCCTAATTGAAATAAGCTTTCGCATGGACTAATATTGTGACAAAATACTTTGTAGGACAAACCTTAGAAATAAGAACGGTATGGCAGCTCGGTCTATACTGTATGTGTATCTAAAAACTGACTACAGTAGTGGCGAATTGAATGTAAGTAGAAGTACATGCACAAAGGCAAGTCAAGCAAAGCAAGTCTCCAATGCGACGATTTCGGAAGCTGCAAAATCACATTCCTGGGTCTGAAAACACTTAAAGTGTGGTTTATTGTAACTTAATGTCCCTCATAGTATCTTTCACTCACGTTCAACAAATTTACCTGATTGTCTGGCATTAAAAGCATTTCGTTGTATGACCAAGCTCTAATTACTAGCGTATATATGGAGGCGTGTTAAATTACCAACAAAAGAACGAACTTCCATCGCGATGTTTCACTGAAATACTGGCATTTTATCAAGGGCGACCATGAATTAAGTTAAAGTGAAATCAGGTTTGTAGATGGCACATTTGTTTCCAAGTTTAAAAACTTGCAGTCACTTTTTAAACAAATAACATATAAATCAGTCTTATATGACTCTTCGCATTGACAACCATTCATTTTTCTTGTCTGTCACATGGTGGATGTGTTAGCTTGTTATCAATCCACTGCTGCTAAGGAGCAACTATTGCATAACACAGCGCATTCGGTACCGCAGTTTTCTTAGATAATTTTACACGTGTGAGTATTGCGCCAGGTGTGTGCAGTCGAAAGGCATTATTTAGCTTGTTAAAATTGGGCTACAATTGTTCTTTTTGACTAGTATGACGAAGAAAACGAAATCATAAATTTTTTCACAACGGTTTAGACATAGCTACGCATGGCTAACCACTGTTACCAGGGGTGTAGTGCTAAATAAAAGAGGTGTGGGAACGAAGTTCCCACACCAAATAAAAGGAAGACTGCGCCAAATAGTTCGAATAACGTGCGCATCCGCCTACAAGGATTTCCACACTGGATCTTCCTGTTTCCACTGTAGACTTTTGACTAGCAGTGCGAATCTATGTGTCGCTAGCACATCTCTGGGATCGCAGCCATATTTTAAGGTAATCTAGTGCAAAAAGGTGTGGGAACGCGTTCCCACACCAAAAAAAGGTGTGGGAACGCCGTTCCCACGCGTTCCCACCACACTACACCTCTGACTGTTACGCATGCTCATCATTCCGGCACATGGTCCTTTGCAGGGCCGCAATCAGCTGATATTTTCGGGGTTGGGGGCAAAATGATGCAATGCGTTGGTGTACCTAATAACGAAGCCTGTTTTTGAAAATTTCGGTGGGAGAAATTGCCCGGTTGTCCCCCCACTTGGTTGCGGGCCTGGTCCTTTGTGTTAACGTAATCACAGAAAAATTGATGGAATTGGTTTTCTGTGCTAGCTGGATCAAAAATCATGAAAAATTGAGCTAACAACCCGACTTATTGCTTAATATTCTTCAAATGGCTCTATGAAAGCTTTTAATATATCAACTTAGAATATTTGAAAAACATTTAAACGGAGCAAAATTTTTAGAAAGAGGTTCATAAAACAAAAAGAACTGCGTGACGTTTAATCCAAATTGAACAAAGTTTGACAATAAGCAAAATCTTTAAAAAAAGGTAATCGAACGTTTTGAGATCGTTACTTACTATGCCACTTATTTGCTCTCTTCACCATAGCTATAGCTGCGCCCACGTGAAACCACTGTATAAGAAGCTCAACCTTCTTAAGCTGGATGACACTTATAGCCTTGAATTAGGTAAAATCATGCACAAATTTCACTCTGGCAATCTTCCTGGCAACTTCAACCACCTTTTCACCCCTGTAAATCAAGTACACTGTCATGCAACGCGCAGTGCAACTAGGGGTGCATATTTTTGGCAAATGGCCCACACCAAAT
>JGI24158J21664_10011786_pt1 | contig 11609 bp, 6 predicted proteins | sample Ectturendosymbi3_FD_21664 | JGI IMG/M metagenome (IMG submission 21664)
GTGGCGTTGGTGAGCACGGTCTGTGGGTCTCCACCAATACATCCATCATCAAGGTACCAGATGTTTAGGTCAGCTTTGATCGTGGATGTTACTTCATGGATGGCAAGGGCGAAGAGGGCTGGGCCGAGGGGTCGCCTTGTTGCACACCAGTGGCCGAATCCAGACTGAAGTTTCCGTGAAAAAGGGATGTTTTTGAAGAATAACCGTCCCATATGAAGGGGTAGATTTCTGGGAGGTGTTTTTGAGCTTCTTGAAGAACAGTGTCTCAGCGTATGCTGTTGAAGGCATTTTAACATCAAGTTTAAGGAGAACTTCGTCATTGTGGGGTTGGTCCATGAAGTAATGGGTGGCGTAGACTGCAGCTTCACATCCCAAGGGGGTGCCTACCCCTACTTGGGAGGGCAGGAGGAGGTTATGGAGCCTTGGAATGAAGGGTCTCAAGCAGACTTTAGCGACAAGACGTAGGTAGGTGCATCCTACAGCAATGGGTCTGAGGTCTCCGTTGCTTTTGCAAAGCATGGAGTTGAGCAACAAAGAGGAAAGGCCTAAAGTCGTTGGCAGATGACCATTTGCTAGGTAGTTGACTAGTTCCATTAAGCTGGTGAGGAAAGAAGTGCTGGCGTCAGTTGCTGTGATGGAGATGTAGTCTTTCAAATGTTGTAGCCGTAGGCCATCTAGTCCTGCCCCTGAACCATGTGGGAAGGAAGAGATTGCAGCACGTATTTGGTCTGTACTGAAGCAAATTGATGAGGTGCCAGCATCTGGGGGTAGGGGTAGCTTGAGATCATCTGGAGCTTGGGGGTGTTTTTGTTAAAGGGTGTTGAGAGATTCTTCATTAGGTTTGGCAAATGAGCTATTGCCAGATGAAGTTTGAAGGGCGCCTTTGATATTGAAGTCAGATAGTTTCTGGTTTACCAGTCTTTTCATGCTTTTGGCTGGGTCATTGTGGGTTTTGGTTGATGGTGGGGTTGCTTGTCTTGAACGAGCTTCAGGGACAGGCAGGCCATATGATTCAAGGTATGTGTTAATTCTTGATTTGATGGAAGAGGTCAAGGAGACCCCTTGTGATCGGGGGCCTGATGAGAGGACTGAAAGGGGGAACATACCAAACGATGCCAATCAAATAGTGAGTTTGAAGAGATGGCTTTGCTAATGAGTTTTCTAAGTCCTGAGGCAAAAGAAGAGCGTGTTGCCTTGGGGATGTGGTGGATAGGGTGGTTGACAGAATAATCACATAAAGAATTTTCTCAGTTCGATCCAATTCTGATCCATGCTCACTGCTCATCTCTGGTAGTTACCGATGAAGACGCTCTGAAAATGTTATAAAATTTTGTCACCGAAGGCGTTAAGTTACACTGATTGCTGTCAGTTTCTCCATCACCTTATGGAAGTGTCTGCAGACCATACGACCTTTTGGAAATGGGCTTTAAAACATCCACTTTAATTTTAGCTAAAAATTCTGTTATGCCCTCTACAGTAGGGCACTCTACAGTATATAAGTAGAGTATTTTTCCACATTTTACAATAAATGACTAGAGAGAACTATCAATATGACTTCACNTAATTTTTTAATAAAATTTACATGTNGTACTAGCATTTTACATGTTGTATTCGATTCAAGGTTGGTAACGNTGCTTTCAATGTTTCTATACAGACTGATTACTTTTGGCTTTTTTTGCTATTTTCAAAAATATTTTGTGAGCTTTTGGCTCCACAGGCCACAAACAATCTGCAGGTCAAGCTTTGATTAGCAGTGGTTTTGCCCATGATGTGAATAATCAATATGCTAGCCAGTAGCCATATCCTGGTCTGGATTTCATGGCAAGTGCTTAGACAAGGCTTTTTTTTAACATTTTTGTATCATGACCAAATGGAACTCCACGAGGTCAATTTCACACTTGAATAAAAATCATATAGTTTCAAAGTGAAGCAAGAGATTATACTGAGAAATCTTTTGCAAAACAATAATATAGGTAGACCTAACTAAAAATGATAAAAGGCATTGTACTGGTGTGCCCACCAAGTTTTATTTAACCATTTCTTCTTTTTTTGCTTTGATTCAAAATTTATCTGAAAATTGTAATGCTAATATTTTAGCTTTTATTTTCAATGATGCATAATTATGTACTAGTCATTACATTTATAATCTGAATAATAATGGCCTGGTCCAAAATAGCGCAGGCTGTAAAATGGTCTGCAAAGGTAATAGTTTTGCCCATCATAGCTCTTTGTGCCCTTTGAGTTTGAGATGTTTGGGTTTGTGCATGTGAGTGAGCTTGTATATTTGCAACTTGTTTTGCCACTTTTACATGTAACTTAATGCTTGATGGCTATGCTAGTAGTGTTGCAACCTTTCCGATGGCGTTGTGTTGAATGTGCGATTCACCATGAATGGGATGTGCACAAAGAATAACACCCATATATAATGTGGCACGAACAAGCAATAAAAGAGTGGTGACATATGATTTTTATTATTGCTTGCTACCATAGTGTGAAGCTTTGCACATTTGGTGCTTGAGCTTTCTGATCGCAACAATGGTAATGTAGCTCCAAACGTAATGGTTATTGCTTGTGTCTAACTGACTTTGTTTTAAAAATCCATTTACTGTCATGAAAGCTTTGTATTGAACATTAATTACTAGAGATTTACGGCTCATTTGTTTTACGTTATGGTATCAAAAAAATTTTCATTAGACTTGCTTTGCACTCCATTTGGAGTTTCACAAGTAGTTTGCATGTGCTCATCTTTGCTTATTCTGCATCAGAGCCTACACAGCTACTTTCATGGTGAATGCTACATTAGTAGCAAGTCAGTGGTTGCACAACATAGGAAGTTTTGTCTTCCGCTTAATCATTAATACCAAGCAAAAAACTATATAGGCTGCAAGCACAGTATTTTTTCTAGTCATCGCTATGGCTCAACTAGAATCGAAACCAACTTACCACTTGAGCATATGCTCAAATCACCTGTACCACTTTTTTTATCTCATGAAAAATATTTGCAGCCTTGTTTTTATTTAGATGCAAAAATTAGAGAATAAGATTTAAAAAAATAGTAGGCTCATTAGAGTTAGTTGCACATTCAAAACAGTTGATCATGAAAAAAATGCTGTTTTTTTCTTAGTTGGTTAGTTGTTGCCTACGTATTTCTTGTTTAAAGCTGTAGTGTATAGTTTTAGTATGGATATTACCTGGAATAATGCAGTAATGCTGATAATTTGCATCATAGTTTTAGTTAATGTGTCTTTTGAAACACAGCATTTATTCAACCCTTGTTGTGTTTAGGGTTAAGTAACCATTGTTTGTACAAGCTGAAATGGATGTGGAGCAAGCATTTGCTAAAGTTGGCACATTTGGGAGGTTTCAAGCACTGTGTTTCTCACTGCTAGCAACAATTCAGGTAAGTTTGCCCAGCTTTTTGTGAAAACTTGTGTAAATTCTTCTGAAGCCATATCACATGGCTGTTTTGTTTTGTGCATAAATTATTTTTCTTAGGTAGAAATTATCTTCAGATTACAAATTTTTTCTTTGTATTGTTGAACTCTGAATATAGGCATGCTTAGTTATGGTTGGATGTTCTACGGAAAATCTATTCATAAGTCATCATTTGTTTGCTCATCTCATCGCTACAGCAAAAATAGCCTTCAAAGCCTTAATTTTACTATTGGGGTGAATATATTACAATGTAAGATATGGTTAGCGAAAAACAGTTGAGAGTTATTGCTTCTCCACATAATTTAGCGAAGTTAGTGTCTATTTTGCCTCATGAGCCAAATGCTATGCTGGGGCTATTTTGTCTTTAGTTGAACATGATTGGTTACAGTGGCCATGTGACTAGTACCATACAGAGATGATAGCTTAGGGTTTATGGTTAGTGTTTAGGGTTTCAGTTTACTGTGGAGTTAAGGTTTAGGTTTAGACAGTAGCCTACAGTTCACACAAAGTAGACAAGAAGCCGCTAACAGCTTGCCACAGCACTGAAACCATGACAACACTTGTCCATGAGTGTTGTGATGGTATTATGGCTTCTGAACTTGTCATGTGACCACTTCAATGAATCAAGTTCAGCTAAAGGTAAAATAACTCCAGCAATGCTTTTGCCTCATGAGGCAAAATAGACACTGCCTTTAGCAAATTAAAGGCTCTGATGAATATGTCAGTATATTTCAAGTTCAATGAATATGTTAAAATCTTAGTTCAGTTTTTCATACCTCAAACTGAGTAGCAATACCATAAAAAAACAAATAAGGTAACTTTTACTGTCTTGCTAACACACCATTAGGCATATTTTTCAAGAATCATACACATTGAAATAATTTTATTTTGCATTTAATGGATATCAGTATATTCTTGCCAACTTTGGATTGGGTGCATACAGTCTTCCAAGAAGCATGTGGTTGGTTTACAACAGTGGTTCCCAAACTTATTCAAGCCGTTACCCCAATCAAGGTAGTGATTATGTCTTATTGCCCTTAATATTGTGCAGTGATCACTCATAATATAGAACAACACTGTGGTTTTGGTACCGCATTACCCCCCGAAGAATTGCATGTTATCCTCGAGGGGTAATTTATCCCCAGTTTAGGAGCCACTGGCCTACAATAATGCTTGGTAAATACTACTTTCCAAAAAAGCAAGCGTATTTTAGTATGAAACTATTCTGTTGTCAATACATTTGATGATTTGATTCAAGGTAATTTGCATTAGTTTAAGCATTAATTTTACCTAACAGCTATATTTGGTCACTCAATACATGTATTGCTTTACACAAACCATCATTTTTACTTGTTATCTGACTCTTGTCTTTGATAATAGTGACACATTGCTGTAGTCAGTGATGCAGTCTTGTAGAAGTTCATTTTCATTCAGTATTGGTCATGTGTAAGATAATTGTACATCTACCCACTTTAAGTTGTCTAGTTATATACAATTTTATTGCATATTGATGTGTTTCCTATTTTTTGTGCTCTAATACATGTGCTATAAACCTTTGTAAAACAAAGAAGAATGTAAAATGTGCTGATGACATACTTGTAGATAGTTAGGAGCTGTGAAGAAGCAGGTTTGAATAGAGTTGAGGATGGCTGGTCAGTAGGCATAATGTATATATAATGTGTTAATACTCAATGAGAGTAAATCTGCTGAGGAAGGTTTAAAATGGTTACACTCTTGAATCACTGCTAAAGCTGAGAATTAACGGTATCAAAGGTTGGTGTACATTGTTTAATTGATAATGATATAAATTATGTCCAATTATAATTTATGGTAAAAATGTCAGAGAAATTATGTTTGGGTGGGCTTTCCACATTTAATAATTATATTTTTTGTGCTCGTCCAGGTATTCTTAGCATGGCAGATGGTGCAAAATGTAGCAGTTGGTGCTGCTCCAAAAATGACTCCATCATCTCGAGGAAAAATGGTGTTTAATATGACAACAATTGTTACTGAGGAAAGTATTATCTTTATTTTTAGAACTTTCAGTGTTTTTGTAAAAATGAAAATTTTCTGGTTTCACTTTTTACTGACTTTACACTTAACTTCCCATGTTTCCATAGTAATCTCCATGCCAATGTAGGGTGCCCTTCTGTCTGCAGTGTTGTGTGCATCACACGTTACATTTGTAACTTCATTTTGTGAGGCTAATTACTGAAAAAGAGAGTTGCTGGTTATGCTTCTTATATCAAAACTATGCAAAACCAATAAACCTTCAGAGTTACGTGCATTTCAAAATATCACATGCTTGATTGTGTAATTTCACATGTTTTCTTTTCTGACAGTGGGGCTTGTATGGTAATATGTGGATAGTCAGCATGATTCAGTCTGTCTTTATGGCTGGTGTTCTGGTGGGAAACATGCTTATTGGCCAGATATCAGATCTAATGGGAAGAAAAAATGTATTATATAAAGGTAGGCACTACTAATGCTTTTAGCATGTTTATTAAAGAAGAAAGTTATTGAACCTGACATGTTCAGCATAAATGGATTCTCAATGAGTTATGGTGTGTGAAGTGTGGGGCACAGATGGCCTGTCATGGTGATTCTATAGTTTGCTAAAAATCTGTAATGTAGTTATCCACCATTTGCTGCAGGCGCCATGTACTGAAATTTTTCAAAACAATGCTTGTGGTCAAGTGCAGCAAAACCTAGCATCATGAAAAGGCCTAACAGTCAAGATTATGCCTTAACTGAAATCAAAAAAATTTAGCTGTACGGTTGTGTGGACCACCACCTGGAATTTCTAGTGGTCCACAGGAAGTTCCATAAATCCTTGATAAAACATTCCTGAAAATTGTAACCTTTACTGTACAATAAATTATGTAAGACCAGACTAACTAGTTGTTCATGAGGTGTCAACATAGCGAAGTGGTCGACCTGTTTTTTTAAAAAGATGGTTCACAGGTCAAAAAAGGTTGAGAACCACTGCCTTACTTGGAACCTATTACAGCACTATGCAGGGGTGCTAAGTATCATAGTAACTGTGTTAGTGCCATCTGCGTGTTTGTTTTTTTACTAGCCGGATATATCTATGCTTGTGTCCTTTCAAGGTAACCATGTTGGTACCATCTATGCATGTTCTTTGCTACTGTCATGTATCTACGCTTGTTTTCCTTCATCAACCTCTGTTTCTTGAAAGCACCATGTGTGTGTGAGTTGTAAATCGTTGTGTGTGGGATTGTGGGTGTAAAGATCTTAATAACAAAAAACTAATAAAAAAACACTATTTCTGTACATTTTGATTGTTATCAACCCACTTCACATGGCTCATTTTAGAAATTTTGATGTGTTTGACCCTTGAGCTAGCATTTACAGGGTTAAGTAACAACGGGTTAATCCGAAGAAGAGTAGTGCCTATGACATTTTTCCACATATATACACTCAAAAAGTCTACTTTCCTTTTATTATCAAATTTACTTTTCAGGGTTCCTATGCAGTGTTGAAAGTATTGAAAATGTATTGATTTCTGAAATCGGTTTTCAAGACCTTGAAAAAGTATTGAATTTGGCTAAAATGTACTTAGGTATTGAAAAAGTATGGAAATTTCACATTCAGCCATTTGTTTATTCAAATTTTGTTCTTTACCACAGTTGACAGTTTTGTAATAAAATTTTGGAAATATGAAGATAACTGATTGTATTGAAGTTTTTTCATTTAGAATTGAAAAAGTATGGAAAATAATTTTTGAAAATGTGTGGTAACCCTGACTATATTAAGCATCTTAGTAGCAGTGTTTGTGGTTTTGGTCTAGTGCAAAGAGTAAATGTTACGGCTTGTGAAGTTGCAGTCAAAATTTAGGGTTATTTAAAGCTGATTTCCTTGTAGGTAGCAAGGAATCCAAACACTTCATGATTGCTTCTCTTTCAGTTTCTTGTGTTTTTCCTTCACTGCAAATTACTGCTGGTTTTCTTTGCTATGTCTGAGTTATTGACCTTAGCAGCTAAAGTTGCTGGCTACTGACAGAATAAAACCATTCGAGTCACTGGTTGATTCTACTTGAGGAAGACTCGAATCTTGTTTTGAACGACTTAGAATGATTCGAGTTTTTTAGGAAACTGAATGACTCAACCTAGGACTTTTTTTAAAAAAAGCTTGGCTTGACTCAAGTCAGCAAATGAGACTCATAATAACAAAGCTTTTAGTTTTTTTGTGACTTGTGCTTTACAGATTTTACGTTTTTACTTTGTGTAACTGGCGATGCTCCTTTGAGCAAATTTAATATTCCAGCTTTAGTAAACTGTGGCCTGTTTTTTTTGGAAGGGTTCTGTGAAACTTAATATGCATACTGACTTGTTGAGTAATTTGCATTAGGAGTTTAGTTTTTGTTTGGTCCAAATCAGTTTATTTTTTCGCCTGCTTTATATCCTACTATGAAAAAGTGAAGACTCACTCTAACTTAACTCGAGAGATATTGGTTCCACTTGACACAGAAGTGTTTAAACTCACTTCGATTTCCAGAAACATGACTCGCGCCGTATTTGGTCACTTGCCCATAGTTTTCAGTTTTATCAGAACTCCACTGCAAATCTATTTTGTTCAGTCATAGCTGAAAATTTTTTGAAATGACTGAAAAAAATTAAGTCAGTTCGGTCAGAATGAATGTCTGAAAATATAGATTAATGAATACTGTTGCGGAGAGTTTTAATACAACTGTGAGACAAATGACCGAAATGTCTAAGCGAAAAAAAAACAGCTGCAAACATATCTGTTGCGAGTGTTAGTTACTTTACACTTGCGTTGTTAGTTACTTTACACTCCTCTAAACAGATGTTTGAATAATCGTGCAATTATTGGCTTGAAATAGATTCGATTGATCCGAGGTAATTCCTGTTTCTGAAAAGCACCTTTTGTTTCTTCAGTTATGGCTCTGCTCATTTTCACATCGTTTCTTACATCGTTTGCCAACAATTATAAGGTATTCGCGCTTCTCCGCTTTTTTGTCGGAGTCTTCCAAGGAGGCACGGTACTTGTCTCTTTCGTGCTTGGTCAAGAACTACTTGGCTCATCTGTGTGGACCATCACAGGTAATGATTGTGTTGACCATTTATTAAGCACTTTTCCGGTTGAAGATGTTGTCATGAAGATGCCAGACCAGTCGGCTGATTCCTCGAAAGCTTGCAGCAAACCTACAGCTTTTACTTAAATGTCTTTCTAAATATACGTCGTAACCTCCGGTGTGCGGCACGCTCCGGCGCACTCGATTAGACGTCAAGTGTGCTATCAGAAATTAACTTTCAACCCAGTGTCTTTTTCTCAGTTGAAATGTCACTGGTGCGTGCAGGGATGAAGTTTCTTTTCTCTGTGGCAGTCCGCTGGTTCAATAAATGGAACATACTATGCTTTTTAAGCAGAACATACACGCAGGAGCGTAACGAGGTTAGATGGCGCCTGAGGTCTTTCGAAAGCAACTGTATTAAAGAAAGTACTTATGACATTGTTGGGTCTTTTCGGTGCCCCCCTCAGTGATTTGGCGCACCCATAGTGATGATATCGGCCAGGCATTTATATCGGTCTATCTCTAGTTTTTAACATATCAAGTCAACCATTTTAGTTTATTGGACGAGCTTAACTTTTTAAAACTTGATAATTAGAGATTACTTGAGACTACTTGTTACACGTGTTTCTCAAAAGCAGGTTAAGCATGTCGTTGTTCAGCAGATACAACTTCATGCAAAAATACGATTATCACTTGTGCACCTTACGAAAGCTAACGTTTATCGCAAACATTATAAGGTTGAACCGTTGCACATCCAGGCATCCAGAAGCGATTGCCTTCCTGTTGTGACTCACTGCAGTGTGATCCTTTGTACTGTAACAGCTCAATCTTTCCTGTTGCATTGTACCCACTATCTCTTGTATTTTGCTTGTGTAATGTGGCTAATGAGCGCGTAAATTCGTGAAGCAATGGCCGTCTTTTCACAACACGTTAACTTGGTTCTATGAAAGGCGATCGCGTTTAACATGTTGCCCAAACCGGTTTAGGGATAGTTCCTTGATAATTTGTATGGTTTCATAACAATTTTGTGACATGACAAGCACACGACACGCAAATATCACGAAGAGTTGACAAGAAAAGCAAGTGACATAGAAAGCGAATAACATGACAAGTAGCAGAAATGACTGGCATATGACACAGAGTTGGAACTGGGCCAGAAATGCTTGGTTCGAATTCGGCTCGGCAGGTTAATTGCAAGCCCAAATTAGGCCTGATTGCTAAAAGATACTGCGAAGTAAAATTCAGCAAATACCCAAACTTAAGGTCAAATCTAAATCCTTGCATTAAATTGAATTCATGCCAACTCCCAGAAATTGTCTCCAGGGCAACCACGCTCCACCTGCTCTTAGCTACGTGTCTGTTCAGAGGGACAACTTCCGCAAATCCCTGACTATGCCCTTGATCACTCTTGTAATGTATATCCAAATGTTTTCAGCTCTTTAATCAAAAAAGTACCAGCATGCGTAGCTGCAAATGGTTGCAAGCACATCCAGGCTAAAAAACACATTTGCTAACATACGTTATTACTTGTAGTAACAGAATACTACGCCGGAAAGTCATGTGTTTCGACAGGGAAGCGTGAAACCGATTTTCCTGAAGTTTGTTTTGTGACGTTTTCCAGGAAACATCATGCCAGCTATGTTTGCTCTTGGTATTGCATCATTCGGTGGGTTAGCCAGTGTATTTACCAATTGGAGAAACTTATGCCTGGCCACTTCTCTTCCTGCAATCGCCCTGCTTGTCGGATACTTGTAAGTTTTCACGTGAAACCGTCTGTTGATGTTAAGAAGTTTCTTGCTTTAAGCAATTGCTCGCTCTCGCCAAGCTGCGCCAACAAAGCAAGATTTACTTGAATCACTATTTCAGGGACATTTTAACCCAAGTTCCCGTCTGCTACAGCTAACTGTCTTAGCGTTATGCCGCGTTTTTTTCAGTTTCGTTCCTGAGTCACCTCGCTGGTTGTATTCGCAAGGAAGGACGCCAGAGGCCGAAAACGTTCTCAGGCATCTGGCAAGAATGAACGGCAGACCTTCTAAAACTTGTACGGCTATACTTTTTTCCGTTGTCATCTCATGCCAGTGCTTCTGTAAAATATTTATTTATTACGTGCAGGCGATGCTATAGTGCTTGGACTTAAATCTGCTTCTGAGAAATCGAAAGGAAGGCGATACTCTATCCGTGATTTATTTTCGTTCAGAGAAATTGCCACTCGAACTGCCGCCATGTGTTACATGTGGTAAGGCTGCCAGCAGTGTGTGTATTCTGTTGTGCTTGGCAGGTGTTTGGTCAAAGAAACTACCCGCCTCTCGTTTGAAACAAGCCTGTCGTACTTTTTCTTAGTTCCTTCGAACAACGAGTGGCTCGTTTTCCAAAAGGTCCTGAAAACTGAATCAGCTGATACCAATGTAAATATTTGCTACAAATTTAATGCTCGCGATGACCGAAAACTAATGCCTTTCGAGTGGCCAACCTTATCCCAATATGCAGCTTTGCATGTTATGAAGCAGGGGTCGGCACCCTGCGGCCCGCGGGACGGATCCGGCCTGCCAAGCAAAATCATCCGACCCGCAGCCCTTTACAAATTACAGTAACTGTGTGGCTCGCCTAGTGGTATTATATTTTGTGAATCTGCCCTCCTTTAACTTTTTGTATTGCATATTAAGGGGAAATGCTTATAAGAAACCGCACTGTGCTATAAATGTAGGCCTACCCTATTGTGCGTCGTAGGCTTTCGTTATGAACTGTGAATATCATGAGTTAATCTGATTAAAACTCAATAAATTCCTAAGTTTCAACAACATCGTAAACAGCAAAGGGAACCGAACTGTTGGTGAAAAATTAGCACGGCCCGCCATACCTTGCAGAGTTTGTTTTTGGCCCGTTACTAGGGAAAGGTTGCCGGCCTCTGTTATAAAGTATAGCACGGTTCTGCTTCATGGCTGTTTGACGCAGCGATACGTTCGACTATTATTTCTTCAGTATGAAGCGGTTTTCACGCATTACTTGCGTTTAGCAGAAATGTCTTATTGTTTTGCTTCAGCTCTGGTAGTCAGGCTTGTCCATGGGACACTTCTATCCCATCCCATAGGGTTCTCACAAAACTAACAATACAAAGTAC
>JGI24158J21664_10011788_pt1 | contig 11607 bp, 11 predicted proteins | sample Ectturendosymbi3_FD_21664 | JGI IMG/M metagenome (IMG submission 21664)
AGCTTTGTGCATGAAATTTAAAAGTTCCATCGTACGTTTCTGATCCATTTGATAAGTTGAGCTTATATACGGTTTTGCATTTGGTTTTAGCTGAATAAAAAATTCATGTGGCAGACGCCTGTCTTCCCGCAGATTTTCTGCTTCCATGCTGAGCCAGGGGAATATGTCCCACAGATGTTGGAACCATTCAATGTCAATTATAGATTTAGGTGAAGGCTGTGGTGAAGCCTGTGGCGTCGCAATTTCAAAATAAAGCTGGGAGGCTTTATGATACGTTAAGATATTCGAATTGGCTGTTCTGTCTGGTCGCATTTGTTTTTGGGTATTTGTACGTTTTGTCTTATGGGCGTTTTTCTGTCTGTAGTATGAATGTGTTGTGCTTGTGAGGAAAAAGACTGGCAGTCTTGATGACTTGCCTGTACCTCATTTGCTTGTGTCAGTAGGAAATGGAAAAAATACTGCTGAATAGCTCCTACTCCGATGAGGTTATAATTTAGCATTTTTGAAGGCATTACATCAAAAAGAATTGTCGGTGAATGTTCAGTGGCATGAATTTGCACATACACTTCTCCTAATGAGTATGTGATTGGACTGGTTTTGTTAAACCCTTTAATACGTATGATTGGTTTCTTGTCAATCTGCTGTCTTTCTTGCTTCGTAAGTTGGTTCGAAGCAATCAGGTTGCGATTCGCGCCAGTATCAAGCAAGTACTTGCGTGGCAGTTGTTTGTCATGAATGAAAATGAAACCTAAATCTTCCTCGCAATGCTGATGATCTGTGACCATTATGTAGGAAGGGATTGCCTCGGAGATTCTTGTCCTAAAAAATGGTTCTCTGAAGATGAAGCTGGGCTATTTTCCGGTGAAATCTCAAAATGTTGGGCATAAGCCTTTTCAGCCATTGCCTTTGCATATGGGAAGGCTGGTCGTTTGCTTTCAGCATTCCATCTTTCAGCTGGTGTTAGTTTTGGCGGAAAATCCTGTTCAGCATATTCTGCTGCTGTGGCGTAGTTTTGTTCATTGTATTTGGTTTCATTGTATGAAGAATTTTGTGACAGTTTTGTCGGGTACCTTTGAAACTTTTATGATCGACAATCCTGTTGTTGTTGTGCATTGTGGCTTTGTTCTTTCGGCCTGTTTGAAAAATTGGAAAGTTGACGATTATTTTGGAATGATTGTGGTTGTCTACGGTCAGGTCGTCGCTGTCGCCAATCGTTGTTTCTTGTGTTGTTTTGAGCTGAAAAATTGTTGTTTTTTTAATACTGGAGTGTGGGGTTCCAGTTGAATCTTTGGCGGCTATTAAAACATGAATTTTGTGTGTTTTGCTGATTTTGATTGAGGAGAGTTCCGCCTGTTCTGCAGTCACGTGCAATGTGTCCAGGCTTTTTACAGATGTAACCTGCACGTGGGTCATAAGGCCGTGTAGGGGGTGCACGTAGGTCATTTGGTTGTGTGTTGATCTGTTGTATTTGTTGAACCTGTTGGGTTAAGCTATTTAGTTGCTGTGAGAGATAATGGTGGAGAGGTTCCATCGTTTCATCATTTAATGTATGCTTCTGGGTTTTATTTCCTGGCTTTTTTGCTTGTGGCCTTGTATTTTTTGTCTGAGGTGTTGAGTTAGCATTAAGTATTATAGGGTCTGTTTCTTTAGCAGATGGTTTTGTATCTGGTTGTGGTACGGCTATGGTTTTCCAGATATGACGTAATTTATCAGGTAAATCTGATAGTTTAACATCGGCGATTAAATGATAGTGTGGCTGAAATTTAAAATTTAAGGCATCCTTTAAAGTTTCTCGAAAAATTTCGTTTCTGTCAATTTCTTGAAGAGTCATGTGAGCTTGGCTGATCGCATTCTGTAAGTCAATGGCTGGATTATTTCTCCAATCGAATTTCTGATCATTAACAGCCTGTCTTAGACGTGTATTTGTTTCCTGTTTGGTTAGGCCGTAGGATTGTTGTAGCCATGTGAAGAAAGCTTGTAACAGATTGTGAGTAGATTCACGAATTGCCTGTAGACGTTGTGCTGCAGCTGCTTGACGCGCGATTTTATGGTGTGTCATTTGATGCATAAGGGATTTTAATTTGAGTTTACCATCAATATGGATAAATTCGGCAAGAGTGGCCTGAGTGATATGCGACCACTGTATTTCACACCCTGCATCAAGTTGTGAAGATAAATCCTTCAGGATCGAGCGAGAAAAATTGACATTTGTTTGGAAAGGTGGTTGTCTGTTACTTGTTTCAGCCCTAACTTGGTTATGCGCTTGAAATGGTGTTGTTACTGGTGGTGCTATTTGCAGTGATGTTGTTGCCGCTTGTGGCCTTGGTGTGCTGAAATCAGCACTCTTTTCGATGACATGTGACTCTGTCATTGAGTGTAACTTCTCTAGATAGCACAAGTCCTGTTGATATTGTGTGTAAAATTTATTATCCATATCTGGGCTTAACTGTTGAAGAATAGATTTCATAAACTGCTTGCTGGATTGGAGTAGCTGAGCGTTGGCTATTGCCGCAGTTGATTCTGTAATGCCAAAAAAGTGGGCGTTTGACCACAAGATTTTCGGGTCGTGTGTTGTTGTTATAAGCTGTCGTAAATTGACTTTGCCAAATCGCTGGTGGATCTCGTCTAGTAATTGAGTTAAGTTGATGAATTTCTGCGTAAGCTCTCTACGCTTATTGAAATCTGTTGGCGTTGTGTCGATGTAACATTGGGTGGTGTAGTTGTGCAGATATTTTAAATGTCTTTCCCATTATTTGTGTGGTTTTCCAACATTTACTCTGAGCTTTTGCAATTCGGCAATTAAAGTATCGGGTGCGTCTGATTTTACTGTTGCTAGCTTAGGACACTCTTATGTGGTGGGGTTAATCTCCTGAGATCTCGGTTTAGTTTCGCTAGAGAAAGGTGGTTGCGAAACCGCTTCTGAATGTTGTGTAGATGGCCAAGAAGTTTGTAAGGTGTCACCTACGGAAGAGAGCAAGGGGGTCTGATCCGCCGTGGAATAAGAAAAGAAAGGTAGTGGTCCTGACGTTTTAGTGTAAAACTGTAGTAGCCTTTCTTGCAAACCTATTAACAATTCTAGACGTTTTTTATGGAATGTAGTTGCTGCTGGCTGTGTAGTGCAGGTTTCTGTGTAAAATTTGACGTTTTCCTGTGGTTGTGTTATAGCCAATTCTAAATGTTTTTGATTATCTTCCAAAGTGTTAGCTGGGTTGAAGCCTGGTATTTGTAGTCTTCTAATTCTCTCTTCACAGTTCTGGATATTGAAAAGATCATCTTTTGCTGAAATTGTGTTATGTATAGAGTGTATTTCAGGGTAAATTGGGGAAGTGGGTTGCGTGTCATCTGTCGGATATGGCGGTAATTCATCCTTATCTTATATAACAGTCTGGACCATTCGTAGGAGGGACAGAAAAGGGTTCGTTCGTTGTGAGCGGATATACTCATGTGTCATTTTTTGTCGTTTGCATTCCATGTTTTTAAGATGTTTCAACTGCGATAACAAATCGTGAATTTCCACTGCTGCTTTGTGTTGGTTGTTTTGTACATCATTAGTGAGCTTTCGAATTTGTGCTGTGGATCGGTGTTGCTCTTGTACAACTTTCTCAATGTCTGTGACTTTGGGGGTCTTTCGGCTCTTTGTTCTTTTGAGAGTCTTTTGAGATGTTTTTTTTCAGTACTTTGTGAAGTCATAGCTGCTATAAAAATTTGTATTGTGAATAGTTGCTGAGATCGCTGTGAAACGAAAGAAAAAAGAACAAGGTCAACTATTTAGATTGCATAAAACGCTTATGAAGCACACAAAAGATTTAAATAACGGTTAATAAAGGTTTTGGTTGCTAAATGTATTTTCTTAAGTCGCCAAATAAACGTATGTAGAGTCGTCACAAGTGTATTGTTAAAGTCTCCCCCTGAGAACGTTACGTTACGTATGAGCAGTCTGCTTTTTCTTTCATATTGTATATTGTTAATATTTGGTAAGTTAAAATGAAGTATACTGTATTTTTGTTGTAAATGTTCTCTGATCGTCGTGAAGGGGCGCTGGGTTTTATCGGGGGTGCGGGCATTTATTTGATTTGCTATTTGAGTGAGTTGTTTCGTCGGTTCTGTCGATGGTGTTATTGCTGAGGCCATCGTAACTTCTGACGTGTATGTGTTAGATCTGGAATATTGGCTCCTGCGTATTGGTTGCGTTACTCTTGTAGGACTCGTAACTAAGACCATAGTGGATGAGGGCGTAGTATCATGGTTACGTGTAAGTTGTATATGTGTTTTAATATATTGTAGACTGCTTGAGCGAGTAGTGGAGCTGTATTTGTTAGTCTGTTTCTCGATGGTGGTGGTTGAATTAATTTTTATAGGTGCGTGTGTTTGCCCTAAGGCAAGATGCTGCGAGGTGTCAGTATAGATAATTCGGTACAATGGTATGCTGAAAAAGTTGCCATTATCGAAAGAATGTTGATAAATCACGTTGGATTGGAGAGAAAAAATAGTTTGTAGAAATTGCATCATTAGTAACGTTAGTTGAATGGAATATATGTGCATTGCATGTTCTCCCATATTGTATACCATTAAGTCAAAATAATTGAACATGCGTAGTAAACTATTGCGATTGACAATACCATAGCGATGGTAATAGGTAAACGCGTTTTTATTATGGTATCTATTGTTTGAATGACTGTATTTAAAATATTCGAAGGTAAAACGTGTTTTTTCTTCTTGTATGAATTCGTATAAACAAACAGTTTGCAACATTCTTAGATATCGTGGACGTGCATTGGACCATACTAATTTATGGAAACGTACACGGTCCTCCAATCGAGCCTGTAAATTGTTTATATCTAGTGTATGTGTTGTAAGAGATCCATGTAAAAATGGTTTTTCTGAGTAGGCATATGAAAAAATTGTGTAATTTAAAATTGGAAAAATATCTTTTCCGCGCTGGTGGTAGTCTGAATGGAGCTGTTGGATGGTTGTAAAGTTAGTTAAGTAAGTACGACATGGGTGCATTTGGCTTCCCGGTTCCTGTAGTTTATCTTGTGCTCGCAGAAATGTATATTCTAGATCTCCCAAATGGGGAGCGTAATACTGTCGTCACTGTAAATTGCATTTCCATTCAGGATTTGGCAGTTGCCAAGAGTAAATGGTCGGCTGATATTCTGTAACTTTGTGACGTAAATAATTGATTCCTGGTTTCTTCACATACTTTCCATCAGCATAATAATACCTGTTGCCTCTCGAATATGAATAAATTGTTCGTGTCGTTTGGAAATGGTCCGGTGCAAAAATATTTTTGTGGTAACCTAGTAAACTGTCAGATTGCTGATGTATCCACCAAACCTTTGGAATGAAGAGTAACTCTTCTCCAATGGTGAGGCGAAGGTCGTAACCTTGGTCTTCTGGCGTGGACCATTCAGAATTTAGTACTTCGGGGTATCCTGTGTTTTTAATATATACTGCTAAGGGTGCACGGTAGTGTGGCACGACATTTCTAAGTCTTGATTTTGGGAACGTAACGCTATGCTGCGTATTATTTATACGATATGCGCGAGTGATCGCCTCTTCATGACATTCACTTGGGATAGTTGGATATTTATCACCAATGGTGTGGTGAACCTGCTTTATAAGGGGTAGTCTGTTCAAACCAACATAACAACGGCCTCTGAATTCATTGGGCCAATAATGTTGTTTGTTAAAAAGTTTAAATTCAACAAATTTAAATCGTTCATAAAAGTAAGAAACGATGTGGAATATATATAGCAATGCGTCTGAAGAGCTGTCTAGAAACATGTTGTAAGGTGGTCTACGTCCGTCAATGCTTCGAATATCATAACGGGGCGTTCTTCTAACTGTAAATATATCATTTCGAAATCATAACTCTTATCTGGCGATGTGTGATCAATATGAGTCCATCTTTGTGGCGACCATGAGATCCTCCTGTAGTGAAAGCACGCGCATTCCGGATTCACATTTAATGGTGGTATCAAAGGTTTAGAGTCTCTTTCCGTTGTAATCTGTTGTCCGTTTTGTTGTATATTGTGTTGAAATGTGAGGAGGTCACACGGAGTTACAAGTAGGGGCTTGACATTACCTCGCACAGTGTGTTGTTGATACTTCGGTATATCAACAATTGTCACTCCATGTTTTCGCAAGGCTGTCTGTAGGGTTGGTAAATCTGTGGCATATTGTCTAGCTAATGCAACGATAAAGATGTTCAAACAAAAGGACAGAGAAATGCAGTATTTCTGTAGCATTCTTCAAAAATCCAAGGTACGTTAATGTAGAGTCCGATTGTTGATGGCCTGGAGAGAGACCTGCGCGTAAAAAGGATGAGCTAATGATGTTGATGAGCTGTTGACAAGATAATTATAAATGCCATATGCAATAGCAGATCCTATGAAAAAGGCTCCAGTAACAGTCGCAATTAGTTTTGCGGTTGTAAAAATCGAGAGTTCTTCAGTCGGTAGCTCAGGAAGAGTGTAACGTTGTTCAAAGTCCATTGGTCCTGAAATTCTGAAACGGTTCCAGGAATAAAGGCGATTGCCNATGATTGCATGTTGATAAATCTCGTCTTTTGAAAATTTGGAATTATTTGCAAGCAATCTGAACATACATACATATTTTGCAAGGGCTCTTATGNTCTGTAAAATGCCCTGTCTTTTGTAATGAATTTGCCACAACTTTCGTGNNTAAAGTTGTGTTTATTGCTTGCTAGTGAACCTAGCGTTGTCAGCTTCTAGGGCACGTTGTTTGGCTTGCCAAAATTGTCCTGGTATCTCCTTNTTGTGATATGCACCCTCTTGGGCTATATTAAATTGAGCTTCTGTAAAAAGTGTTTTTATTTGATAGTTTTCAAACATTTGCTGGTAGTGTTTTGATGCGTTTTCAAACGTTAGGTAAGTCTTCGTCAAATTATGTAAAATGGCAGAAAGCTTTTGGTGTTGTTGCTCATTTTGGTTGTGAGTATGATTCTCGAATGCGGTGGACCAAGAAAACCAATTTAGGTTATATTGAGAATACTGTTCTGCTTTCTGGGAAAGTCGTCGGTAGGAATCCTGGGGGTTACCCGGATCAGGAAGTTGCTGACAAATCTCTCTTGTGTTTTCAGGAGGTCTAATGTTAAGTAAACGTACTTCTAATTTTCCAAAGGGTTGTGCATATGCTTCGAAAAGCGGTGGGCAACACCATGGGTGTCTCCAAATATCGGTTATGTTCCAATTATAATATTCCGATGTAGCTGTATTAATGTATACCTTAAAATGTGCTTTCTTTAGTAATTCTATTCTACCGTTGTGGAAATATCCCTTGTTTTGATACTCATATCCTATGACCATATATTGTGGACGTAAAAGATCGTGGCATTAAAAAAACTTTTTGCGGTACGAGAGCAGGTTGGGTGTGATAGGTAGTAGCCAAAGGGTTTTTTGAAGTTTCGTGATTCGCGGGCCTACCCAAACTGTTAATACGTATCCATGTTTATGCGTTGGCGAATTAGAGCGAACGTTATAGCCACGTCTATTCCAGAGAAGGAAGATGCGATCGGTATAATTTTTTTCTGTTGTGAAATTTAATAAAGGTTCTCCCTGAAAGAAAATGCGATAAGTTGATTGATTCACTTGTTGCAAACGAATCTGCTGTTCTAGGTCGCCTCGTTGTATATTAGTAGAGTTGACACGTGGCTCAAAGTAGCGGTGGTACGTTGATTGAATCTGTGGGAATTATGTCAGAGGGAGATAACATGGAAGAATCTCTTTCCTCAACCAATGGGGGTGGTCTGTATAATGTAATTGCCAACGAATGAAAGTGTGACGCTCAAAAAAGGAGGCTAATGCATATGTAATGAGTGTTGCAGCTTCCGGTGCCAGTGCTGTGTAAAACGGACGAGTTTCATTTCGAGTAGTGTGCTTTATTCTGAATCTCGGTGTGAACCCGGGTGTCATAAAAAAGACGCCGACCTTACAGTTAGGCGGTGGGTGTCTTAATGAGGTGATTTTGTTAGGAATGTAATATTTACGGTCAATGGTGTGACACGTTTCTATCGGGCTCGAGTAATAAAGAGGTATTAAAAATTTTGCCAGATGTACTAAGTAATGCTTCAAGGGATCTCTCGTTATTCTTCGAAAAAATTGTGCGTGATTACAGAGTAAATTTAAGAAATTGGGGAATGGTTGTGAGAAGTTTCTGTGTTCTTCTCGTGGGACATTGACTATGACTTGGTCTTGTCGGATAAGTGAGCTGAATACTGTTTTTAATTCACTTGAGCAGCTTCGGGCATTTCTATGATTGCCCGCTACCAATTGTACTAAATATATAAAGTTTAAGAGAAGTTTCATGTTGAAATGTACCTGTTTTAGAATAGATAAAATATTTGTTAATTCAAGAGTTCTGCCTTGCATGCATATGCAGCGATTCTCTTTTTATTCTCGAAATAATGGCTGATACTAATGTCACAACATTTATCATACTTTTTACAATTATAATTCTGACATGCCTGTGCACGTTATATACAAACTTGAATAAGCACATAAAAGTAAATGTGAGGATATAAGTTGTCAAACAGAAGTGCACGGTGCTCACGGTCTTTTATGAAAAGACTTGAGAAGACTCGTAAATAGCCTTCACATGCTATATTATGGCGATCTTGTCGTTTAGCAGTCTTTTTATATTCATCCGATTAACCGTATTCGTAGGGTAGATGGTAGGGAGCCATCACTGCTTCATTTTTTATGTCCGAGTTGTGCCCAATGCTTGGGATACGTCTCACGAATGTAAGCATAGACGATTTCCTCCTTTATACCAAGATACCGCGCCATTTGTTGGGTCTTTGTCGCATCCAGTGAGTGGTCAGCAAGGAGATGATGAATATTTTCTTGCAGAATTGGTGAACAATAAATGGCAGCAATGTTATCTATCAATCTCGGAGCCTCTCTCAGAGCGTCCCTGTTTCCATACATCAAGCCATAAATTGGAACATTTGCATCACCGGCATGATCGGCTTGTGACTCCGGTGAAAAATTCAATCTGACTGGTTGTAGAGTCTGGCGGTGTATGCCAGGAGTCAGAGTTAACTCTGGAGATTTTGGCGTATCTGGCAGAAGAGGGCACGCCTGTAGGAATCGCATGCTGGTTGATCGTTGGAGCAAAGCCCGAGTGGCATATGGATTAGGCTTTGGATTGTCAAGCATTGGATGGGGCTGACCTATTGGTTCTGGTCTTTGCTCTTCGGGGCTGATGCAAATGGGGATAGGCATTTTGACGTTTGTTGAGTCCGGCAAATAAGGAGTCGCTCTTGCCATGATCTGAGTTGCCAGTTTATACAAAAAGTTATGTTAGTTTTGAAACTCTAAATCTGTGAAAAGGGAATATACGATTATATTCGCGATGCATGGAAAACGCACACGAATGTATAAAAATGGAATAATTCACATCACATGATTTAATAAGCAATACACAAATCCAAAGACTGGCGTATTGATATAATTGCTCTTGCTTGTCTCAACCATTGAAGTCATGTTGAGGACACAAAAAAATATGACACTCTCCAGCACAGAAAACAATGTTAAATCACACATTCTGAGTTGATATCAGCAGTTATGTAAAGGTTGGGCTATTGTTTTAGCCCTTTCCTTGAGTAAATATTTTCCCACAGCGGGAATATTGTCAGNTTGTCATATGATATACGATGCAATATCCAACATGTGCATGTCTTTGTATATATTAGTCACTGTTCACACAACGGTTTCCATGNGGAAGTNTTTTTCCAGTCTTCTTTTCATTTTCCCACCTTGCTGTGTATCTCCTTGATTATTTGCACTCTCTTCCAGCTTGAAGAAAAATGTCACAAGTAAAATGTATTTTATTGTATAGATTGAAATCTAGATTGCCAATATAATTTTTGTATCCATAAATTAAGACATAAGTTTTATAGAAAAGTGCATCCTCGTTATGAATCCGAAAAAGGGTCATTTTTACATAATCAAGCGTTGTAGGCAGTTGGTGTTTCCGCAGAAAATTAGCGATGGATTGTACGATAAGGTGTCTGTGAGACGTAGGGAAGCTACACACAGGTATCACTATATCGGGTTGAGTTGTCAATGCCTGAAGCATTTTTGGCGTACAAACGAACTGCTGCTTGTTCTTTGCGGTTTCGCGATTGCGTAATCGTTTTACCAGATTCATTTCACAAGCTTTTACAAAACATAATCTAGCTGTATGTCAAGTCAAATTCAATACGTAAATACAAAGAAAAGTCAAAAACATGGCAAAATGGCTTATGTGTCTTGACTGGTAAGACTTGTCGCCAGTTTGTGACGTTTTGCAGAGCCTCTTGCATAAACTCTAAGAATCGCGAACAAGATGTTTGACTGTCAGTGTGGTGTGCGGGTTTGCTGCTAGATCGTGCTTCCAATGTGACTTTGCTTCGTGTGTACAATTTCGACAGGGTGTGGATCATCACAAGTCTCGCCAGTGCGTCTTGTTTATCATATGCTGGTTTGCAACGTGGAAAAACCTGTTGCGACGTGGAAAAACCTGTTGTAAAAACACTATCTAATTTATACTGAAAAGTGAAAGGTTATGTAAAGCTCCATATAGGAAATATGTTTAAATATGAAGAAGGTATTCCCTATGTGTCTTTAAAGAACCTTTGTAGGATTGTGATATCCACTAATCTGTCAAAAGGTTCCACATTAGCATAACTTCCTAATTGATTATCCTTTCTGGGTTATGTGCTTGCGTTAAACGTCGTTTCTGAAATGCAATCTTGGTTTGGGTGCATCGTCTGGCACTGTGACCCCATTTTTGACACCCGTCGCATATTTGCTTTGAATCAGAAAGCATAAGTTGTGCTATTTGCTCTAGGTCATCTTCTCTCTTGCAGCAAATGTAATAGGTATCGAGTTGCCTCTTAATAGCACGAGGATTCAATTCGTCCCATAAGCTGTGAAATATCGCCGGTGAATTAGCTTTCAGCGCACGTTTATTTCCTTGAAAAAATTAGCATCATGAATCAATTCTTCAGTTGTTGTTTTATAGCTTTTGGCGAGATCACAAAGTTGTTTCCACGTATCTTTTCTTAAGGGATTCAAACATAAGGAGTAAGGTTCCTTTGCATTCAACGAAACCTAGAAAAAGTGACATTATTTACCTGTTCGAATTTTATTCCATATTACTTGTAAATGAGCGGACGTCCAATCCAGGGGGTAGTGTTGATGATTACAAACCCAACACGCATTGTAAGCTTTAGACGTCACTACCAGTCTCAATTCTCCTGGCGGTGTGTGGAAATACGTAATGTGTATCCACATAAGCAAGAGTTGATATTGCATAACTTTGGATTTTAATAAATCTATCCGTGATTTATATTCTTGAGGCAAGTAACTGTGGCACTCCCCTTCTAAAGAAGAAAACTACTACACATTTAGGACAATTCCGCGAGAGCACTGATAAATGGGAAGTGTCCTTGGCACGCCCACGTTAACAATTAAGAAACTTAGACCCGCCGGTTTCGCTCGACATGCTCAGTTTATCACAATAAAATTGTATTCACTCATGGTTTTATTAGTATAACTGCGATATTCATCACAACAGGGGTTTATCTCAACAATCGTC
>JGI24158J21664_10011789_pt1 | contig 11606 bp, 6 predicted proteins | sample Ectturendosymbi3_FD_21664 | JGI IMG/M metagenome (IMG submission 21664)
AAAAAAAATCACCAGTTTATCTTAAGGGGGAGGCTGTACAGAGCAGAAATCACTCAAGCGTGACCATACAATTCAAATTTATTAAAAAATTGAAACGTCTGCCATTCGGTAACCACTTGACCGATTTTGTTCAAATTTTTTTGTTGGTTGTTATTTTTGAAGCTATTTCAAATGAGCCCACTTTCATCATATTTTATGAGGGTGGGTGAACAAAGGTGTTCAATTAAGCATGGAATGACCCATATGCAAACTAATTGATTAGCTAATTAGTCAAATACTTTTGTTACTTTAGATCATAACTTTTGAACCCAAAACCCCAGCAGGTCATCCAAAGTATCAAAAGACTAAAATTGTAGCCTGGTTTCTAATAAAAACTTGAGCGAAATGCTACCATCTAGTGGTTTGGGCTCAGGGCCAGGTGAAGTGGGCCAATGTGGCCTAAAAGTCCTCCATTTATGATGTCATTCACAAAAAATCTGCATCCCCAATCACAAAATTTTTTTTCGAGTGCAGACTAGAAGACTTGCCGCATCTTCTGAGCCCTTGAACAGCTCTCCACCACTTTTGGCACCCAAGTTACATGCTCGCCAATCCACATGCAATCCGGTTGTTTTGACGCGAACTGCTTGATTTAGACCAGACGTCAAAGTGTTAACTGAAGTTGTCTGTACTTTGTTCAAATGATGTGATGACAATTTCTGAGGCTAGCTGTCAGACCTTTCAATATGAGAAATTCGTTGTAAAAATATAGCTTCAGTGGAAACGAAACTGCATTACTTGGCATGATGTTGAAGTAAGCCTAAACTTTATTTAGTCTTATCACAACCTAGCAAGGTTTGAGCATCAGATAAAACTTAGCCCTAAACTACAAGACAAAACAATCGCAATTTGAGACTGTTTGTTCACCATGAAGTAAATATTACGATTTACAAAATAGCTCCATGTGTGCCTGGTTGTGTACAACTTTCGACAGCTTTGATAGCATCTGGCGCTGGCCAAGCAGCAGACTCTGAACACATGTCAATGCAGATTGTTTCAGGTTATTGTGTAGGTGCTTCTTCGACAAGGCAATGATGTGGTTGTTTCATAATAATCATATGCAATGTTAGCAGAGAAATGCTGTTGCCTATTCTAAACCACCTGCATTAGAGACCTGCAGTGGCAGCGTTTGATATTTGATTGATGTTAATGCTAAGTACCTACAACAGAAGGGGGCTGTCATGGCACCGAAACAATGCACTGCTGACATAGTGCAATACCTAAAGGTTTTCTAAATGTCTGCATGTCAAATGTGATCGCAACTTGGCAGTTAATCTTGCATTGGAAAAATCTCTTCAAAGAGGCTGACGTTGCAGGTTATGCCAAGATATTTTGAAGGCATTTATGTAAGCAAAGACAATTCTTCATTTGATGTCTGTTTTTCTCAACATTTTGTCTAGCTAAATTGTTAACGAAGCTGTCACGACTAATTTTAATGCTTTCGGGCTCGCCGTACATAAATCTGTTTGGAAAATTTTTGTACTGGTGTTCAGAAATCATAACTGTACATTTTTAATGAAAATCATGTTTTGGGTACTGCTTCTAATGTTTTTAACCTGGAAACATCTTAAAATTATGGTCCTAGACTGTGTTGTAAAATTAAAAATACCCGGTTTTGAAATGAGATTTCAAAGTCTCTGTGGTTCAGAGGCTGTTTGAAAGCATAGTTCTTTTGAGTTGGTCCATCTAAGGGTGAACAGCATCATGCAGCAATGACTGCAGTTTTGTGCAACAGATGTGATTTGGTATGCTGTCAAATGCTAGGAATGCAGGAAAGATTGTATTGCAAACTTTTTTGTAAGCACATGCAAACATGTTGATGAGTTTAATTGTTTAATGCCAGTGTTAGCTGCTTTTATGGTACCAAAAATGCTTCCATTGAAGTAAAACTTTCTTCAACAAGATGGCAGTGGTAGGCCTAGGCTTGTTGTTGCAATGATATGTAGCCTATACTGTTTTGGAAATGAGTTGACATATTGGCAAGTAATTAGCGTATAGGCGTCAAAACGTATAGCATGTTTCTGCTTTAGCCTGCTGGTTGAGAATGCCTAGCAGTGTCCATTTACTAACGATTTAAATTTCCCACCAAAACCACCCGGTAACTGTGGATATTGCCACAGGAAAACCACCTGGTTACAAAAGTGTTAAAACATGCAGAAAACAGTGCACTCAATGACTAGCAAATGCNTGTGGTCAAGTAACTGCAGAAATTGCCCCACATGTTAATGTTCCAACAGCTCATGTGGTGGAATGGAAAATGTCAGTACATGCACAATAGTGCTAAGTTTCCATGTGTGCAAAAGAAAAGTGCATGTAATGTCTGCAGTCTGCACATGCATGATAGTGCTAAGTTTCCATATGGTGCAAGAGAAAAGCACAAGTGGTGGACTGAAAAAATGTCTGTGCATGTGCAATAGTGCTAAGTTTCCACACAGTGCAACAAAAAAAACACACATCAGTGGACTGAAAAATGTCTGTACATGCACATAAACTTTTCATGTGGTGCAAGCAAATGCTGACAATGTGGAAGATTGGAAGCAAGTCCTATTACCCAGTTTCAATTAGCATTTTGGATTAAGATAGTTTTTTAGAATTCGAATCCTGGATTCAGCATGCTGAAATGCCCATCCCTACATGTGGCTGTTGTGAAAGTTCCACATATTACAGATTTTAAAGTGTTGTTGTTAGTGGTTCTTGGAGGAAGTTTTAATTATTTGCAGTTTTTGCATTAATTGATACGTCACGATAATTAATATTTGTATAGTTTCATAGACCTTCAGGTCAACTTATACTGTTGATTTTCAAGTGCTATTAGACATATTTAGCAAATATGATTGTAAAATAGTATTTGAAGTTGAGAAACAATATTATAAGCAGGCACCATTAGTTTCATCAATGGTTTCCATTGTTTAATTTGTATCTGCATGCTCTACAAAACAGTTCTGAAATAATTAGGTGATTTTTAGGCAAGCTGTTTTTATTTTTGACTTTCACTTCACATTAGCTGAATGTATGTTCAGAAAAGTGCATCAAATTATCAAAAAATAAAGTTTCCAATAAGCCAGCATTGTAGTCTTTAATAAAAATTGCGTTCTCGGTTTTTATATCTGTATGTAATGAAATTTTCAAAAGCAGATACACCTGTCTAGATACAAATACAGATCTGGCTTGCATTGGATACCAGCTATAATCTTCTAGAAAGGTTGTACACTTACGTATGAAAACTATGAATAGAAGAATAGATTTAACTAATAAAGTATTTTCTTAAACTTCAATTACAAGGTGCATTAGGAAAATGGCATAAATATGGTTACTTCTCAAAACTACCCTGTACCTCACATGAAAAACCTCCAGCACTGAAAGTTGTAAAAAGTCTAATGTTTGTTGTGATTTGCAGTTATAAAAATACTGAGCTTATGTAACAAAATATAACAAATTAAACAAAATACGAAAAAGTTAGGAACCTGATTGTAATTTCAGTCATACATTATGTTTGCATGATGTCATTGGTGGACAACATTTTTGTATGTTTTGTGTACAATCAATAAACATGTATATACTTTTTTTCCAAAAAGTGGTTTAATCAATGCAGGGTTTTAGGTCTGGACTTGGTTTTGTATTCATTGCTGGTAATCTACTGGTGCATGTGGACTATTTACAACTGGAATTAGCTACAGTGGCATGTCGGTTTAGACAGCTGGAAAAAAGAATATCTACATTCTTCTAATGGTGTTTTCAAGTGGCGAAATGGGTGAGAAATTTTTACATTATATAAAGTGAAAGGTTTATCAACAAATACTCTATACTCCTGCTGTGAAGCATACTTTTCACTGTATTGGTTTTCAACTTCTTGCAAAATGTTCTCATGAATAATAATCTTAAATGTATTTTCATTAGACAAAGAAAATTTGTTCACTGCTTTTAAGTACAATAATTTTAATTTTTGAAATGACGAATTCTGATTAAAGAAGTAACTTTTTCAATTATATAACTCTTTTGAATGCTGTATTTTTCAGACCATAAGGTGCACTTTAAATCCTTTTAATTTTCTCAAAATTCGAAAGTGCACCTTATAATGTGATGCGCCTAATGTATGAATCTTGTCTTGCTTTCTCATCTAGAACCAATTATATGTGGTAAACGGTGATCTTTATTTAATTGCTAGTTATGATTTTTTGTAAACAGGCCATCATGTTACTTAATAAACCAACACCAATTGCAGTAAGCAGGGTATGTGGTTCCCAGTGTAGTTAGCACATACCACAGATTGTATTACTATGCAAGGCTCCTGAGTGTATTGGCGCAGACTGAATCAAACATGCGAACAACTTTTATTTTATTCTATTCATGTCTAGTGACTTTGGCATGTGTGACAGATTAAACTCCCAGTGGTGACTCTAGTACTTGGGCAACTTCAACACTTGGGAGTTATTTTGGCCGAGTTGACTATACAGTTTGACTTACCTAATTTTTGCTTCATTGAATGCGCCTTATAATCCGGTGTGCCTTGTGTATGCAATAAGGACAGCTAGCAGTCAATTTTTGATACTGTGTTTTGTAGTCCAGTGCACCTTCTGGTCTGAAAAATACAGTAACTTGAATATAGCTGTTAGAAAAGAACATCTTGGTTGCTATGCTTGATTTTACGTAGTCTAGAAATTATATGCAAAGCAGCAGCTGATCTGTATATGTAAATATTTATAACAGGGCATATTGAATCACTGTAGATTTTTCTGCTCAAGCTGTGATAACATCTGAATTAAATCACTTGCTTTTACTATAATTGTACATTTTTGTAATCGCATTTGTTTTACAACTCAGCAATGAACCCACTTTCTATTTTGTTGGGAACAATGTTATGTGTCTCCTTGTTTAGCCATTGCATCTAAGTCTGGAGTAGCTTTGCTATGGGATTCTCAGTGCAGACCTATGGTGTTGTTCAGTAAGTTTGGTCTGCAGCAAGTTTTGTTCTTGTTCATTATTCTGAATGTCTGCCAACAAATATAAGTCAGCCCAATGTGAGGATCTTCCAAAGGTTTGGTAATATTGTTGTGTTTAGTGAAGCATAAAAATAATTCAATTTTGAAGAATTGAATGTCTTTTTCAAGATAGGTTCAGACTATAGATCAACTATCTCTAATTTCAGCTCTTATAGTGCTGTTATATAACAGAGTCTTAGGAAAAGGTACAGGCCATCAAATGAAGTCATAAGTCAGTTTTATAAAAATCACAAACCTGATAAAAAATTCTCTGTGCAGGTCATCTGGTAATTTTCTACATTTCTTCGCATTTGAGCTGGCCTCCTTCAGCATGGCTTATGTGAGAGAATGCACCTTTTCAGAAATATGCTTGTGAATAAAGCTATGGATTTAAATCCTAAAGGACTATGAAAGCCTTACTCAAATTTAAGGCTATGGTTCCAGCTCCAGACATCTAAAGTTTTTGGCTCCAGCCCCTCAATCCAAAAATTTTGGCTCTGGTTCAAATGATATGGTTCATTAAAAACTAGAGATTGACTGATATATTGCTGGATATTTGGTTTTTCCCGATATATCGGTATCGGCCAAAACAGCCAATTTTAATATCGGCCTCAACTCAGTAGGTGTTGACAAAACGCTGTTATGTTCCTCAGGCATGCAGACAACTTGCACGAGAAAGCACAATGAACAAAGTCAAAACAGTTATCACAATGAACCAAGTCAAGACAATAAGTTATCTTGCGGCAACGCTAGCAGGGGCCTTTTCATAAACAAGCAGACAAGATGAACCATGGAGCATGCGTCGGCAATCACAGCCGAAACAAAAGCACCATCATTAATCAGGTTAACTAAAAATCACAGCAAAATATTGAATTTGCTGCCATATGAGAAATTTTAGCTCATAAATCATGATTTTTAAAGTTTTTGGAAAAAAGGTAAGGCATAGAATACATTATATTTTTGATGATGAAGCAGAAATCAAGATTTAAAAATTTGAGAAATATGGGTATTGGCTATCGGTTGATGAATGGCCGATATATCAGCATTGGCCAAAAAAAGCCATGTGGGTCCATCTCTATTAAAAATTGAAAACCATTGTATTATTTGTAGAATTATATTATTGCACAAGCATAGAGGTTAACAATTACAGCCTCTAGCTTTGCAACAGGCTGTTTGAGGAATCTCCTGCCTGGTTCTGCTCCCATCTTCTTGTAGTGATTCAAGCTTGCACTCATCATTCAGCAATAATTGTTAAGTCGCAGCAGTGACCAACGCCAAGTGAATCAATCGCAATTTATTTGCTTAACTAGTTTTGTGTGTTACACATCTTCAGTCCTACGCACAAGTCGACAAATTAAACAAAAAGAAAAATTACGTACTGCTGCTAAGATCAAAACTCAAGATTACAAATTTGATCCCAATTAGAACCCTTCCTTCCACTAAACACAGCTACAAAACTGTTTAACAAACCTGATCGGAAACAGCCATTCGGCACACTGATTGACAAAAAAATCTCTTCGCGTTTTCGCATGGTTTCTGTCTCAGACGATCACGTGGTTTGCAACAGACCGTAACGTGCAGTGGAAAAGTCGAGGAATACAACTCAGTTAAAGTTTCAGCGGTAATGCAAAATGGAGTAATTCGGTTATGAAGTTTGCACTATAGTTAGGGCACAAATAAATGATTGTTCAGTTTTTCCATGCTAAAGATTTCCAGCAACAATTCGTAAGTCTTTCCCTTGTCTCTCAAAGTTTTTAAATTGAAGTCAACCTTACTGGGAAGCACCAACAGCTGGGATTTGCCTCTTCTTATCGAACACGACAATTATAGGCTCTAGCGTTAAGGAATCACCTGCCTGATTCTGCTCCCATCTTCTTGCACTGATTCAAGCTTGCACTCATCACTCATCATTCAGCAATAATTGTTAAGTCACAGCAGTGACCCACACCAAGCGAATCAATCACAATTTATTTGCGTAAGGAAACTAGTTTCGTGTGTTACACATCTTCAGTCCCGTGCACAAGTCGACAAATGAAACAAAAAGAAAAGCTACGTACTGCTGCTAAGATCAAAACTCAAGATTACAAATTTGATCCTGATTAGAGTCCCTCCACTAAACACAGCTACAAAACTGTTTAACAAACCTGATCGTAAACGGCCATTCGGCACACTGATCGACAAAAAAATCTCTCTGCGTTTTCACATACATGATTTCTGTCTCAGACGATCACATGGTTTACAACAGACCGTAACGTGCAGTGGAAAAGTCAGAAAAACCCAGAGAGATTTAAGATCACAACACCAGTACCGGTGAATGAAATGAAATATTTATTGAAATGCCAAAACTGCCAGTTTAATAATTTCATTGACACTCATGGCATACACCCATAAAATTTTAAAAACCTATAATAACAATAATAATATATATGTTGCACGAATCAAAAATAATATGTTCTATAACTATTTACAGTTAACAGCCTACATATTTGCTGGAATTTAAATGCAACTTTTACTTCATGCTAGTGTACACTTTCAAACTTACGGCATTCTAACAGTTATGACTTCTGAATCTGCAAGGGTTAGTGATTTCAGTCTACATGTAATTTTTTCATTTAAATAATGTAGAATCTGTGACCTAACAGTTGCTATGATTGGAAAAAATTCAAGTGGTTTTAACTTGAGTTGTCATAAGAACTCTTTGCCTTCTATACTAATACTGTACAGGCTATGTGGAAACCTATTAGAATGCTAATTAATGTGTCAAAGACATCACACAAAACTTTGAAACAACATGATTTTTATTTTAATTGCTTGATTTAAATCATGATTTTTATTGCTTGATTTAAATCATGATTAAATCACTGATTTAAATCAAATGATTTAAATCAATCAACCTTGCTGCTTGGTAGAGCAGTTTGCATGCTTCATGGCAAAGTTATTTGTACCAAAATTATAACACATTCATGACATATCAGACATGCAGCCATTGATCAGACTTCAGTGAAAAAATCTTTCCATTCTTTCCAAAGTAATGGCCAAAAAAATGTAAAATAAGTAATTTTATCAAAAATTAGCAAATATATAAAAATTGGTAATTTACCCTAACTCTTGAGCCAGAAATGCTAGAAAGAGGCGATCAAAGGCTCAAAAGACTTAGATTTTAGCCTACTTTTCAATTAAAACTTGAGCAACATGCTTCCATCTAGCAGTTGGGCCTAGGGCCAGGTAACCTGAGCCAAAATAGCCAAAAACCTACTGAACTTATGATGTAACCTAAAACAATTTTTTTTTCATTGCAAACTAGAAGACTCACCCAGTTTTTTGAGGATTTGGATAGCTCTCTAGCACAATCGATTGGCGAGTTATGGAGTTGCTAAGTGGTGCAAAATAAGCAGCTGAATGTGTGATTTCGAAGTTCGATATACTCGTGCACCACCGCCCAACGTGGTAACACCTTTGCTACCAATGTGTTTTCACAATTGTCTCGTAAGTGCAAAAGTTAGCCAAAAAAAATTGCATTTGCCAGTGCTGAAGTGATGGCGTGAAAGCTCAAGTTCTTGTGTGCTGTTGCCAAAGGTCTTAAACACTCAAACACTTTTGTCCACTTTTTTGATCCACTCATCTTTATAAAAGGGTTTGCATTTTAATTGGCCATGGTTTAAGTGTCAGTGAGGAGCAATTCTGCTATTCCTTATTATGTTGTTCTGCAATATATTATTACTTTTGTCACATTGAGTCCATGAAAAAAACATGGGAAACCAAGCAGTAGTGAAAAATCTTTGAAGATTAAAATGAAAACATGGAGCAGAATAATAAAATACATCTTACACCTACAAAACACGGACATTGCAAGGAAGATGAAAATGGGTTGGATTATTTGCAAAATATAGACAAGTTCACCAGAGCAGATTGAAAAGCTTTTTAAGAGATTTTATGTGGCCTGAGTTATGCAGTTTTCCTATGCATGTTTAAATTAATCAAGTGCTATGTTACAACAAAAATATTATGTGAACTATTGCATTTTGTAACCACAAGTGACCTGCTAGCAGGAAGAAAAAAACTAAGTGGTAAACTAGGAACAGTCTTGGAGTCTGTTGGAATAAACTCATTTCTTGCTGATCTGGAAAAAAATCTGATTTCCTGCCAGAACAGAATTTAATTACATCCTTAAGTTGTATGTATTTAGTGACGCGAGTACTAGAAACTTCCGGGTTAAATGTGAAGCATATTTTTTTGAAAATTAGTCCATTCTGATTTAAATAAAAGCATGCAAATAATAAGAGCTTGGCATTATTTAAAAGATATGTTTTGTTTTTCATGTTCAACAACCAACTTTTTTCACTTCTACATTCAACACAAAAGCAGCTGTAAGTATCATTTCTTTTGTTTCATTTTTGTGATGATCCTCTGTTAGGATTCTGTTCAGAATAGTAAGTTTTTTAGGTTCTGTTGTTCTATTATCCTGTGGTAAATACTGTCCATAAATATATTTGTTGTCAGTAATTGGTTCATTGAAAATCCAAGCCAGTCTAAGTGTTTAACCTGGTTATCTTTTGCCCTGAACTATTACTAACAATTAATGATAAGGCAATTCCAATTCAATTGCCCAAAACTATTAAACATTTTAACACTATTCCAAAGCTACTGAAAAAATACTATAACTAATTAAAAAATGTTTTTTTCTTTTGTTTTTCTCTTTTACAGCAACAGCCAAAAAACAATGTTTTTCTCTTTTACAGCAACAGCCAAAGTCATTGGACAGCTATGTAGGCTTTGCAAATTTGCCTAATCAACTCTACAGAAAATCAGTTAAACAAGGATTTGAGTTTACATTAATGGTAGTAGGTAAGTAACAAACAGTATTCAAATCTAGACTCTCTGTGTTATCTTTGAAAACATTTACATTTCACATTGTTTCATGCAATCTAAGAATGTACCAACGCAGAATGAATGTTCTCATTCTATGTACCAACGCAGAATGAATGTGCGTTGTTCTCATTCTAACACCAAAGACCACCATTGTACCAAGTTCTTTTATAAATCAGCCATTTGATAAAAATCTTGTAACTAGATGTTGTTGATTATGCAGGTTTGGGTCAGTGGATCCATGACAATTGCATGGCAAACCCTATGAGCAAATAGCATTACTTTTTGAAGTAAACATGGTATTTCATTCCATTTTTGTGTAATCCATTATAATTGATATGAAAATAGATAGGAATGTGGTCGCAGCACTCCGTCAATGTTCCTAAAATTTCCTTCAAAATATAAACATGTTTCTTGGTAGAAATCAGCTTATCAAGCTGTAATACAAATCTCTGCATGTTTTAAATTATTCTGTGGTACAAAAGGTAGTATTGAGGAATGTAGATGCTCATTGAAAAATTGTTGTTTCATCATATTTTGTTGTATACAGTTAAGGATGGGCTTTTTAGAATAGTGTACTATTCCAGAATAGCTAAACCAAATCCAGAATGCCAATCCTATTTTATTTTTTTCCTACAATGTGTTGCACCTGATAGCTACTAAAAAAGGTTGTCTACTCAAAAGCCAACAAGGCCCACATAACGCACTTTTCTTAATGCGGCACTGGCACTCAAAAAGAATTTGTCACATAAATAACACATTTTGGCAACATTGAACCATATTTTTAATGCAGTGATGCATCTATCCAGGTAAAAGTGGTTCTGTCATGGAAAACAGCTTTTGATAATACTTTTCAGAATAAAACCAGATTTTCTAGGATATAGGTGTCCTTAACGCTTTGAAAGCCAGGGTACAATATATTTGTACTTCGAAATCAGCCTAAAACCAGCGATTGTCAGTTGCCTTACCAACGCCATAGCTCCTCCGTCGATTGCGCTAGAGAGCTGTTCAAGGACTCAAATGGATCGGCCAGTCATCTAGTCTGCACTCGAAAAAAAAATTTTTAGTTGGGGTTGCGGATTTTTTGTTAGTGACGTCATAAGTGGAGGACTTTTTGGGCCATTTTGGCTCATGTTGCCTGGCTTAGGGCCCAACCGCTAGACAAAGCATTTCACTGAAGTTTTCATTGGAAACTAGGCTCAAGTCAAAGTCTTTTGAGATTTTGATAGACTTTATAGCAGTTCTGGTTCAAAAGTTCTGATCTAAAATAAACAAATTGATTAACTCTTTGGCGTCTGACTGCTTTTGGGGATTTTCAGAAAAAAAACAACTAAACGCATGTGGCTTTGCACAGGAATTTCTCCGGTCCGGTATGCTCTACAGACCCGGTATAAGTCTCAAAAGACACGGCAAGTCTTCTATTCTGCACTCAAAAAAGAATTTTTTGCCTGGGGGTGCGGGTGTTTTGTGAGTAACATCATATGTGGAGGACTTTTAGGCCACCTTGGCCCACTTTGCCTGGCCCTGGGCGCCAACCGTCAGGTGGTAGTATTTCGCTCAAGTTTTTACTGGAAACTAGGCTACAATCCGAGTCTTTTGATACTTTGGATGACCTGCTGGTGTTTCGGGTTCAAAAGTTATGATCCAACTTAATAAAAATTTGTGACTAATTAGTTACTTAAGTAATTTGTTTATTTAAGATGATAACTTTTGAACCAGAAA
>JGI24158J21664_10011790_pt1 | contig 11605 bp, 5 predicted proteins | sample Ectturendosymbi3_FD_21664 | JGI IMG/M metagenome (IMG submission 21664)
TTACACCATAATTGAGATGCATACATGGGCGTAGAAAAGGAACGAAAAAGTACGTTTTTAACTGCATTAGAGCAACGGGAAAAAGAGGCTCGCAGCTTGTTATATATATCTATTCCCTCACGCAATGTAACAAATATGATTTCCTACCGTGTGAAAAACCATCAAACACAGGTCAAAGGTTGCGCGGGATCACTATGCACGCAAGCCAGCCGCTTGGAACGACGACCTTTCAAATGATGAGACACTACGAGCAACATGAACCCAGCTGCCATCTCAAAACTTCAAAATCAAACTTTTCGCGCCTTTTCAAAAACTTCCGCACGTCCGCTTAACACAAGAGTTGGAGGAGCTTACCGTAGTAAAGGTGGTAGGTGAGACGCTCCACAAGCTTCAACACTGTTCCGCCTTTGATCAACGGGATTTGGCCTTCTCCCTCCTCGAGAACGAGGTTGTCCGGACTGTCCGGCTCCGCAAACCGGTATCTGCGAATAGGCACCAATTTGCGGACGATCTCGTCATGCTTTTTGACACTCTCGACAGTAGCGTAGCCAGCCCAAAATTTAGGGAGGGTAAAATAGTTTGATTTCAANNGATCAACAGTATTTGGTTTGGGACACTGCCTAGTGCCTGTCTAAGCACAAAAAGACAAGATACGCTAGAAATTAGGGGTGCATGGCCCCTTTTCCCCCCTGGCTACGCCTAAGATTCCCGGTGAACCCTGCAGCGCCAAGAACCTCAAGGCGAACTACGCGTTCGTGATATCAGCAAAACTGGTGCTAGTGGTGTTATTCACTTGCTTCCACCGCGGGTTCTGACTACTTCAAGGACAAATTCGTTGAGAAAAATTTTTGTTCACTGCAGAGAACAATGTCGGACTCAGCAAAAGCCTACACTTCTGAATTATGTAGAATCGGACCAACGGTTAACTTGTGTGTTTTTGCCAATTTCGGTAAAACATACATCATTTCATGCACTGACACTCTCTATTTTCCGTGTGATCAGAAAGTTTCAAAGGTTGCTATTGCACTAGCCTGAAAATGGCCCCATACGACCAATGCCGACATGCTGACATGGCCGAAAATTTGCCAATGATATTGGTGACGAGAAATAGGTTTACGAACTTTTGCCCTAGGCTACATGACACTTTGCACACTAACGTAACTTCACTGGCACCAATGATGTTAATGCCTTATTTTGTTTCTTCTGTCGTCTTGGCTGGGAATTAAAAAAGTGAGACAAACGATGCACGACTCATGTTTACAAAGCTTGTGCAAGAAAAGCGTTTTTCTCGTTCGAAGTGAAATCTAAAACTATGCCAAATGCCAGTATCGAAAATCTATCAATTTCTAACCCTTTATTGCAGCGGATAAAATGGCAACGACCCGCGCGTCAAAAGAGCAACGCTTTTGTGCGAAAAATGCCACATCGCGCGCCAAGCACTTACTTCTCGTGGGAGGGAAGCCGAAGCGGCTGAAGCAGCGCCTCCTTGCGCATGAGCTGGTCGAGCATGCGGTCGAACGTGGACCGGTACTGCAGCCGCACGAGGTGCGTCATCCAGACGCGCTTCTCCGCGCTCGACGGAGCGGCGAAGACGAACCGGACCTCTTCATCGGAAACAACGAACATCGTGTCGCTCGATTCGTCGTCGGTGATCGTTGTCTTGAAAATGGCAGCAAAAGAATGGCATCGCCGGCACAAGCTGATATTTTCAGAAGGTTTACGACATTTGCGCAAGTTATATTTGCTGCACGACGTTTGCTGAGGCTCTATTGCGTGAAAAAATGGTACAACCTGATATTTGCAGTAAAAAATCGACTTGGTGTTTTCCTTGAAGTCAACACACACTCAGTACCTTTCGCAAAAGGATCCTTTCTTTCAAGCGGTACTCGTGCGTTGCGACAGCCGGCATAGGGCGACGCAACTGGTTCGACTTGCAACACACCAGAAGGGTATCCAGCAAGAACACCCTCCGCTCAGACGATCGTTTCCCAGCTATGCGGGTCAAGTCCCCCTGAGCGAGAAAAGCGACGTTGCAACCAGGCTGCGATTGGATTCAGCGCCAATGCATATAGTTTCCTGCTTGCTGCGATCAACGCAAGTCTAAAAGCGAGTCTAAAAGCGAGCACGCTGAGCAAATTTAAAGCGGCGGGGTTCACACGCAAATCAAGGAGTACGGATTGGCTTCCGCAACCACAAGAAAGAATAACGACCACGTAAAATCGCCGAAAGAGGAAATTTTAAACAACACAAGTGCAGCGTTTGGAAACTGACACAAATATTTGAAGTGGAGAACTACATTAAGAAATTCGTGTGTACCACTGAAGAAGGTAACGTGGTCTCGACGGCAGTAAAACCCTGGCAGAAGTCTGAACGCAAGTGATTCAAAAATACATATTTTCAGCAGCGCAGTTTCGAGGATCGTGCAGCGTTTTGGGAGGAAACAGTTTTGCTGAGGGCGAATAACTAGCAGACGCTTTTCTTTATCCAGTAACACGCGACTTTTCGGAAAGTGCCTTTGAAAAGGGCTCCAGGACGAATTGCTTTTCAGTCAACTTTGCATTGTACAATATCGGTTCTGAAGATGCACATTTCCTCCTTGCACCTGTCCAAGCGTAGAGTAATTGCCAAACAAGCATTACGCCGGCGCGAAGCCGTTCCAAGATCAAAGGAAATAACCCTGCGCAGCTTCGCGTAACGCCGTCAATACCTAATACAATACTATGTCACACACTTCCTGCACGGGTTGCTTCAATGCAGCGGAGGCCTTGCAGCACAGAGTATGCAAGGCCTTCGATGAAAGACAGTCTAAATCAGTATGACGGGGATCAATACCAGTGGCTGTCTTAACAGACAAAATCTTGCAAGGTGATGTGTTTCACAAACGAATTGCACTGTAACCACATCCCAAACAAATTAAAAACGCACACTAAATAGAGCACTCGCCCTACCTAGTGATATGTTACGTTGATTTCAGCAGGAGGGCAATACTTGCTCGTAACACGCAACCAACCCGGGCAAGGTAGAGCTAACGAAGGGTTGAGAGTAAATGGTATTTGGTCACATCTAGCTGCAAAAAGGAACCTTACAGTAATCCAACAAACACGTTCTCATCCCAAGTCGCAGCAACCAAACATCGGCCTCGCGACGTGCAGCTTTTACTTTAACCGACACCTGAACCTTGACACCCGGCATCTGGGCCTAACGCTGAAAATCCCGACCGAAATCGATGAGTAAACACGCCGGTCGATATAGCTTCGGCTCGTAATCTCATTAAGCTGCTATTCGACCGCGCGGCAAGAAAGCATCGGGAACGAAGTCAGAAAACCAAGAAGAAGTGAAACCCATGGCAAGACGCGTGATCAGCAGAACGGCAATCGCTGCGATCACGTTCGAACGCTTTGCGCAGAGCGAGCGAGAACCCACAAGGAACAAACCTCATGTATGAACTCGTTGCAGGTTTGCAGGATGGTTTTTCCCACCCAGCCCTCTATACGGTCCTCGATCTGGCGCATCTTTTCCGCTTGCTCGCCGCCCTTCCACGAGATGCGAAGGCTCGATTCGCTGCAAAATTAATGACTTGGTCAATCAATGCCGACGGCGGAAAGGAAAGACACAGCGGGTGGCGCATGAAAAAGGCTCGATAATTACACGTACGTGAAAACGTAATTACCATACTGTTGATAAGATTATAAAAGGGACCCCGCATTTCACATTTCGTTTGTTGCGGTAGAAAAACCAAGGCGCGGTCACGTGATTACGCGCACGAGACTGGCGCTGCAAAGCTCAACAGACATGTAGTAAAGCTATCATTGGAATTTCTTTACAAACCGTCAGACAGGTTTGTTTCGCAATTTCCGAAAGGCCAACTAGGATTGAACCTCACTGACGCCAGGCATTCTTCAAGCAAAGATTTAAAAAAATAACAATGAAAACCAGTGCAATTTCAACCGTATCTAGGCAAAAAGACCTTGCTTGACTCAATTCTTAAACCTCGTCAACGGACGTGCATTAATTTTCTCGGTTAACCTTCTGCTAGTTGCATCTGCGATCATGCAAAACTAGGAGAGTCAAGTAGAGAGAAAAAAACTCTAATTCGTCACCATACCCTTCTCAAAGCAGTTGCATTACGCAACACAACCACGGGACCCAGGCGAAAACTTCGAGTAACAAGTCACCTGGGACGATTTTTCGGAAGCGCTGCGGCACGTGAATCGAGGATCGGCTTGATAGGAGCTATAGCGCTGACAGCCTGGTTGAAACACTCTTTATCGTCTTCGTCCGTTGAGCTCTGCTGCAGGAGCTAGATGACAAGCAAGAGAGCGATATAACGATACGTTAACAAACGAAATAATGCAATGAGAGATGCTCCTGCGCGTTGGCAATGTACGACTTTGCTAATGCAGAGGTTTGCAAAAGTTAAAGCCCATCACCAACAGGGTCTAGAATTGACACTGCACAAAAAAATCGACACTGATATCTTTGGCCTTTTAAACCCTGCACCTGGAAAAGTTACGCTTCAGAACACAGGGTACGCAATAAGAGTCCCAAGACAGATAAACAGGGCGATGCTTTTGCAAGCACAACGAAGTTTTCTGACATTCGCTTGCCGGTCATGAAACAGTAGATCCAGGAATATCACACCAACAATCTACTGGTTTTGATTATTACCAATCCATCAAAGCCGCTATGGACTGGGTCATTCACGGTATTACTACTGTCAAGGTGTTTATGACGCAGAGAAAATTTGCTCTGAATGCGAGAAGACACGAGTTCTTGTCACACTATCCACGCTGCAAGCCACATGCGGTGTATTGCTGCAGCAACAATCATCCACGGAAAGCGTTTCGAACGGCTGTTTGACGGCACACGTCATAAGCACCCCACGCACTCGCTAAGCGAAGGAAACTATAACTGCATTGAATGATGTGTCGCACGCGAAAGGCAACGATCGCTTCTTACCTGTATCTGTTCGAAATAGTAAAGGCCGTGGTAGATGGGCGCCAGCAGCAAGCTCGGCAGGACGTAGGTTACGACGTCGCGGAATCCTTCGCAAACGGCCTAAATACAAAGCATGCCTGCGCTTACACATAATGCGCACAGTCGCCTGCCGCCGTCATGTTTTGCATCTTTTGAAATGCGGAAGAATCAGGTTGGCATGCGCCACAACTTTGAATTCGAAACGACGGTCCCCGCAGAAACTTAAATTAATCGCTGCAGTTCAATCCAAATACCCTGAAGGCTAACCAGCGCAACAACTGAACGACGCTTTCGATCACCAACACAATCCGCCATGTTCGCTCGAGAGGAGTTAATTGTGTGAGCAGCGCGTTAACGCCTACGAAGACACTGGACAAATTTTTGGATTTCCGCAGCAACAGCAACCTGAAAGATCAAGTACCCGCAACTAAACGTGGCGCGAGTGCGACAATTATGTAAGTCAAAGAATCACACACCTTCCTTTTATTTTTGGACACGCGCAACCTGTAAAAATATAATTTACATTTCAAGCGAAGGCAGGCATTGAGCATGCGGGCTGCGGCGAGTTTGTCGACAGCTACTCTCTCGTTCTAACACGGCACGCCATGTGTTTGCCAAGAAGACAGGAGCAACACAGCGCTCCTGTTTTCACTCTGACGCTCCGGCAAAGCAAAAGCTGAGCAAGGACTGGTAACAAGATATATAAAAATATATAAAAATAAAGTGTGTACTGCCTAGAGGGCTGTTGAAGAACCTGAGAATGCATTGCAAGGACATACAAAAAATCACAGCAACGAAACAATATTGCACGGCCGCAGAACAATGCAAGCATGAAAATCACAAAATACTGTCTCTGGGTATACCCTTGGGAAAAGATGCAAGGTAATAACGCAAGAAGTACAACAGCACAAACACGGCTGTTCCGTGTAAACAAAACATGCAGATTATCACAAGACTAACAGTAAGACAGAAAAACTTTTAATAAAATGAAATACAGGTTTGGTGGACTGAATAGGAAAAGCAAACGCAAGCGCTACTGCAAAATCTAACTGCTGACGAAGCTAAATCAACATAAAAGAAGCTTAGCCAAAACTAAGCAATGGCTCAAAAACTTACCAACGCCTAAAGTTTTAACCTGATCAAGGATGCAATATGGTTTTACAACCTGTTAACGACAAAGAAGCGAGCCTTAGTACTTAAATCCGCTTCTTCAAATGCAAAAAAACGTCATCGAGGGCTTAGCTACGCAAATTCTTGAGGTCATTTTACGTACAACAGTGCACTGCTCCAGAACACCAAACGAAAACTTCCGTCACCTCTACTTTTTTAAGTTTGAAGAAATAGCGCTGACGGAATCAGTCGCCGGGAAGTATGAGGTAGGCGCCCAAGATACACATGCAGTACGAAGAAACAAACAGCGCGACAAAGCACTCACTCTAAATGTCTTAAATTTTGTGTTCATGCAACAGCAACTTTGCTTTCCAAACTTTTTAAATGGAAAACGTTTTCATGCATTCCAGATGGTGAAACGAAAACCAACCTACGCATCTTTATTTCTAATAATGCAAAACTTGAACCCAGCATCTCAATGCATCTAAGCTGCGAAAATTTGCGATCCGAATGACGTGCCAAGGATTTCAAATGCCCGAAGACCAACCATTGTTCGGTGCAACGTCAGTGTTACACGGAAGATCGTCAACTGCTCCATAAGGAATTCATCGAAGTACAGTGATAACCTTCTATCACCAGTCTGAATCTTCTATATATTACGGGAGTAGCACAATGAATGTTCCGTGGTTCAAAAAAGGTTGAAAAACATCGGTTTAGAATATATAGGAAAGCGATACTAACACAGTTCAGACTCGGGTATTGTTTTTTCGCTGAGGCATTTTGGTCAGTTGTCTCACAGTAGTAGTAAAACTCGCCGTAACAGGGTTCATTAGCCGATATTTTCAGACATTCTGATCGAAATGACTTAATCTTTTCGGTCATTTCAAAAACATTTCGGTCTATGACCGATGAAAACAGGTTCAGATTCAGGCATTCACGTAAGTGCATTTGAAAACAAGTAAGGATGGAAAAGACAATCCTACAGCTGATGGGCCACCTGAGCGCTATAATATTTGTAGATAGGAAAATTTGAAAGATAATAGCGAAGTTTACATTCTGTCAGACTGTATACAAAAGAAAATGGTGAAACATTCGTNCTTGCTGCAGAGAATTCGGATGGAGGTGTGGCCGATNCAAAACGGTTGACTCGTGACACAAAAGAGAACAAAACTATTAATTTGCTCTTGCGGAGACCGCCGCTGCTGAAAACTCGAAAGAACGTTTCGGAGCCTTCATCTGATCAAACCAGATGCAACATCGAACTTCTTGCAATTGAATAAGTTGATATTTGAAAGGTACGGTCGGCATCTGCTAGCTTGTCTCATCGAATTGCGCTTATGAAACTGCATATTCACATTAATCCCACCAAAACGCTTACTTTCAAAGCAGAGTTTATATTTGCTTGTTGCAAAATGGCTTGAAACTTTTCCATCCACTTCACGTCGGTGATGTTGCGCGTGTAGTCCGCGTACAGTTCAAAGCTGCACTCCTGTAAAATGTGTTTTTCAGAAAGGACGATGAAGTTGAACAACCTTTCGTTAATCAAAATTAGGCCTTTATCATTATTTTTTTTACAGTAACTGCCGTCAACGCATGGTTCGGGCAAATATAGACGACAAAATTTCTCCCAAGCAAAGAAACTTTTTCTTCGGAACTTCTGCATCAATCCAGCACTGGCTGCAAACAATGCTCACAGATATAAAAACTAACTGTTGATTTTCGCCAAAGCTCAGCCCAAATCACTGGCTACTTAATCACTTTGAAAATTCCGAAAATACCCACCTCTGCCAGTTCTTCAAAACAACTTCCAACGAGGGGATCGCTTTTCTCATCAGTCATTTCCATGGCTTCCTCCAGTACCACAATAAGTTTCATTGACAGTTCGGCTATGCCTTCGATATCACCGAAAATGAGCTCTACGTCCTGTAAACATGAAAGCAAAGGTCTTTGTTGGATTTGGCCACTGTGTGTTTTTTATGTCTGGAACACTGAATCAAAACGGAGTGAACTTGGCTAGAAAACAATGAAAACTAATGATTAAAATGAAAAAATATTGCACATTTTGAAAAATGAGTGCTTTCATTTTCAGCAAAAACCGTATAAATTTTTTTACAAGTTTCCTTAGTTTTCCGTGAGGACCACTGCACGTGCGGCGCTGAGTTACACGTAATTGAACCTTTGACGAAGGCTCCAAATTTTTAACTCATGTTTTTCAGCAATATCGCCTGAAACGAAAAGCAAATTGAATTCCACCAACAAGTAATATGCGACTGATATAACAGATCGAGGGTATTTTTTCCCATACGTATTCGCTTTAATAAATTCCATTCGTATGCAAGCGAAATTTCGGCTGGACTTACACGACAAACTACAGTAACACTGGAATTATTTGCTATTCTCATTGTTGTTGTATACAGCATTTCAACTACAGTAGTCCGCTCGAAGTGAAGCAGATTTGAGTGGAGTTGGGTTCATTTGAATCATTGGTTTTCGCGTTGTTGTTGCTTGTGCGACCGGACAAAATTTCTAAATTTACTGTGACAGTTTAAAGCTGTGCATTTAAAAACTGGCCCAATATAACTTTGATCACATAAAGCATTATCCAGCCGCACAATCAAAGGTGTCTACAAAACGAAACTTGACATGTAAGCTTGTTTCGCCCTAGTCAATATTTGTCAAACGGGAAGGTAACGGACATCCAACAGAACTCTGATTTGCCTTTAACCTACCCAAAAGTGAATCGAAAAGACGCCGCAGCACAGTTAGTCGGTAAACTATTCTGTGATAGCTCCATGTAAACTTCTGTGTTTACGTCTCAACGCATTCGCAGTTTTGCATGTAGAAAAGCAGAAACTGGAATTGAGTCAATCGGATGGTAAACACAGAGATATGGAATGCGCATGCAGGGACACATCATATAAAAACATTTTCTCCATTCTCGCAGCAATGGCCAACAAATTTCATTAAACGTGTAATTATGTCCGGACAAGATACGTTACCAAACCCAACAAAAGAGAAAAGTATGACAATATCACAATTCCGCCAAACGCCATGAAGTAGACAAGCAGTAATTAAATCTTTTTACGCGTAAACTTTTTAGAAGGTAAGGCGTCGCTGAAGCGCAACTAAACAGAAAAACGCAACTGAAATATTAAAAAGCTTTTCGCATTGCAATTATGACTGGTAACCTATGGTTAGGTAACCTGCCTCAATTGACCGCAACGAGCTCATGATAACGACAGTGCCACCCAACTCACAAGCTGCTTTCTTAAACCCAACGTTCTTACTAAATGTAGGTGGTGTGTTAGTACATGTTTTCCTCTCGCGGGCGAGTTATAGCTGTACTTTTACATCACTGCTCTTTCAAAAGTTTGCCTTACGTTATTGGTTCGGGCAATTTACCGAAGAAGCCCTGAATTTTAACCGGAAGGTGTGGGTATTCAGCAGAAATCAGGACCATGTTCTACGCATTTCTTAGCCGCATTTGAGTTGTACCATTTGGTCTTGTGTGAAAATTGTCAAATCCTGATCACAACTCAAAGCTTCAGTTCAGCTTAATTGAAATTTGAATACACAGAAATAGCCAATTTTCGTTGTTGGAGGTAGGCTGGCAATCAACACTACACTCACAGAGCCTCATTTCATGGAACTTTTTCTTCTCTTCGCGCCGTGGAACGATTTAAGACAAATCAAACGATCGTCAGGTTTCTAGTCACGCAAAACTAAGCTCGGAAAATTGTTTTGTATGAACCGCTTTGAAAAACCTCGTAGGCTTCCTACTGGATACGGGGTTAACCTGGGGCCCTAAGGGGTCCATGACTTTGATTTAGGGGTTTGTGAATGCGATTTAAAGGGTTCATAGGCTTTGCAGACATTTCCATTACTACGATGATTGAAACCTAATTTCAAATATTTATTACAACGTTTCTTCTTGAGGGGTCCGTAACTGTTATTACGATGTACTAGGGGTCCGTGACCCAAAAATCTGAAGGAACGCTGTACTAGACAGTCTGTTTTACAGCTTTGAATGGCAACCAAGAATGCAGCTGCGCACCAACGTCGCATGGTTTCTTGAAAAGTTAAAGTACGTTTCTCAGGTGTAAACGTCTGATGCAGTGGTTACGGATTAGGTTTACCCTACTTAGACTAACCAGAACAACGCACTTAACATCCTTTCTCCATCACACCTTCGCCGGCAACGTTTTCTGAACATAACGACTTCACATCTGTTTACAGAGTTGATGCAAAATTGCTTTTTCTACTTCTAAAACCTACGTTTCGTTTTCTAAAACTTAGCCTCATCGCCACTTAGGCGAAACAAAACAACCTATAGCCCCGTCACACGAGGAAAATCCCTCCTTCCATGAACGACAATTTCACGCGGCGCATGCAATTCTCTTGTGAACTGCACGGCACAGCACCAAAACGAAAGTCTGATGATGGCCATTAAACAAGTTTCATACTAGAAGCTTAAAACGCTTAGATAAGCTCATAAGTTTTCGGAACGCCGCTTTCGCTCAGTCATTAGCCTGGTGAACTCGCTGTTCGTCCTTTTGTGTTGGTTTAAAGTTAATGACATTGACAAGAAATCGCAGACAACGTTAATGTTTACTGGTTCCAAACAGCGTTTTTTTTCAAAAAATTAACAAGTTCATAAATCAATCAAACATATTTTTTTACTTTTCTGCCAGCCCCAAAAAACATACGTCAAGCTTGCATGAAGTCTTGCAATTGTGAAGATCATTAAGTTTAGAAGAATGTCGCGAAAGCGCCATGTCAGCATCGGAAACCGATCGACAAAACCCTTATTTATATCGGTCAAATGCCTGCTGAAGAATACCAACCGCTTCGGAAAAAAGGTCCGAACGATCCGTGAAAAACTTTTTAATAAGTTTGATAATAAGCTGCAGGTCACGAAGATAACGCTGTTCCTCAGAGAGCAGATTGCGCACCAGAGTTGAGTAGGACGCGTCTCCTGCAAACATGAGCGACGTAAAAACAAAAATGTCCACCTTCAGCTATAATCACAGGCGGACTTACACGTTTAAAATATATACAATTTATCGCATTTCTTCAATCCAATTGCGAAGCATAAATGGAAGTATCACACTTGTATTCATAAAAATAACGAAAGAAATAACGCCCTGATTGCTTTCCTAGCATTACTTTCGTCTCTTTTTTGACAGCCGTGAAAACTTTAGGAAACGCTATCCGAATGCAGAAAACATACGCTACAACGCATGACATTAAGCAAAGCAAGAAGAGCTCATAGCACCTATTTTTTGAATGCACCTTGGGGATATAAGGGTTTGATTTACGAAAAAAGCTTTCAGCTAAGCTTGGCTTAATGTCATACACGTGCAGTGATGGGCAACTTTACCGGTGTCTACTGCCTTTAACGGCCATTGTTACTCTAAGTCAGAGGCGTGCAACATACGGCCCGCGGGCCACAACCCGGCCCGCGGTACCGGTTTACGTGGCCCGCACATACTTGGTCAAGTATCCCATCATTTTTGAC
>JGI24158J21664_10011791_pt1 | contig 11604 bp, 9 predicted proteins | sample Ectturendosymbi3_FD_21664 | JGI IMG/M metagenome (IMG submission 21664)
CAAAAAAGCCAAACCTACCCTTTTTCTAACCCCACCCACCGAAAACCCCGTCCCCAAATCTAAAATGTTTTTTTTTTCAGTGCAAACTAGAAGACTTCAAGTCTTTCGAGGGCTCGTATAGCTCGTTAGCATATTCTAGCGGGGAGTTATCGCGGGTTATCCCGAGCTACTGTAGCCGCCAGTGGGAGACTCATGCATTTTCTGATTTTGGGGGTAAAATGGGGATTTTGGGCCATAACTTTGATTCTAGACATGCTATAAGGTCAAGCAAGGGCTCTATCGACGCGGGAGATTATCTAGTTTCCAAAAAAGTTTCAGCCAAAATTTTGACTAAAACACCCTCACTTTGCGAGCCCGTCACAGGCGAACCCTTCACCCAAATCAAAACACTTTTTTTGATCGAACCAAGAAGACTTGTTGCATCAGTAGAGGGTTTAAACAACTCTCTAGCTATAGTGGCTGGCGAGTTATAACAAAAAAAGCACACGCCAATCTATTGGCGCGCGCGGTCGTTAAAGGGTTGTGACATAATCAGCGTTGCCTATACAACACCCATCGAAATTTGCATTGCACCCCAGGAATGTAAGCTTGTGCCCAAATCAACTGACTTATTTCGTCAAGACATTTGATGCCTTGATTAGAAACAGTATCTATTCTTTTCTTCAAAGATGCCCATCTTCATCTAAATCAGTGCTTCTCAAACTTTCTGCACGTTGGCCCCCAATTAAAGTATATAAGTTCCTGTAGACCCCGTGGCCTAGCCCAACAGTTACGTCCTACTGCATAGCCTACTGCTGTACTACCAGTCTAACAACTGCCTAACTGCGACACATGCGCTACAATATTGTTTGTGACGTAACAAACAGAACAGTTTTCATAATGTCATCAAAATGGATGATTTACTATAAAATTATTCGAATCGAATGTACTTTTAAACTACTGTAGCTGAGATTTGATCAGCCCTCTTATTTTTATTTGATTTGTTGGAAAACGCCGTTTGCATTCCTTGCCCGATTAACGCGTCACGTGATCGACGAAAAATAATTTTGAATTGGAGGTTTCATTGCTCCAGTAGGCCCCAGCAGTTATTCATTGACCCCCTGGCCATTCATTGACCCCCATTCGACCCCCTTACTATTTATCGACCCTTTGTATGGTCCAATTGACCCCTGGAGGTCGATATTCACCACTTTGAGAACCACTGATCTAAATTTTCGTAGGCTCACTTCAAATATTTACGCGATTTGCAAATCTCCATTTTTCCCCTCTATACTCAACGCATCTGCGTAACGATAATCAAATGTAGTATTTGCTGCTGGTGCACTGGTTAAGTATTTGTTCTTCTTCGAGTACCATGCAACACCTACCCTGCAATCTGTTGTGGCAATACATTTCTGTATCCTTGTGTACTCTACGCCTAACCGCTGCAACGAAGACCATGTGAGTGAGCCACGCACATAAATAAAAAATCCAGAAAGTTTCCTGCTTCTGGAAACACCAATTTCGGCTGAGCTTGACAAACTTGACAGGCAAGGGTTTGTGTTTTCATCGAACAAATGTTCTTTTCGCTGTTTTATTGTCTCAAATTTTTATTAAGTCTCAAATTTTTATGAAAAAGAGTTTCCAGCTACTGTGTGAACTGCATGGTGCGCGTTTGTAATACCTACGGCCAGATGAGGAATATGATTTTTGTTTGACAGAAGTGGGAGTAAGCTTTCGTTTTTTCTTGTTTCAATATTTTTAGAGACCATTCTGATCGTTACGTTCTAGGGAAGCATGGAAAGAAACTAATGATGTGTACGCTTACGTGACGTCAGTTTTCCGCAAATTCTAAAGCCACCTAGATTGAATCTTGCAAATATCCATGTTAATGGCTTTGAAAAATCTGCAAATGTAAATATCTTTAAATGTGAGGAAAATATCAGTTTATGTAAAAATAACCCAGATATAATGTACTTGCAGAGCACGGTTTCCTTTCTTTAAAGCAGAGATTAAAATTTTTTTTCAAATTATATCCATTTCTAGTTTAATTAATTGGAATGTTGTAGGCTGCTTGTTTTTTATATATCTTTACTTTTTTTGTTTGTTATGATTCGCTGTTTTATTGTTCACGCGCTTCAATTTACTTGGTTATTTGGAAAAAGGTTGTGTAGTTGTCTTTTACCTTGGGCTGAATAACAACTTCTTCCCTGATTTTCAAAAACAAAGACATAGTATAGGAATGCCTGTGCCTGATTCAATTCGACGTGCAGCCTCTATTAGCACCCGTAGTTAGGATATCGTAAAAATGACAAAATAGAAATCTATCAGCTTAAACAATTTCCAGACTAGTGCAATCAGAAATTTTCCAGGAAATGTTTCTTCCAAAGATAGTTCTGATTAATCACCCAAACGTACATTTTCGTTTTAAATGCTTTTGCCACATATCACAAAAAGAATCAGAAGTTTAGTTTTCACAATCGTTTTCGTTCTCTTTTAGATCTTATTACAATAAAATAACGGCCAATGAACACAATAAAAACGACATATTGCAAATGTTTCGATAACTCTTGCTACAGTCATCAGAGCATTTGCAATTGAACTGCGGTGATCTTGCTGTAAGTTCTTATGGTCAGTCAGGAGAAAAGCGCTGTGGAAAAGGAGAAAGACGAAAGGCTGTTGCGGCAGCGACGTTATGGTGCGAAGCATACAGAGTCACATGACTCTGTTTGTAGGTACGTGCCGATGGTGATGGCCGTGACGTCGTGGGTGAGACATGAATCTCTGTTACAAGCAGCGTTGAAGAGTCGGAGGTTTTTGGGTGGAGTCGGAGTCGGATTCCCAGCAACACTGGGAGTCGGAATCAGATTTTTTTGTCAGACTCCGGCTACCCAGTTGGATCATGTTTTACATCACGCTCCCAAGTTGGAAATTCCTGCTGAAATGGTACAATTTCTTTTGAAACTTTTGTCGAAACAGAGATTTCTTGCTGTGCACCACGATTTCCATTGATTTTAACATTCAAATTTAATTCCCTCTGTGTTAAGGGATTGGAGTCAGAAATTTTGGGAAGGTCGGAGTCGGGAGCCGGAGTCGGAAATTTTGGAAACTCGGAGTCGGAAATTGGGAAAGTCGGAGTCGGGAGTCGGATATTTTACCTCCGACTCCGCAACCCTGGTTACAAGTTAAAAATGCATAGAGGCATCGATGGGATGTTTGCATTCAGCTCTGGTTTACGTTCTTGAATCAACAAAGATTCAAGAATCTGCGGCCGCCGCCAATTGCAGTCACTACCAATGACCTCGGGGTTGTTAAAATCAACCTGATGATCTGGGTTGGCTTACAAGTGTCTGCAGACTGACGAGATTAGTGAAGTTCGATGTTCTTCTATACGAGTTATTAAATTGCGTTGCGATTGATCGATGTAGGAGGCACCGCATGAGCAAGTAAGCCTGTAAACAACGTTTTAACGGTAGAGTAAAGCTTGCCTTTCCTTAACCAAAAACCAGCTTCGAAGCTTTCGGGTATTTCGAAAACAACGCAGCTTCACGTTTACTACAGCTTTGCGTCTTATGAAGCTGCTGAGTTCCTGTCGTGTGTTGTTACAGTAGATATAGAACTCAAATGCGGTAGTTGTAATTAAATATATTTGGGTGAATGTCTAAAGGCTTGGGCGTTCACAGAAATTTTACCAAGGGGGGGCAACGTCAAATTTTTCCTTATCATTTTCAAACTTCTTTTCAAGTAAGCAATAAGCATTGTCATGATCTTTGATGAAAGAAGGATTTCCATGGTCTTCAACAAATTAGCAAGCAGGGCCACACCCAGCTGATATTTTCGGGCAGTGCCGTACGTAACAAGAGGTTTGAGCCAGGGCGACAAAGCTTAGCTGAAGGGGGCCCGCTGGTCACCGTAGGCGGGCAACTGGCCAACACTCAAATAAAAGTTAAGAAATGATAGTAAATCTGGATGTCGTGGATATCTATGCTAGCTGAAAAAACGAAAACACCCTGAAAAACGCAAAAAAACAACAACCTAATAATACCAAATACCAAAATGTCAACTAAAGGGGGCCCAGTTTTTAAATTTAGCTTTCCAGGGTGGGCGGATCGCTCCATTGCCCCTCCCCTCCCCCCGTCAGTTACGCCACTCGCCACTGTTTTCGGGGTGAGGCAAATAGATTGTAGCTTTGATGCTGTAGGCCACCTAACGCCCAAACATGTTTTTGAAATTTTCGGCTGGGCAATTGCCTAGTTGCTTTCCTCCTGGTTTTGGGATCTGGTCGCAAGGCTTTTCACCGTCACTTAGAAACAAGAGCTGCAAACGTCTGGAATCTCGTCCAAAGCGTTCAATGAAACGTTGCTTGTCTTTGCTAATTTTTTCACTGTGAACGCTCATCATACACAAACCGGATAACGGGACAAGTAGACCCGTATGTTGACACGACTACGGACAACTTACTAAAATGAGAACAACTTACTAAAATACTAAAAAAAATGAGCATCAGCATGGGCGTCGGAAAGAGGGGAAAGGGGTTTTGAACCCCCTTGGATTTTTTAATTTTTAGCAAAAAAAGTTTTTTCTCAGTTTTGAGTGGGATAAAACAAATTTCACCACTCTTAGCTCCCATCTAAAAAAACTTTGGAAAAAAAACCCTTGTGCCTCCTCCCCCTGGAAAAAATCCCTCCGACGCCCATGCGCACCAGTTCATAGAACTGGCGATGTCACAAGCGCGGTGGAGTAAAGAGTTGACAAGATTCCTTTCCTGTGCAACGGAACGAAGCTAGACCATTTTTTAGTAGGAACCTGTATGAACCCATTTCCGAACGCATTACCTGAGCTTCCCTTACCAAGATAAAACCGTTGTTTTGTAAGGTGCATGCAATATGGTTTGAATTGAGAACAAACAACTTCCAAGAAAAGAAACTTGTTGGCCTTGCGTAAGCAGCTCTCGTCTTGGTGAGCTGCTGTTGATGCGTGGTAGCCCAATAAAGGTTTACAACCGACTGCGCAACAAAATTGTCGAAACGCTGAAGCAATTATAAAATTGTGCTCCACTGAAGCATGAAGATATTTTAGCGAACTGTTGCAGTGAAATTAATATGTGCGAAATATTTGAAACGTGAAGATGTCTTAGGAGAGCATGGGCGTCGAAAGGATGTTTTCCAGGAGGGCACAAGGGGATTTTTCTAAAACTTTTCTAGTGGGGGGGCAAAATTGGCGAAATTTCTTTTTTCCCACTCGAAACTAAAAAAACAGTTTTTTTTGCCGAAATTTTCAAAATCCATGGGATTCCAAGGCCCCAAGCCCCCTTCCGAAGGCCCCAAGCATCCCAATCCATGGGATTCCAAGGCCCCAAGCCCCCTTCCGACGCCCATGTCGAAGAGTGGATAGTAATGCCTATCAAAAAACAATAGGGAAGGCCTTTCACTCGTATCTCGCTTTTAACGATCAATGCACAGTAAAAAATTCTTTGCGGGTTATTTTCTATCTCTGAAATGCTCAAGTTTTGCCAAACGCTCAAGACTTTCAGAGCAGTTGCTCACACCAGATGAACAAACGTATGCTACATCCCAGTTGCTTTCGTGTGACAAATCATCTTGCTGGAAGCCTAAGAAAGTTTTTTCCCGTTAAATTTATAAACTTTGGATTGAACTGCATGAGGTTTACGTTTTGTTCCAAGTTCCTGTACAGACGATTATTTGTTCGGGAGCGGCGCCTATTCACAAAAATTCTAAAAACGAGCACAACTTTTATCTATACCCAGTAAAAAGAGAAACATCTATTGTTGTTTAACATATTTAATAACGTGTGTCGAATATTTTTTGTAAATATCATTCCACAAGGTTTGGTCATGCGTGTCAAACTTGCTGTGATTTAGTGTGATTCTGATACTTGATCCTCCGGAGCTGTTTCTTGCCCGCAGTGTTTCACGTGGTATTCGAATTAGGTGCGCGCCTCATCGTGTGTCCAGTGGAGCAGTACATTGAATCACGAGTATATTGTCTACTAGGTATGTTGTGCTGATTTTCATGTACTTTGGTTAACTTTCTGTTACTTTGCTTTTCAGTATCTGGTTGTCTAATGAGACTGTTTAAACGTTATTAAACGTCACGAAAGTTGTGGGATGCTGACCGTTGTTCAATTCAAAAATTAGCACTTAATTGTGAGGAAACAAACAATTAATTGTGAGGAAACAAACAATGACACGTCCTTTCAAGCGACCACACATCACGCCATATACTGTCAACTGCTTGCATTGCCAGATCCTTTGCGAAGCTTGCAACATTTCCAAATTCAAGTGAAATCATACTAAGTTACGATAAGGATTGCGGTTGTCAGCTGTTTGTTATTTCGATACGCTGATTGACAGTTGTTTTTGAATGCTTTTTGCTTCTTTACAACCAGAGCAGCGATTCCGTAATAAAATTAAAACTATTTTTGGAGTGTAACGCATAGCTGTTGGTTTCTTGAGATTTGCCTAAAGCGGTGTTTCCCAACCACTTTAACCCAAGGACTATATCGGACCAGTAGTCATCTTCGCAGTCTCAAGGTAGGCTGAAAGAATAATACAAACACTAATTTTAGCAAACTTGTTTTTTTTTATCTTCTACATTCATAGATTTCAATGAGAACCTCTTCCTGTGATTGCCTCACAAGTTTTTTGAAATTCACTGTAACAAAATTGTACCACGTCTGCACTGGAAGCAGTTTTACCACGCAGTTTATGGAAAAAAATTACAACGCAACTGCAATATTACCCCAGCATTGTAATTTGAATTGGTAAAAGAAATCACCAGGCTTGTGTTTTTCCATCGGATGACCGTTGTTTTTTAAGCTATAAAGGTGGTTAGATCTTTACCTGATTTATGTCATTATTTAGACGTACCTGCTGGCAGGCTTAGGGTAACTGCGCATGACAGGTTTGCAGAAATTGTAAACAAAGGAAAATAAAAATTCAGAAAAAAGCTATTACAACTTTTTTTCATTTGTTTTGCTCATGTTGAGCCCCCATGCGATTGCCCCGCTAAGCGAGAACTTTTGGCGCATGGAAGACACCGGGAAAAAGTCGTCCCATAGAATGGACGACATGAGAGAATGTAGTATCAGACTAAAATCAACGCATCAATCAAAGCCACCAGCATTAAACAGTGTCTCACTGCACAAATATTCTATTCGCTCGGGCGACAAGAAAAGTTAAAAACTAACCCAAGAACCAAAAGAAAACTTTAAATTGCGCAGACAATTTTTTAAGACAAAAAGTTGCATGAAACCACGAGTTTCAGTTTACTTCCGGGCTCATGACATTATTTTCTTTCTCCTGGCTAAACCTACAGAAGCAGCAATACAGCATTAAAAAAATCGTCTGCGGTATTCACAAATTTTACAATAACGATAGTTCACATGTTACAGAGCTTGGGAACACTTGATTCATAATTAGGTAATGTCATAAACCCAGTGACAAATCAACACTGTTTATAAAATGTCAAGGGGCACAGGTCAAAGGTCTTGTGGAGTCGGCTGTGACGACACTCTGTTCCGCTCAATGAGGCGAAGTAGCTTTGCTACTTTGCGACTCATGTCGTCGTTTTTGCGCTTCGCTGTCTTTAATCCAACACCATCGATGAAAGCAAAAAACCTGAAGTAAGTAGGAAACAGATTAGCAAGTTAATTATACTATGCGTGGTTGCGCAGAGGTGACAACCACTATTGAAGTTTTTTGCCAAGTTTGTTAAAATTGTAAACGTGGGGTGGCGCGAGGTCATCTTGGCAAATTAGTAAACATTAGATCTGTGGTTTACGTCAAATTTTTATTTCATGCGTTTCTGCTTTCAAACCCTGCGCAACTTATAATTGCAAACAGCGCAACTTTTAACTTAGAACCTATGAGGCCATGTCTAGGACATGACTTAATGTTCATAACCTTCTCAGACTTTCATTGGTCTGTACTTCAAAGCACGGAATTGTTTTGGTGGCAGTGTGCTGGTTTGAAACCTAGTCAGCCGTCGCCAAGTTCTCTTCCCACCAAACGACCTCAAACCACACTACTTTTTCCGTCTGCAGCAAGTAACTTTTCTCACTTCCATAAATAGAAATCATTGATGCGTGCTTGCGTTTTAAGTCATCTCTTGCTATCGCTTTTTCGTCGACAGCATTCGCCTAATTCATGTTGAGGAAGAGAATCTCAAGAGTTTCGAGTCGCCCAGTGGCTGCGATTTGATAGTTTTTGCCTGAATAGTTTAGTATGCATTTGAAAAGGGCTTAACTGACGAGCTTTCTCAATAAAACCAGAACAAAATCAAATATGCCGACGTTTAGGCCTGTCAACGACAGGCTTTCATCAACACTTTCACTTATTTGTTTGTTGCCCTAAATATTTACAGTACAAGTGACTACCCCAGTGACCGTGGCATCCGGAGAAAGGAGTTAGTTCTAAGCTTAAACTAATCAAAACCTATTAGAGTTCATCAATCCAACAAGAGCGCCTAAATAGTTTACCCCACCAATGCCGTAGCACTGTTGCCGATGCCTTAATTGTTCCACCGTATTTTCCAGGGCTAACAAGAAAGTTGACACGGTGTTTAACTATTCGCAATATATGAACTGCGGTAAAGATTACCAGAAAAATACGTGATACCGACGACAAGCAGTTACAGAAATCTTTGCGTTCAAGCTACAAGATGTCAACGGATGTCACGTAGCAAACATCTGGACAAAAGTATGGTAAAGTCAGATCTACGCTGGGAATTAACGAGAAGCGGCCAGGCGTAAGCGTAAGGGTCGAGGCTTGCTTGTTTTTTGCAGCCTGCACTTGGTAACGACGTTTTCATGCGTCGGTTACATAATAAATACTTTCACGCCAGTTGCTACAACTGATCTTCGAAGATGGAGGTATATCAGGATGCACTCCAAATAATAATTGTTTGGCAGCATTACTTGAACAAATTGCCTACATCAGGCGTTCCCAACCTGGGGTACATGTACTGTAGGGGTATATTTGCTGATCTCAAGGGGCAAATTCATTGGCAAAGTTTAAATATGCGCCCTTTCTAATAATTTCAATATAAGATATAGGCACAAATTTTATGAATGATGAACCATGCATAAATTAAATGCTTTGAAACGGAAATATTTTGTGTATATTTTTGTTTTAAACTTTTCAGCAAGTAAAATATAAATTATCCAAAAGTAAGGACCACAATATTCTTCTATACCAGAGTTTTTCAACCGGGATTCCGCGGAACCTCAGGGTTCCGTTAGTGGCTGCTAAGGGGGTTTCGCCGAAACAGACTGAAACTGCCCTGGGACGAATTCGCAATCATGGTTCTATGCGGTTGTAGCAATACCACTGTTTCACAGGTTTATTATAGAAGTATGATAGATATTTGGATCATTGCATAGGGTTCCATGAGCAATGCAAACATTTGTGGAAGGTTCCGCTGCAGCACAAAGGTTGAAAAAAACTGTTCTATCCTTGTTTGTTTTTATTATGAAGAATATCAAAACATCCAAATAATAACGTTATGATAGCTTATGTAATGGGTCGACGTAGCGTTGTTTGACAAAATGGTATACCGGTATCTTACAAAAAAAATCAAACAACATATAGCAAGTTCTGTAAAGGATAATTTCTTTTAAAATGGAACACATTGAAATTGAACTGCACATTCAATGATGTGAAAGGACCAGTTTCATTTCACTGAAAGATCGTTGGCAGCATGCAATACATACTGCCATCATCAGCAATATTTGCAAAGCAATTCGAAGAATGTCAGGACTTCAAGCCGGGATCATTTTAAGTTGCACGACTTGACACTAGCATCTTGCAATCTAGAATCTTCTCGTATAATTGCTTGTCATCTACATCTGAACTATACACCGCTTCTAAATTGTCACACGTACATTTTAGTTTTTCACAGCCATGACATTTTCACAAGGCCTTGGACACAGAACAGAAAGCTAAATTTGGACAGGAAAAGCTAGCTCTAAACAAGACTAACAAATCTCTTTCATGAGTTAAGATTGTTGCTCATCTGGCGCGGCAATGATACTAACTGCAAATTTTTCAAGGACTAACTAATGTTCTTTACCTTAGTCTCTGGACTGGGGCATTGTATTCAGCCTAGTTATCGGACACTAGTGGCCATATCGAAGAAGTTTTGCCAAGTCGGAGCGGGCTGCTTTAGGACCTCAACAGCAGTTATTTGCGTGACAGTCAGATTCTCACAGCCACGCACTTAAAACTCGTCTTAGCCAGATTCTGATTAATATATTCTCGCCTGAAAGGCAGCAGCACAGGTTGACTTATCCTTTCTTATAGTGTGAGAAGAACGACTGACGAGGTCTCGTGGATATGGCAAGCGAGCGTTCATGTTCTGTCACAATGTCTGACCCTCATGTTACGTCACAGTACCACAGTTTTGTCATGATGACTGGTGGTGCTGGCACAACACGCCCGACTTAATGCATTAAGTGAGGGCTCTGCGTTGATGCAGCTTTGCAGTTTATGAATGTATGGGGCGCGAAATAGCGGTTTAAGGAATTGTAAATAACTATTCTAATTTTTGCCAAGCAATTTTTGTACCCCCGTCGAAGTGGCGCCCGTGGCACGTGCCATGCCTGCCGTGCCCTAGATACGCCATTCAAGAACATGTTGAGTTCGCGTTGCATCATCAACATGAACCGTCTTGTGACTCCGAAATACAAACAAAGAAAGACTTCAAAAGCAAGTTCAGAAAACGACCTAGAAGTCTGTCCATGATTTCATTAAGTAGCAGCGATTGGGAAGAATACTGGAATACAAACATCATGACAGAAAACGGTCTGAAGACCAAAAGGATAAAGCTAGAACGGAGTGATAACTAAAACTTCCTGTTTGTTAAGACACTATAATAAATACTCATCAATTGTGTGTTTGTACTCTGTATGTATTAGCACGTTAATGCTAGGAGAGAAAACCTGAATATTATCACCATTAATTATTAAAAGAATTTAGATTACTATAATAACGATTCAAACAGATAGAAACCAAAACGGAAAATATTCCGGATCACTGCACACACACAATCGGCGACTCCGGAATGACCGTCTCGAATGGAAAACGAGAGTGACGAGGAGAAGGACAACAACGAAACTCCGACAGCGAGATCGACGTCATGCGACGTACGTGCTGACCAACGAGACGCGTGATTTCCGAGCATCGCAACTTGTGACGCCGTGGCACGTGACAAACCAGCCAATGAAAATACTCGAGAAAATTGGCATATACAGGTGTCTTTGCCAGGAGCACTCAGTTGAGCAAGTGGGGATTCCAGCTCAACACCTCAACCAGTAGTGGGCATCCCAACTGACTTGCAGAACATCCAGCAGTGGGCATTCCAAGCTGGCTTAGTCCGAGTGGGCATACCAATGGACTACCTTGTACAAAAGAGATATTCGGTTTAGTGGCTATGATGCCGCTGACAATTTGGGCTTCTCTCTCCTCCATGAAAGAATAAAACTTGCGCTAACCCCTGTTACTTGAAATAAATCTCTATGTGTATATCAATACACCATGCTATAGTAAACTCTTGTTGTTTGTATTAAAAGATAAATGTCGCAGTGCTTAACGTTGTATTAATAAAA
>JGI24158J21664_10011792_pt1 | contig 11603 bp, 8 predicted proteins | sample Ectturendosymbi3_FD_21664 | JGI IMG/M metagenome (IMG submission 21664)
ATGGAGATGCTCAGTGGTGTACAAAAGCATGTAAATTGTTTTGATCAAGGTATCAAATGTTTTTGCGAGATATTTTTAGCATGAGGCGGACAACCGTGTGTATTGAATTCATTTAAAGCACGATTTGACGGTTAGCATTAATTATAAAATAGATTTAATTACGCATTTTGCATGCGCATATCCTCAACATGGCGGGGGTGAAGGAGCAATCATAAGAATTAATGCAACTAAATACTGACTACTTTTTCAAGATATTAATTGAAACTGTGCAACTGCGTTGAGCATTAGTCATAAATGTGAACTTTTCAGTTGCTGCTAAATGTGCTTTTTATTTGAGTTGACCCATAAACTGAACAACTCCGTGGACATTTAATTGTCGAAATTCAGATCACAAAACAGCTGACCTAGAAAATCTCCGCAGCATTTATGGCGTTAGATATATCCTAGGTTATATTCAATAAATTTGCAGCAAAGGCAAGAAAACTTTGTCTTTGAAGTTGGAAAATTATTGGTAAAGCATTACAGGCTTTTTCAGCTAAATTGTTAGTGGGGGTGATGGAAGCAGCAAAAAATTCCATCGGCTCTCTGGACTTTGCAGCAGAAATTCGAAATTGCTATTGTGCTTTCTCTTTGTGTTTTTCAGCACCAGATTTCATATTTACCCCTACTTTGTATATTTATGTTGCACATATTCGTATTTCGTTGTCAAAACTGCAATATGTACTGCATAATCAACATCATAAAGATCCAGAACCGTCGCCAGAAAGTTTTCAATGGAGGAGGCTTTACGTTTGTTCAGGGGGCTTGACATTCTGAAATTTCACAAAAACTCCACCGATTCATAGTGCTTCACTGTTAAATTTTGGGGGGCTTGGAGCTTTGTTTGGGAGGCTAAGCCCTCAAAAGCCCCCCGTGGCGACGGGACTGCAAGAATCGCTAAGTAAAGAGATGGGATACACACCTAAAATTTTGATTGATAACGTTAGTGCCAAACTGTCATGAAGAGTGCTCGCAATACTCAGAAAAAGTTGAGAAATGATAATAACTGACAACATTTGCATATTATTGAATTAACCAGCCGTTCCAAAACTTTTTCGAGAGTGACTGAAATNTGAGTTTGGTGAACATCTTGCGACCCAAGCCTCAAACAGCCTATGTTAAGGAAAATGTTAGGTACCTGGTATGGACAAGTAGGGACCCGATTTCTCTGATGCTAGGGACCCGACAATAAGAGATCCGATTTTCAATTCTAGAGACCCGAATCGGATCCCTAAAACACCTTTAAAAAAACCTGCATACCATCAACATTATTGTCATGTTAAAAAAACCCTGATTGTATGGATAACATTTGGCAGTACGTTGCTAAGTTCGTTTTCAATGTCAGCATTCTACTCTTTCGTCAAGTGCCTACGCTACACTGCAAACAGACACAGACAAGTCTGAAAAATTACAACTCAGGTTTAGGTTTATGATCGCCTCGGTGCTACCTATTTTCTGACCCTTTGCGAAATCCCAACCCGTGTTTGGGTCGCGACCCATTCTATGGGCTTTATCACATACTTCACTTCTAGGAGGTGTAAAGCGCACTGCGCAGATGAAAGCCGCGGTACTTGGCCAGAAAAACGAAGTTACCACCTTCAGCCAAGATACTAAAATCAACACCACTGATTCAACTTTCAGCGGTGAATTACAGACAGCTTTGTTAATTGGCTTTGCAAAACAAAAAAGAAAGTTGTTCTGTCACTACACAACTTTCTCTGTATTCTAATCTCAAGGTCACTTCCTAATCTCATGGAAAGTATATGACAGCTTTCAAACATAAACTTATTCACAACTCCATCACACAGTCCAAAACAAGTAAAAAGACCGCAAATGGCAGCAACGTCCCACACCTACGGGCTATTATTACATCATACACAGTATGTACGTTCAAGATGATGTACTGTACAATGCACGCCGCCGCACTGCAACAATTCTGAATTTACGATTAATTTGATGATTGTTGGTTTGCTAAGCACTGCACTATTTCAGTATTAAAAATGTCAAGACCAACGGATTTCCAAAAATTGTAGAAGCACTTTCATATGCTGCAATTCATGAAATTTCTGAGGGGGGCCCATTTTTTACATTTAGTTTGCCAGGGGGGGCGGCACGCACCCCTGCTTCCCCGTCAGTTATGCCACTGGTGGGGTGCTAACGTGGTTAGCAATATTCCGTTCTGAAAAAGTGAAGTGTTTTTGGTCTCGTCTCTTTTTTCGCGAAAATGTACTGTAATACCATCAAATTTTTTGTGATATTATCGTATCTTGCATGTGGTTGACGTCAGGAAGCAACAGCAAGGCAGAAATTATTTTTTCTGATGAAACGGATTCCACCCTATGGTGCAAATGCCTTCTTGTATCTTTGCTTTACGAGAATAATGATGATCCTATTTGTAAAGTTCAATTAAGGATTTAATTTCCATGAAGTTGTGGCAAGTTTGCAACTGACTCTTCCGCCGTAAATATATTTGTACTGTACAGTGTACAGTATGGTTGACCAGAGTTCTTGAAATACCGGAAGTGATTTTCGGATCCATTGGGTGCAGTATTCAACAACCTATCTCCTTTTCCCGCTCCCACATTTCAACATAGAACATACACTGTATTCATTGATGCTATTTAATATACTATTTATTTGGCAGCCTGCACGTAGATAGTTGTCGCTGAAGCTTTGAACATTTATGCAATGCGGAGCTTGTGAAATGAAACGATGTGGGTGCGGTCTTTTCGGTTGCAAGCTGTATATGCTTACAGTCAGTAGACCTAGCTGATAGCCTACGCCGACTTGATTGAAATGAAAGCAAATCCTTGATGAAATCTTTTTTTTATAATGTATGAGAATGAAATACAGTGAGAATACGCAAATGCAAAAACAGGAAACATAATATCAATTACAATTGCAACTATCCCATGCATCCTCTTATAGTTGCAATTCTATTAATGAAAACTATGACGTCTACCAGTACTACTACTACCTGTAGTACTCTGTTAGGTGGGAGAAGCACAGTCTGCAACAGGGTTACCGGATTCAAGAATTTCGAAAAATTTGGCTGTTTTCGAAATGCGCTGGCCATGACAAAACGCACTTTGCCAGTTTATGAAGTTGGGCCCTTATTTAAGTTTTTCACACTACAGTACTGTACAATTAAATTTTCAATAGTTAGGCTATTTTGTCTTTTCTGCATTTTTTGTGCGGACTTCATGTCAACGTTACAGTAATTACACCAACCATGGCATGGTACTTCAACCTTGTGTTGTTTTCAAATGTGTAGTAATGATTTAACCCTTGCAGCCAGTTGATTTTGTGCCACCCAAATGCTGCAGTCAGTACTATATTGCGGGGCTTGAACCTGACATTGTTTTGAAGTGCATTTATCATGTAGCACTTTTATTCTGATGAATGAATATGACAATGCCCAAAACAAAAACATCAAACAAAGTACCACAAGACAAAAAAAGAAAACAATACAACCAAAAGATAAAAAAATCACAATAGGCATCAACATAACACAGATGATGCTGGGCAAGCAATGGGTGAAGAGTTGAGGCATGTACAGCTGAACAGGTGAGGCAAGCATACACGTGAAGGAAGTGGAAGCGAGCAGCAATAATGGTTATGAGGTAGAGAGCAAGGCGTTTTATCACAACATTTCATTACAAAAACAAAAAAAACAAGCAGCAAGGGCAGAAAACAATGTTTAATGTTTATACATTCAAATCGTGAAGAAATGTAAATTTACCCACAGACCATAGTGGGGTGGGTACTGGGTTGCATGGATGAGTTGTTCCCAACCAGATGCATGGAAGGTATCACCAAATGAAGTTGAAGAGTCAAGGGTATGAACAGGTGACAGAAATATTAGCAGTAAACATTATTTATTCCAATAAGTTTTGGGTACATAATAACAAAATATGTTTAGTAAGTTAGAGAAGTATTTAGTGTGTTTAGTTAGGGTATAGTTTCATAAAAAGTCAAAACTTATCTGTGTGAACTAACCACTTATTTCACAAATATCACTGCTGTTATGTCATTTCTCATTGACACCGTCATTCAGCTTTGGTTTATATTGTGGGCCTAGGAATTAAGGTGAAATCAATGTCTTAGCACTTGTTTAAATGGTAGTGATTACTGACTATCCATCCACCCCGCATGATCATGATGCGTTTGGAATAAAACAATCAGTTTGTCACTCAATTGGTGTTGACCTGGCAGCCTAATGGAAAGGTTTCAAGCCTGCTGTGCAAACAGTTTTTGGTTTGCCTCTCATCTTGGCACCTTGCGTTTTCATAGTGGGGACTGCTTGCACGTGTCATTTCATCATCCATGGGACCACTTTTTCTTTACTTTTTTCAAAACTTTCCAAAAACTTCTGCTTTAGGGGTTGGGTTTTGGGGTTAGCGTTAGGTTAGTGCTAGCTTAGCATTACCTTTGTCCTTAGTGTTTCATAGGTTAGCGCTAGATTAGGGTTAGGTTAGGGTTACTTAGCGTTAGATTAGGGCTATGGTTAGGATTAAGTTGTATGTTTAGTATGTTTCTACCATGCCTACAGTGCATTGTCATCATTTGTTACTATCATGTTACAAGAGATGGTCGAATAAGGTTTCAAATTTAAAGATCCATCAATGGTTCTATAGCCACTGCCTCTATATATACTATAGTCCTTGCAATCACTAGGTTTTGTACAAAGAAGTGCTTCAGTCGAACCTGTCATATGACTCACTGATTGCTCTCAAGTGTTCCTAACCTTTCAATCATACTGTACATTTGCACCTAAAGATGTTTTTCAGTATGCAATTTGCGCCGATTATGATCAATAACTTGTAATGGATTTAATCTCTTATATATTGAGAGCACAAGCACTCAGGGGCAATGGAACAGTGGTAGGGCAGGGGGAAGGCAGTAAAAAAGTTGAAGGCAATGGAAACTTAATTTTCTGGGTGCGCAAAGAGCTGCAATAAATTTGTTTCAATTCGATCTTGATTAACCATGGAATTACCTGTGATACTGTCATGATAAAAGCATGATACTGTCATGATAAACAAATTGTCCTTTGTTTTAAGCCCTCTTGACTGTAAGCTGTAAAAACAAATGATTTTACTGTCAAATTTAATGATCATATTTTCAAGTTGTAGAGTATGCAAGGCCTTGCACCTCATAGAAATTTATTGACCCTCTAGGGGGGGTGCACCCTCACCAGTTAAGAACCACTGGTTGAAAGTTTTACTAAGATGAAGAAAGACAAATTGTAATGTGTAATTTTAATACTTTGAGAGCTGGGGTACGATATATTCGTATTTCAATTTCTGCCTAAAACCAGCAGTTGTCAGTTGCCTTACCAACGCCCTAGCTCCTTTGCCGATTGCGCTAGAGAGCTGTTCAAGGGCTCAAACGACTTGGACAGTCTTCTAGTCTGCTCTCAAAAAAATCTTTTTGGTTGGGGGTTGCGTTTTTTTGTGAGTGACGTCATAAGTGAAGCAGTTTTGGGCCATTTTGGCTCATGTTGCCTGGCCTAAGGCCCAGCCGTTAGGCCAAAGTGTTTCGCTGAAATTTTCATTGGAAACTAGGCTAGAGTCCGAGTCTTTTGAACTTTTGATCAAGTTTCTAATGTTTCTGGTTCAAAAGTTATCTAAAATAAACAAATTAATTATCTAATTAGTCATATTTTTATTAGTTTAGATCATACCTTTTTAACCTGAAACCCCAGCAAGTCATCCAAAGTATCAAAAGACTTGGATTATAGCCTAGTTTCCGATAAAAACTTCAGCGAAATACTACCATCCAACGGTTGGCGCTCAAGGCCAGGTAAAGTGGGCCAAAGTAGCCCAAAAGTCCTTTACTTATGACGTCATTATCAAAAAACCTGCACCCCCCAAGCAAAAAAATTTTTTTCGAGTGCAAACTCCAAGACTTGCTGCGTCTTCTGACACTTCGACCAGGTTCGTAATCCAAACAAGAGTGGAGATATTCCCACGCAAAGCCACGTGCGATCCAGCTGTTTTTTTATGAAACGCTTGAATTAACCTGGACGTCAAAGTGTTAAGTTCATGGATGAAATTGCTATGTTAGGGTCAAAACTTGCTTTTTTGGCTAAACCAGAGTTTTTTGGAAAAAATGTATTGCCTTTGAAACACTTGAGTCCCCTATGATTATATAAAAGACCACAGTTAAAACATTTTATATTTTTCGCCACAAATTATTAGAACTTTATCCACAAGCTACGAAAAAGATCTGGCAACCCTGGTTTGCAATGTCAATGCAGGTCAGACAAAAGACAGCCATATAGTAGCCATGATATTACGAGGAGGATGTTGGTATTTAAAGTGGATAGCATATTGCAAAAGTAATTTTAAGCACTACTGCACAGGCCATCATGATTCTGCGTAAAAATACCATCGTTTTTTTTTTACAGTAGCTACAGGTCGGCCTGTGGACTTTCAAATTTGAAACCTTATTCGTCCACCATCTGCAACATTACAATAACTCACAATGAGAGTGCAGTAGGCTTGGTAGAAACGTACTAAACGTAAAAGATAAACCTAAAACTTAACTGTAGCCCTAGCGCTAACCTAACACTAACCCCTAAACTGAAAGTCCAAAAACCTTTGAAAAAAGGGTCTCATGAATCAAAATTTGCAACCATTCCTACCAAAATGAAAGTCGCCAAGGTGACAGCAGACTTCAAACACATCCGATATGCTACGGCATTGGTGCCGCTTGACTAACAAACTGAACTTTTATTCAAACTGTGTCGTGCAAGGCAGATTAATAGTTGCCTCTTTTTTTCAAAAACTGCCTTGGAAGTTTCAAGCAATGTGGAGGTGTAGTCTCATAGGCTGTGCAATTGATGAGACAGTTAACCAATGCACGAGGTAACATTGCATAAGTGAGGGAACAATGAAACTTACAGAAGGAACAAGGATTCAGAATGCAATAGCTATACATCAATACAGGGCAAGTGGCAGGCAGCAATGCTAGTCAGTACATTAAGAGCAACTAAAAAAAGAACAGATATATCAGATCTAACTTGCACACAGGCTAATATGCTGGTAGCATTTCTTCTGACCACAGCCAGGGACAGGTGCTGGAGGAGCCACTGGCGCTCCCTGGGGTCACCAGACATATCAATACCATCATTCCTTAACAAGCTCCAAGGTACATTCAATCAGTGCTCTCCTGCAGTAAAAAACATTCTATTTCATGCCTACTGCATACCAATGTATGATGCTTGCCAACTGTGGAGCAAATACGCACAGGCTAGTATGAAGAGCTTATGTGCTGCCTACAAAATGCCTACCGAATTATGCATTATATGCCCAGAAATATAAGTGTTCGCCCACACCAAGTTAGCCATCGTGTCATGGCTTTTGATGCCTCATTGAGAAATTATCTGTATCACTTCTTGCAGTGTTGTGCATCTTCATCTAACTTCATCCGATCTCTTCAAATGTCTCATGCATTTTACAAATCTTTGTTTTTCCCCAAATGTTTAACGCTGCTGTATGGTGGTGATCAACTCATATTGTTGTTGACACGCTGTTCCACTGTACACATTTCATCAGTATTGTTTCTGCATAACAATGAACATCCTCCTGTGTGCTGCTTTAAATTTCAGGACAATCGACTGGCTACTGTTTGCATGATTCTCATTGTTGGGCTTCATTTCCCTTTTGAGAAAAACAAATTATTGGGTGCTTCAAATATTAGAAAAATGTATTAGGTTGGTGGTCTAATCATTTATGCATTGCAAAGCATTTGAAACCTTGACCAGAATAATTTGCATGCCTCGTGTGCCAATGTGCACCTCATCTGAATCCTCTTTCGCTTTTTTCTTTGGCAGTGGCTACAGGACCACCTGTGGAACTTAATATTTGAAACCTTATTCATCCACCGCCTGTAATGTGACAGTAACGCACAACAAGAATGCAGTAGGCTTGGTAGAAACATACCAAACTTTCAAACCTAAACCTTAACCACTAAACCTAAAGTTTCAAACCTTAAATGTAAGCCTAAACCCGAAACGTGAAGTTTTAAACCTAATCCCTAAACCTAAATCCCAAATGTAAATCGTAAGCCTAAACTGTAAATCTGAAGAGAAAAGTTTAGAAACTTTTGAAAAAAGTAAATAAAAAAGTGGTCCAATGAATGGGAAATGTGCAAACACTACTACCAAAATGAAAGTCTCCAAGGTGAGAGCCGAACCGAAAACCATTGGCACAGTAAACATAAACTGTACCGCTACGCTACCAGGAAGGTACCATTCAAGTGACCAACTCAGCGTTTTATTTGAACCACGTCACAAGAGGCAGATCCATAGCTACTCTTGTTCTTTTTATCGGTTAGCTGTTTACCTCAAAGTTTTGATGTTAGAATGCCTTCATTTATCTCACACTACACTACTGGAACCCTTGTATTATGATGGGTGTACAACACTACAGTTCAGGTGCTGTTAAAATGTTTTGCTTCTACCAGTGTGATCGTGTGCAAACACCTATTCTGTTACATGTTACGGCTAACCATTTTTCTTGTGCTCCTGCGTTGTTTGATTGTGACTATGATATGGACCATGTGTCTGAAAAAAAACATTGTTATTATTATCAAGAGACCAGGGATGCACGAACTTTTCACTATGACTTGCTAGCCGCAATAAATATGAATCATGGCTGCCAGCAAGAACAAATAAAAGCTCTAGCTTTCTACAGGCTTTCGAGGAATCAGCTGACTGGGCTCTGCCTTCATCTTTTTGTGATGATTCAAACTTGCACATATCTGTGTTGAAGTAAATTCACTCCACAGGTGTAAGATGCAAGGAATCAATCACAAATTTTAATAAGAAATTGATTTCACATAACACTGCATTGTCAGTCCTGGAGTTGTTGAGCAAGACATATTGCTTTATTTGTCGCAAGTGGATCTGTGCAGTTTTTTTCATTGCAGTCTTGTGGTTGTTTATTTTCTCTGACCTTATTTTGGCCTTTCAACATTTCAAACCTGTTAGCATTGCTTGCAGATGATAGGACTGACGATGCGTGGTGTTATGTGATTTCCTATTGAAAATTTGTGATTGATTCCTTGCTTTTTTCACCTGTGGAGCGAGGCTGCCAGTGAGTTCAAGATATCTTAATTTTCTTGCATTGCTTCTGTTCTGCTTCCACATCATGTTCAGCCTAGCCTGCTTCCAACACACATGTGTGCCCATTGGCCATTGGGTGCAGTGTTCAACAGCTTATCTCCTTATCCTGCTTCCATCTGTTTGGCCATTCCATTCTACTAAATATCCTCATTCTCATACAGTATAAGCTAGTACAAAGAATTTATATTGTGGTATCATCTATTTTGCCACAAACAGCAAAAGCTCTGCTGGAGATATTTTGCCATTCAAACTGTATCCAGCATTGTCCGTACATAATGCTAAGTTTGTGACACTAGCAGTATGGTGAACCTGGTCAAGTAGGAAGTGTCTATTTTTGCTGTGTGAGTGGTCATCTGTTTGGGTCTCAGCATTGTTGCTTTGGCTTTGCTAGTAGAGACCAGAGACGACACTTATTGATGATTGATGGAAGCACTTTTTATGTACTTTTTAAAAAGTTTCAAAAACCACACACAGGTTTACAATTTGGATTAGGGTTTTAGGTCATGTGACAAGGATGATTCACTACTCGAAGTGTATTGCTCTTGTAATATGACAAATTCAACCAATTGTGTTCAGCTAATGGCAAAATAGCTCCAGCAGTGCTTTTGCCGCAGACGGCAATATATATTGCCTTTTATAAATTAATGGCCACCATAACTAATAATTTCAATTACATATTAGCTGCAGGGTAAATTTTTGTCAAAGGCTACATGCTGCTGTAGTGTTGTACAGCCACAGATTATGCATCCATATCATATACCATGATGACTTACCGTAGATGTCCATATGGACAAAAGTGGACATAAATAGTAGACCTGAAAAAAGATGGAAATCCATACTAGAGGTGGTAATCATACCAGCCGATCAGATATTGCAGATAAGACAGTATCTAAACGACCATATCTGGTTTTCACTTTGGAAGGGCTGAAAAACCGTATTAAGCGAAATTGCTGACCTATGCAAAACATGTGACCACTTATGTATACTATATGTCAGTTGCTTCTCAGAATAAAGGATCAGGGTGGCTATAATTCTTTTGTAACCCTAAGCCCTGAAACTAAACCTTTACTTAAAACCTTAAAACGCGAATACTAAATGCTAACCCTAATCCAAAACCTTAAATCTAAACGTGTGTATGCTTTTCATATGTTTTTAAGAATGTACATCAATAACAGTCACAAAACTTTCAACATACAATCTTACGTGAGAACATCAAAACTGCACTATAAAAAAAACAATACAATCAAGGTACGAACTGACAACCCTTTGCACAGCAACACTGATCACTTCCCACTCGACCACGTTGACAGTGTTCAGACTGTTTCCAACTCAGTTTTATATCTGGCACAAACCGCATAGTTTTCAAAGCCGGATATAGTTGTTTAGTCCTTTGAAACCGAATGTGATCGTTTAGACCAGAGGTTTCCCAACCTTGGGTACATACACTCTTAGGGGTACATTTGCCTATATGAAGGGCTTTATTTAAGGTAGTAGTAGAAGGGAAAATATATCTTTGTAATAGTAATAACCAAATATTTATACATCTATCAGTGAATGTTATTTTAAAAAATCATTATATACTTAATATTAAATATATCTATGATTAGTCATGCTAAAATATTTTGTCATGAGAAATTTGAGGGGTACATTTGTTGAAATGCTAAAGAGGTAAATGGTCAGAGAAAGGTTGGGAACCCCTGGTATAGACACTATAATGCAACCAGCTACAACAAATCAATGACAAGAAATAATCTTGTGAGGTAGAGGATGCATGAAAAATAAATATAACTAATTATTAATGACTGATTATAATTGGCTGTGTCATACTTGCTACTTATCACTTTTAGGTATATTAAGCAATAAGGTCTAAAAGTTAAAAGAAGTGGCTGAGTAGATGGTTATGGCTACGCCAGAAAGGTCAGCTCATTTGTAGCTGGCTACCATGTGATTCAGCTCATGGTTAAGGTAAATCACCACAAACAGAAAGTGTTCAGATTTCCCCAATATAACTGTAAGGTGAACATGTACTAATGGAGTAATCTTGGAGACTAATCTATATGCTAGGCCTAGGCTTTTGTGCTTTTAATGTTGTGGCATTACGGTTTAAATTTGGCAATCGCAGCTTCACCTTTACCATCGGAAACGACAAAAGAGGCAGGTTGCGACGCCTCAAGAACAGCNTCCCAAAGGGATCAGTTCTGGCGCCCCTTCTCTTCAACATCTACATATCTGACCTGCCAACCACCATCTCCAGAAAGTATGCATATGCTGATGATCTAGCAATCATACATGTTGATGGAGACTGGCAGGCAGTGGAAGGGGTGCTGACCAAGAACATGGCAACGTTAGGTGAATACCTCCAGACTTGGAAGCTAAAGCTCAGCACTACAAAAACGGTGTCGGCAGCCTTCCATCTTAACAACAAGGAAGC